>JACCDU010537660.1_pt1 | contig 99736 bp, 82 predicted proteins | sample 7446081 | NCBI WGS metagenome assembly JACCDU01 (sample SAMN15323447, study PRJNA562643) | freshwater metagenome | isolation source: river surface water | place: USA:Blue River Watershed | collected 2017-08-17
CGGGATCCAGACGATGGTGTCGCCCTTGGTGTGGCCCATGCCGACGTGCATGATCTTCACTTCCAGCTTGCCCATGAAGACCGTCAGTTCCTTCTCGAACACCAGGGTCGGCCAGGTCAGGCCGGGCACAGTCTCGACGCCGGCGAACAGGCGCGGGAAGCGGTCGATCTCGGAATGCATGTCCTGCTCGCCGCGCTCGACGATCAGCTCATAGGTGCCCTTCGAGGCGATCACCTGCTCGGCGCCTTCCTTGAAGTAGGCCGACGCGCCCAGCACACGCACCGCGTGATAGTGGGTCAGGGTCACGTACTTGATCGGCTTGTCGGTGATCTCGCGGATGTGCTTTATCAGCGACTGCGCCATCGCCGGCGTCGCAGTGGTGTCGATCACCATCACCGAATCATCGCCGATGATGACGCCCGAGTTCGGGTCGCCTTCGGCGGTGTACGCATAGGCGTTGTCGGACAGCTTGATGAAGCTGGTTTTCTTTTCCTGCAGGTCACCCTGCGATGCGAATTTCTTGGTCGTGCTCATCGATTCCTCCGAGGCCGGCGCGCGGCATGTCATTTGGGCAGATCGTCAGCCCATGTACATCATGCATGGACCGGGATGAACCGGGCAGATTGCCGAAATGGCTACCTGCCCGGCAGTGTCAGGCTGGACAAAGCTTAGCCTCGAATTCGTTTTTGGTCAACGAATTAGATAATGACGAATGGTTTACTTTAGATTAAAGCATCCGTAAACTCGCACGATGGCTGAAGAAAACTCCATGGACAAAGGCCGGCGCGGCATCCAGTCGATCGAAATCGGCGGGCGGCTGCTCACGGCGCTGGTCGACGAAGGCGGGCCGATGAGCCTCGGCGACCTCGCGCGCAAGGCCGGCATGCCGTCGGCCAAGGCCCACCCTTACCTCGTCAGTTTCGGCAGTTTCGGGCTGGTTGAGCAAGACCCGCTGACGGGACGCTACGAGCTTGGCCCCTTTGCGCTGCAGATGGGCCTGATCAGCCTGCACCTGCTGGACCCGGTGCGCATCGCGATTCCGGCCATCACCCAGCTTTCGTCCGACATCGACCAGACGGTCGGCGTGGCGGTGCTGGGCAACCTGGGCCCGACCATCATCTACATCAGCGAATCCAGCTACCCGATCCACGTGAACATGCGCACCGGCACCGTGATGTCGATACAGTCGACCGCGACCGGCCAGGTGTTTGCGGCCTTCCTGCCGCCCAAGCAGGTCGAGCGCATGGTCGAGCAGGAAAACCGCAACGGCGTGGCGGCCGGCTTCGGCGTGCCGGGCAAGAGCGTGCAGGAGCTGGAAGCGCGACTGGCCGAGGTGCGCAAGCGCGGCATGGCGCGCGTGCAGGGCGAGCCCATCCCGGGCATCAATGCGATCTGCGCGCCCGTGTTCGAGCACAGCGGCAATATTCGCCTCGGCATCACCGCCATCGGTCCGGCCGGCAGCTTCGACGCCAGCTGGAACGGCGACATCGCAAAAAAAATCCGCGCATGCGCGGATCATGTTTCGGGACGACTGGGTTACCGGCCGCTGGACTGAACACCGGCCGAAGCGTCAGCGCCGCGGCAGACGAGCGGCAGGCGCAGGCGGGGATGTCGACGCACGCCGCAATACCAGCAAGGCCGCCTCGCGGCGGCCCAGCAGCGAATATAGCCGGATGTCCGCCTGCCGCGCCTGTGCATACGCCGCTTCGGACACGCTGACACCGTACGCGCGCAAGCTGTCCAGTTCATCGATCAGGTCCTCAATGCTCTTCACGCGCATCATCTGCGTTCATTCGCCTTTCCTCAAACCTGCGGGTGCGTCCCTTGTCCATGTCCGGAGGCGTGCCGCTCAGGCTTCCACATCGACCAGCGCGCCTGCGCCTGCACGTACAGTGCCTGCCGGCCCGGGCGCGCTGCGCTTGTCGTAGACCATCTTCTGCAGGATTTCGCCCGAACGCCCGTCCACCACGCTGACGGTCATCGCGTGCTTGCGCTGGTCGACATCGAAAGACATGCTGGTGCGTTGCGCCGACTGATCCGGCGCGGCAATCATCGAAGATGAGCGGGATATCTGCATCGTCGCCACCTCAGATGTGCATGAACAGCCAGTAGCCGTTCAGAGTCAGCAGCAATCCGACCAGGCCCGCAGCCGTCGAGCCATGCAGCATCCGCATCGAACGAAACAGCACGCCCCAGAATGTCATGCCCAGCCCGAGCAGCACGATGGACTTCGCATACACGAACCACTGCTGCCGTTCGGCAGCCACTGCGCTAGCGCCCTGGTGACGCTGGAACAGCGACATCAGCTCCTGCTTGCGGCGTTCAAGGAAGCGGTCGGCCTGCTCGCGGTCCGAGGGCAGCTCGGCCTCGCCGTCTGCCGGCGCCGAAGCTGTGGTGCTCGTGCTCGTGTTTGCGGATGCTGGCGTTGTCGAGGTCGTCGCTCCCGGCGCTGATCCCGGCGTTGCCACTGCAGCACTTGCCGCGGGAATCGCGGCTGCCGCCGACGCAGCCGGAATGGCGGTTGTCGCCGCCATCGAGATCGGCGCCAGCAGCGACTGTGCGGCCAGCGTCACCGAATCCGGCACCACGCGATACACGGTCTGCTGCACGCTCGCCATCTGGTGCACCACGCGCGCATCGGTCGCCATGTTTTCGCTGGTGATGAAGCTGCGCTCGGCATTGGCCTCGCCGACCATCGTCGTGCCATAGGTCAGGAACAACGCTGGCAGCAGTACGCCGCTCCACACGCGCAATTGCCGGTTCAGCCTGCTCTGTTCGGCAGGGGTGTTTGTCGGGTTCTGATTCAAAATGGGACCTCCTTCATCCGACGCCAGCAACATCCGGCTGTCGTCTTCAACATCAGGGTTTGAAAGGCTGATGGCGCCGCCGCTGCCGGCCAGCAGCGCAACGCCATCGCGCAGCCGGCCGCCGTCGCCGACTGCGCCCGCGGGCAGCCGCCTTTGCACTGCCGGCCCCGCGGGTAGTCGCGGCAGGCGATTCGCCGCCGCTATCGAGCGTGCCGAACGCATCGCGTCCAAATGCTCCTGTATGGTCCGGGTGCGCTCGCTGACGCTGCCCATGCGCCCGGCAATCGGATGCGAAGATGCCGGACCGTCAGCAGTCTCGCCATCTTCCGGGTCGAAGCTGCTGCGGTCGTCAACCAGGTGCGTGCCTGGCACCACGGCATCGGCATCCTGCAGCGCGCGACCATCACCGGACTTCGTCGCGTCGCGCCATGCGCGCCCGGGATTGCCAGCCGCATCGCCTTTGATGGCGGCTGCACTGGCGGCACCGGCCGCATCCTGCAGCGCGGGCTTGTCGAACACGCCGTCGCGCGCGTTGCCCGCCATCGAAGCATCATTTGCATCGGCATCGCGCATCGCGCGCGCATCGAGGTCTCCGCCAGCATCCTTCCAATGGCGTCCGGGCACGCGGGTGCCACGGTCATGCCGGCCGTCGGCCGACTGCGGGCCTTCGCCGTCATGCATCGCGCGCGCATCGCTGTCACCGTCGCCATCCTTCCAGTGGCGTCCGGGCATGCGGGAGCCGCTGTCACGCCGACTGCCTGCCGACTGCGGACCACCGGCGTCGCGCGTCGCGCGCAGTTCATCATCGCCTTCTGCATCGCGCCAGTGCTGGCCTGCAGCGGCATGACCCGTCTCGTGCACATGATCCTTGTCCTGGCTGAATCCGGCCTCGCGAAACGCGCGCAGGTCGGACGGCCCTTCGTCGGCCGCCAGGCCATCGACGGCGGCGCCGCCGATGCGCGAGTTCGCGGCCAGCGTATCAAAGGCGTCGCCGCCATCGAACTCGCCCGACATGCGATCGATGTTGTCCTGCATCGTGCGCGAAATACGCGCATCGACCTCGGATGCCGGCGCATCCGGCCCATCGGCAGCGCGCGCCTTGCGGCGGCCGTTGGCCCCGGCATCACCGGCGTCGCCGGTCTCTTCTTCCCACTGGCGCTTGCGCTCGAATACCACGCCTTCGCTGCGGCCGCGACTGCGGCCACGCGTTTGCAGGTTGTCCGTCTGCCCATGGACTGACGGCACGTGGCGCTCGTCCTGCGGCAAGTCGTTCTTCAGGTAGATGACGTTCAGGTAGCGCTCGAAATCAGCCGGCGCGATGCCGAACGCGGCCAGCATGCGGCGGAACAGGTCGCGCTCGCCGCCGGCCACCTTGTGGTCCGACATCATCGTGTCGCAGGCATTGAGCAGGATGCACAGGCGCTGCTGCGCATCGAGCACGCCGGCGGCAGCAGCAAGAAATTGCGGCGCGCGCACCTGACTGACATAGCGCAGACTGGCCCTGAGAAGCCCCTGCGAGGTGCCGACGACCGCGTTCAGGCGACCGATTTCTTCCTCGCCCATCGAACCGTCGGCCGACATCATGTACAGCAGAGATGCCACCAACGCCTTGGGCGGCGTCATCTCGGGCGAACGCGCCGCGGCATCGAAGTCGCCCAGCACCGAGGTCCGGTCCTTGAGCACGATCGTATCGAAGTAAGGCTGGAAGCTCGCCCGGGTGTGACCGAGCGCGGCTGCCAGCCGGTCGAACAACTGCAGCTCGGCGTCCGACAGCTCGCCGTCGGCCATCAGCGAATCGCAGACATTCATCAGCAGGCACAGCCGGGATTTCGCATCCAGCACCGGCGGCACCTCTTGCAGGAACTGCTCGACGCTGCGCGTCTCTGCATACGCCACCGCGCGATGCAGGGTCTCGGCATCGGCGCCGATCACGGACTGCAGCTGGCTGCTTTCGCGGTCGGAGATCTCGCCGTCGGCCGCCATCATGTACAGGACGGCGGTCACCACCGACAGATAAGGCGTCAGCCGCAGGTCCTCGGCCCTGACGGCGCGGGCGTTCCCGCCCCTGAGGGTGCGCGTCAGTGCACGGAACAGGTCTGCCGATCCCATCGTTTAGCCCGCCATCCTCGCCGCCGGCCGGCAAGCGACAGCGTTCGCGGGCAATCTTTGCCCGACTCTGCGTGCCACTCGTGTGCCTGCGTTTTCCATGGGGCGAAAAATAACGCCGCAGGCGCTGCGAGGGTGTGACAAACGCGTAATGCCCGTGTCGCATTACGCGTTTGTCACGACCTCGGCCCGCGCGCCGCACAGCGCGTGCCGGAATGCGCGAACCCGCACCTTCAACGCGCCCAAAAAAATAACGATGATGTAATAGAGGTCCGGGGCAATGCGTCTAAGATGTCGGCTGCACGAGCACCCTCGCCTTCACTGCTGAGGCGCCGAGCAGCGCAACGCAGCGCAACCAGAGGCCGCAAGCGGCCACACGTCCACAAACAATTATCAAACTAAGAATAAATGTCTGCGTCCGCATACCGATTGCTGCTGGTGGAAGACGAGATTCGCATCGCCGAGTTCGTGATCCCCGACTTGCGTGCGGCCGGTTTTGAGGTCGCGCATGTGAAAGACGGCGCCAACGGGCTGGCCGCGATTCTCAGCGGCGAGTATGACCTCGTCATCCTCGACGTGATGCTGCCGGTGCTTGACGGCTTCGAAGTGCTGGGCAAGGTCAGGGAAGCCGGCAACCTGATCCCGGTCATCATCCTCAGCGCGCGCAACGAGCTGCCGGACCGGCTGGCCGGCTTCGAGATCGGCGCCGACGACTACCTGCCCAAGCCTTTCTTCGTCGAGGAACTGATCGCCCGCATACGCGCCGTGATGGCCCGCAAGAGCGGCACGATTTCCGACGAAATCCAGGCGGGCGACCTGACGCTGAACAAGATCAGCCGCCAGGCCAACTGGCGCGGCACGGTCGCGCAGCTGAGCCAGCGTGAATTCAGCCTGGTCGAGTGCCTGATGCGCTCGCCGAACCGCATCTTCTCGCGCCAGCAGATCCTGAAGAACGTCTGGGGCATCACCTTCAACCCCGAGACCAATGTCGTCGACGTCTGCATACAACGGATACGCAAGAAGCTCAACCGCCAGACGCGCGACGGCAAGCCGTTCCCGATCGAGACCATCCGTGGCGTCGGATACCGCTTCGAGCTTCAGGATGACGCATGACGAAGTCCTTCCACTGGCATATCTTCATACGCATCTTCCTCGTCACCGCGATCATCATCTATTCGAACCGCTTGATTTCGCAGTACCTGACCACGCACTACCTGGTCGAACGCATTGAACACAATGTCGCCGTCACGCTGGAAGCCTGCCAGCACGAAGCGGCCGACACCAGCGCCTTCTTCCAGTGCACCACGCAGAACAGCCGTGGCGACGCCCTCAGCAGCGTCAGCGAATACTATTTGCTATGCACGCCCGAGGGATCGCAGCCACCGCCGGAGCTTTATCCGCTCTGCGATCGCGCGAAACTGCTGCGGCATGCGTATCGGGGCGAGATCGAGCCAGTCACCGACAACGTCGAGCTGGCGCGACTGACGATGGACAACGACGCATGGCTCGTCTTTTCCCTGCGGGGCAAGCCCGGCAGTGCGCTGATGCTGGTGCGGGATGACGACCTCCTGCGCTATGTCGGCAGCATCTGGAACCTGCGCGACCGCATCCTGATGTATATCGCCCCCATCGTGCTGCTGATGATCACGGTGCTGACGGTCTACATCACCTGGGTGGTCATGCGACCGATACGCCAGCTGGAGGCTTCGCTGGACGGCCTGACTTCACGCAACCTCGACCAGCCGCTCGACGTCCTTCCGCCGTTCCGCGACTTCAATCGCTTCGTGTCCGTGTTCGAGCAATTGCGTCAACGCCTGAACCAGAGCTTCCTGCAGACGCGCCGTTTCGCCGCTGATGCCTCGCACGAGCTGCGCACGCCGCTGACCATCTTGCGCGGCAATTCGGAGCGTCTGATCGCCGAATTGCCGACCGGCTCCGAGGCCCAGATACGCATGCGCCTGATCGGCGACGAGATCGAGCGCCTGATCGAAATCACGGAAAAATTGCTGATGCTGTCACGCGCCGACGCCAACAGCATCCGCTACGACATGCAGCGCGTGTCGCTGTCGATGATGATGAACGAGCTGGCCCTCGACGCGATGGCCTTCCAGCCGGACCTGCAGATACGCAATGACATCGAACCGGACATTTACTGGACTTGTGACCGCAGCCTGGTGGAGCAACTGCTGTACAACCTGTACACCAATGCAGCGAAGTACAACCTGGCCGACGGCTGGATACGCTTTGCGCTGACGCGCGTCGACGACCGCTTCATACTGAGCATCGAGAACCCCTGCGACACCATACCGGCCGACCTGCAAGAGCGCGCCTTCCAGCGTTTCTACCGGGGCGATTCGGCACGCGGTCGCGGCGTGGACGGCGTCGGTCTCGGCCTCAGCCTGTGCAGCGAGATTGCGCGACTGCATAAAGCCACGCTGACCCTGCACGTCACCTCGCGCAAGACGGTGGTCGCCACCCTCGAAGGCCAGCTGAACACGCCTGCCGCCTGACCTTGTTGGCCGCACCCAGCGTGAAGCCAGGGCAGCAGCAGGGTGCAACGCTGACACACCGCCCACCGCACGCGGCCGCCTGCAGTGGTTGCGGCAGGCACGGGCCGGCGAGATAATCCGTCGACCACGCACCAGCCGGAGCAGCCCATGCCCATCAATCCCGAACTCGACCTCGAAATCCAGCGCGACGTCAGCGTTTCACCCGAAGCCCTGTGGCAGGGCTGGACTGATCCGGAAACGCTGGTCAAATGGTTCTGCCCGCGCCCTTGGAAGGTGGTCGAGTGCGACATTGACCTCAAGCCGGGCGGCGTATTCCGCACGGTGATGCAGTCGCCCGAAGGCGACAACATGCCCGAAGGCGTCGGCACCTACCTCGTCGTCGAGCCGAACCGGCGCCTGGTCTGGACCAGCGTGCTGGGTCCGGGCTTCCGGCTGCAGCCGCCGCCGTCCGACGAGCATCTTAGTTTTTTCTTCGTGGTCGACCTTACGTTCGAGCCGCTGCCCGGCGGCGGCACGCGTTACCGGGCCGTGTGCATGCACCAGACCGCGGCAGCACGCGAGAAGCACGAGAAGATGGGATTTCACCAGGGATGGGGCGTTGCGCTCGATCAGCTGGTCGAACTGATGTCGATGCCGGCCTGAGGAAAACAAGAGCCTCGAAACATCAGCGCGTCGTGACGACGCGCTGCACGACCGGGAATATCGGATCAAAGAAGCTGCGGCGCGCTTGCAGTGCGGGCACGTCCTGCGCATCGACCGGGCGCGACACGTAATAGCCTTGTACTTCATCGCAGCGCATCAGCTGCAGCTCGCGTAACTGTTGCGGCGTCTCGACGCCTTCGGCCACCACGCGGAAGCCCATCGCCTTGCCCATCTGCACGACCACTTCGCACAGCTTGCGCGCCTCTTCGCGCACGCCCAGTCCCTGCACGAACGAGCGATCGATCTTGATCGCATCGACGTCGAGGCTGTGCAGCCGCGACAGTGATGAATAGCCGACGCCGAAATCATCGATGTGTAATTCAAGCCCCATGTCGCGCAACTCGCGCAGTTCGGCCTTGACGGCCGCATCGCCGCCCATCATCGCCGATTCGGTCAGCTCGATGGCCAGCAGGTAAGGCGCGATATCGAAGCGCGCCAGTTCGGCCATCACGTGGCGGCGGAAGCGGTCGTTGCGCAACTGACGTGCCGACACGTTGATCGCCACCGGCATCAGCCCTTGTCCGAGCGGGCGCCAGGCTGCCAGCTGGCGGCAGGCTTCCGTCACCACCCATTCGCCGATGCTGCCGATGAGGTCGCTCTGTTCGGCCAGCCCGATGAATTCGGTCGGCGCAACCAGCCCGCGCTGCGGGTGGCGCCAGCGCAGCAGCGCCTCGACGCAGACCAATGCACCGCTGCGCGCGCTCACACGCGGTTGGAACATCAGGAAAAATTCGTCATTGCCTATCGCATGGCGCAACCCCTGCTCCAGCTGCAGGCGCGACTGTATTTTGTGCGCCAGCTCGGCCGAGTACATGCACAGTTGCCCCTTGCCCGCCGCCTTGGCCGCATACATCGCGATATCGGCCGCCTGCATCAGCGCGGCGTCGGAATCGCCATCTTCCGGATAAATGGCCGCACCGATCGACGCCCGCGCAAAGTAGCCGCGCCGCACGGCCTCGCAATCGATCTGCCCCATGCAATCCTTCACCTTGACGGCAATGGCCTCGACCGCATGGGCGTCGCCGATATTCTCGACGAGGATGGTGAACTCGTCGCCGGCCAGCCTTACCACCGTGTCCTCGATGCGCACCGACTGCCGCAACGCGGTGGCCACGGCCATCAGGTATTCATCACCGGCCTGATGGCCCCAGGAGTCATTGATTTTCTTGAAGTCGTCGAGGTCAATGAACAGCAGCGCCAGCCTCTGCCGCGCCGCGATCGCATGCTGGACCGCATTCGGCAGGTGCTGCTTGAGCCAGTGCCGGTTCGGCAGCAGCGTCAGAGCATCGGTGACGGCCATCGCCTGCAGCTGCTGCTCCTTCCACTTCACCTCGGTGATGTCACGCATGGTGACGGCAAGCCCGCCTTGCGAGCGCGTCGCACTGGCTTGCCACCAGCTGCCGTCGGCGTCGCCTTCGGCCGGTCCGAGCTCGCTGTCGGCATGGCCGTTGCGATGCGCATCGAGCAGCAGCTTGTCGAGCGATGCCGCGGCGATCGATGGGAAGAGTTCGTGGAACTGGCGACCGATAATCTTCGGTGCCGTCAGGCCCGCCTGGCGCGATGCCGGCTCGTTGCAGTCTTCGATCCGGAAGCGCAGTGCGCGCGAACCTTCGACCGGCACGGCCTTCAGCAAGTAGAGGGCGTCGTGCGTGCTGTCGAGCACCGGCTTGAATGCCGGCTCGAATGCATCCGGCTCTGCACGAGTGGCTTGCCGGTGCGACTGCCAAAGCACGCCCGCCACGACACCTGCCACCGCACCGATAGACAGTGCAGCGCCCCACGACATGACTTGCAAGGAAATCGACTGGTCCATGGCGAATTGATCTATTGCAAGGAGTATAGCCAAGCAAGTCAATTCATGTTGAATTTTATTATTAAATTCCCGCGAAGAAATTTATTTCATTTGCCTTCAAGAAAACCCATGGATGTAAACAAATTCCGGAATGCAATTTTGCAAAACATTGCATCCGCCAATCATGCCTGGCGTTGATCCCTCAGCTCGCTGTCGTCAGCTGAACAACTTGCGCGAGTCCCCCATCATCCTGCGCAATTCGGCAATCCCGATTTCGGTCGAATCATGGATCATCAGCAGCAAATTTGCGCTGATCGGCGCCTTTTTATTGCGAATCCGACTCACCACCGCCGGCGTGACTTCCAGCTCACGCGCCAGCGCAGCATCATTCTTGAGCTGCATTTTTCCCAGCAAGCGGTTCAGGAAATTGTCCGGGCAATAGGACGTGATTTTGAGCAATGCCTTTTTTCGCATGAGGTTCTCCTTGATGATGGTCACGGCATGACAGATTGGCTATAGCCGCACGTTAAATGTTGCTCATAAATAAGTAAGTGCAGATCAAGCGGGAAAACACCCTTCAATTCGAGGCTTAGGTTCTGGCGTACCAGCCACGCATCCAACCCATCGCTGTATCGCCAAGACCGCCATGACGTTTCTTTGTAGTATTTATTGCTGCCAATTGACCGTTGATCGACGTCAATATCACTAAATTTTGTCAATAAATTTTCTGCGTTCGCCCTTAGGATTTGCCTGCCGAACGCTCATGGCGGGCAGGCCGGACACCGTGCCATTCATTCACGGAAAAACCGCAGGCAATCCGGCCCTGATTGAGCGACTGCATACGGGCGTCCGCCACCACACTGCCCGTCGTACGCGCATACCCGAAAAAGACTAATGAACAATCATTCAACTGCGCTGAAAGTCCTGTACGTCGAAGACGACCCGGACATCCAGACGATTGCCCGCATCGCGCTTGAAGACATTGGCAAGCTCGAAATCTGCGCTTGTGAATCCGGCGCACAGGCACTACTGGCCATCGAAACTTTCAAGCCAGACCTGATCTTGCTCGACGTGATGATGCCGGGCATGGATGGCCCCACCTTGCTGGCCCATCTGCGCAAGACAAGCAACGGTTCGGACGCCAAGGTCATCTTCATGACGGCGCGCGTCCAGCAGAACGAGGTGCAGCAATACCTGACGCTCGGTGCGGTGGACGTCGTGGCCAAGCCCTTCGATCCACTGACGCTGGCCGACCAACTCATCCGCATGGTCTGCAAGGAGAGTGCATGAACATGGATGCCGATCTCGCTGCACAACTGGACCAGCTGCGCGAACAGTTCTCCGCAGGCCTGCCCAAGCGCCTAGATGCGATCGACGCCGCGCTCGACGCATGCCGCGCGGACATCGTCAATGACACGCCACTGCGCGCGCTGCTGACGGCCCTGCATTCGCTGGGGGGCGCGGCCGGCATCTTCGGGTTTGTCGCGCTGGGCGAGCAGGCTCGCCATGCCGAACACCGCGTGAAAGACTGGCTGGCCTCCGGCGGTGCCAGCCCGCAGGCCCTGGACCAACTCGCCACTGTGGTTGCAGGCTGGCGTCTGCTGAAATGAGCCGCAAGTCGCCCGAGCGTTAACGCGCCCAACCGTGCATCCGGCCACGCACCGAAAAGCCCGACAACAAGAGCAAGGAAATTCCCGAATGGATACCGTATTCGTGATCGAAGATGACGAGCACATCGGCATGCTGCTACAGCTGCTGCTGGAACGGCATGGCTACCAGGTGCAGCGGGCAGCCGACGGCAAGCAAGCCGAACGCCTGATTGCCGACAGCGAGATGATGCCCCGGCTGATCCTGCTCGACGTGATGCTGCCCTACCGGGACGGCTTCGAGCTGATGCAGCAGATCCGTGCGCGCCAAGGATGGGAATCCATACCGGTCATCATGCTGACCGCCAAGGCGATGGAGCGCGACATCGTGCGTGCCTTCGACGCCGGCGCCAATGACTATATCGTCAAGCCTTTCCAGCCGACCGAACTGCTGGCCCGACTGCGGCGCTTCAGCCGCGAAACCGCCTGAACGACAACGCAGCGCCCGACAAGAAGAGACATCCATGTCCCTGCCTGCCCATGCAAAGACCGCCGTCCGTGCGACGGCATCGCTCCCGGCAACGGCGCGTTCCCGCCGGCTGGTGGCGTCCGTTCCTGTACTGCCGGGGGTGCTGGCAGCCGTAACGCTGGTCACGCTGGTCACGCTGGCCGCACCGATTGCGCATGCCGCGGAAGACCGCACCGAAGCCGGCCTGCTGGCCGGTGGCGACAGCCTGACCCGGGGCCGCGAAAGCTGGCGCAATGAATCCGTCTTCATCGACCGCAAGTGGGCCGATGGCAACGTCGGCGGCGTGCGCGCCAACACCACGCAACGCTACGGCCTTGACGACAGCCAGCTCGAGGGCTATTACAGCTTGCCGCTGACGCAGCTGCTGCGGGCCGGCATCGACGTGCAGGCCAGCCCGTCGCACCGTGTGTTGGCCAAAACCGGCATCGGCGCCAGCGCCCAATACGAATTCGCCAAGGCCTGGCTGGCCCACGCCAGTGCGCGCCAGCTGCGCTACGACAGCGTCACCGTCGACCAGCTGTCGGCCGGCATCGAACACTACTTCGGCAACTGGGGCGCGTATGCAGGCGTCACCCACAGCCATGCCTACGCGGCCAATACCCGGACCTGGATCGCCCGCCTGAGCCGCTATTACGGCGAGCGCGATCGCGTGAACCTGATCGTCGCCAGCGGCAGCGAGCCAGTGAACATCGCCGGCAACGTCACCAACAGCGACGTCAATTCGGCCACCGTCACCGGCCGCCATTGGCTGACGAAGGCCGTCGCCATCGACTACAGCGCCGGCATCACGCAACAGGGCAATTTCTACACGCGCCGGGGAGGCAGCCTTGGCCTCGCCCTTGCCTTTTGACGTCAACGCGCGGGTCGCGCTGCTGGCCGGTGCCGGCAGCCTGGCCGTGGCTTCGCTGATATGGCTCGAGATCCTTCGGCTGCGCCGCCGGCAGGCACGCATGGCGCGCACCGCCAAAGGCGTCACCGACACCTGGCACCCGATCCTGTCGCTGGCCAGCTTTGGCGTCCTGCCCGACGTGCTGCCGGCACTCAAGCGCGACGACCACATTCCTTTCCTGAAGCTGTGGGTCTATCTGCAGACGTCGCTGCGCGGCGAAGCGCGCGAGGCACTGACCGCCATCGCCCGCGCCCTGCACTGCGACCGGATGGCGCTGCAGATGTTGGCACGTGGCAAGCGCGGCGACCGGCTGCTGGCCATCGTCACGTCCGGCCACCTGAAGCTGGACGCGGCGCTGCCTTTGCTGCACCTGATCGCCGATTCCGGCGACAGCGTGATGTCGCTGCAAGCCCAGCACGCGATCCTGCGCATCGCGCCCGAGGCGGCCAACCTGTCGGTGCCGCGCTGCGTGCGGCGCGAAGACTGGCCGGTGTCGCAGCTGCTGTCGAGCCTGCGCGAATCCGGCCCGGTGTTGCTGCCGGCATTCCTGGCTGAAATCGACAACGCCGGCAACGTGCATGTCAGCCGTGCGTTGCAGCTCGCATCCGGCCTGCGGCTGGCACTGGATGCCGCCACCCAGCAACGCCTGCTGCAATTGCCGCGCGCCGACAGCCTTGCCGCCGCACTGCCGCTGGTCGACCAGTCGGCGTTGCTGCCGCAGGTGCGCGTGCTGAGCCGCCATCCGGAATCATCGGTGCGCGCCGCCGCCACGCGCGCACTGGCCCGCATCGGCGAGCCCGCCGACCTCGCCCGGCTGCAGGCCTTGATCACCGACCCCAGCTGGGTCGTTCGCAATCAGGCAGCGAAGGCCATCGTCGCGCTGCCCGGCGCCGGGCAAGATGCGCTTCGCGCCGTGGAAGCGGCAACCCCCGACCGCTATGCTCGCAACATGGCACAGCATGTGCTGGCCGAGCTGGCGATGGGATCCGGCGCGAACGCCAACGATGCGATCGCGCATCCGGAGCGACGCGCATGAATTACGCATCGCTGATCGAAGGGGCGAACGCTTTTTTCCTCGGCTATTTCGTGCTGCTCAACGGCGGCTACCTCGGCCTGAACCTGTTGTCGCTGCTGGCACTGAGGCGGCGCACCGATGAAATCGTGCTCGACGAACTGCCCCAGGTGTTCTCCGGTCATGAAGTCCCGATCAGCGTGCTGGTGCCGGCCTATAACGAGGAAGCAACCATCTGCAGCGCCATCCGCTCCCTGCTGCAGCTGTCCTACCCGGAATACGAAGTCGTGGTCATCAATGACGGGTCCACCGATGGCACCCTCGACGCCTTGCGTTCCGCTTTCGAACTCGAAGCCTTCCCCGAGGCCTATTACGCACAGATCCGCACCGGCGACGTTCACGCCGTCTTGCGTTCGCGCCGGCATGGCAACCTGAAGGTGATCGACAAGCAGAATGGTGGCAAGGCCGATGCGCTCAACGCCGGCATCAATGCATCGCGCTATCCGCTGGTGTGCGGCATCGATGCCGACTCGGTGCTCGAGCGCGGCAGCCTGCACCGCGTAGTGCAACCCTTCCTGCGCGACAGCCGCGTGGTCGCGACCGGCGGCACTGTGCGCGTGGCCAATGGCTGCGAGATCGAGTCCGGCCACCTGCGCCGGGTCGGCCTGCCGCAGTCCTTGCTGGCGCGCTTCCAGGTCGTCGAATACCTGCGCGCTTTCCTGTTCGGCCGCCTCGGCTGGTCGGCGATCTCGGGCATGCTGATCATTTCCGGCGCCTTTGGCCTGTTCCGCAAGGATGCTGTCATTGCCATCGGCGGCTACCGCCAGAACACCATCGGCGAAGACATGGAGCTGGTGGTGCGACTGCACCGCGTGCTGCGCCAGCGCGGCACGCCCTATCGGATCGAGTTCGTGCCCGATCCGGTGTGCTGGACCGAGGCGCCGGAGGACCTGGCGACGTTGCGCAACCAGCGCGTGCGCTGGCAGCGCGGCCTGTCGGAGAGCCTGGCCGCCAACTGGCCGCTGATGTTTTCGCGCCGCGGCGGGGTGCCGGGCTGGGTCGCGTTCCCGTTCATGGTCGCCTTTGAATGGCTGGGCCCCTTGCTGGAGCTGTCGGGCTACGCATTCATGGTCTCCGCCTACCTGCTGGGCGGGATCTCGTGGATGGCATTCGCCAGCTTCCTGTTCGTGGCCATCGGCCTCGGCATCATGCTGTCGGTGTCGGGGCTGCTGCTGGAAGAGATGTCCTTCCACATGTATCCGGCGCGCGGCGATTTGGCGCGGCTGCTCGGCATGTGCGTGCTGGAGAATTTCGGCTACCGCCAGCTGAATTCATGGTGGCGACTGCAGGGCCTGCTGCGCTGGGCCTTCAACACGCGCTCCAGCTGGGGCGAGATGAAGCGCAGCGGCAGCTGGCAGGCGGACGGATTGGTCAGGCGCCGGTAATCGCGAGGCCGGCGCAGGCGGGCAACTCGAAATAAAAAGTGCTCCCTTCACCGGGCGTGCTGTCGAAGCCTATCGTTCCCTGATGATGGTCGATGATGGCCTTGCAGATTGCGAGGCCCAGACCGCTGCCGCCGGGACCGCGCGAATTGACCTGCCCTGCCTGCTCGAACTTCTCGAACACCCGGGAGCGGAATTCGTCCGGAATGCCCGGGCCGCGATCGATGACGGAGAATCGCAAACGATCGTCTGCCACCGCCAGCAGCACATCCACCCGGTCGCTGCGCGGCGAGAACTTGATCGCATTCGACAGCAGGTTTACCACCACTTGCGCCAGACGCCCGGAGTCGATCACGCAGTCAAAAGCCCTGTCGTTGCCCGTCGGGCGCCAGTGCAGGCGCACGCCATAGGCATCGGCATAGGGCTGCACCGATCGCACCGCATCACGCACGACTGGCGCCAGCGATTGGCGCTGGCAGTCAAAGGCCATCTTGCGTCGCTCGATGCGTTCGAGGTCAAGGATGTCGTTGACCATGGTCGCCAGCCGCGCGCAATTCTTGTCGGCGATGTCGAGCAGCTTGGCGAACGACGGCGGCAACTGGCTGCGTGCGGCAGTCATAATCTGGATCGCGCCCTTGATCGAGGTCAGCGGCGTTCGCAGTTCATGCGACACCGTGGCGACGAAATCGGCTTTCAGCGACTCCAATCGCTTGGCCTCGGTCAGATCATGCGCAATGCCTACGGTGCCGGTAATTTTTCCGGTGTCATCGCGCAGTGCCGACAGCGACAGCAAGGCCGGCAGCGTGCTGCCGTCGCGGCGCACCATGGTCCATTCCTGCTCGTCCGCTTCGCCGTTCGCGACACGCGCAGTAAATACCTCCACACCCTCGATCGGTCGCTGCAGCTGCTCCGACAGCCGCTGTGCGCGCGCGGCCACTTGCGCCGGATCATGGAACAGCAACGGCGTTTGCCGGAACAGCATTTCCTGCGCACTGTAGCCCAGCATGCGCTCAGCGCCGGCGTTGAACATCACGATGCGGCCATCGAGGTCGCAAGCCACGATCGCATGATTGGTCCCATCCAGGATCGCCTTCTGCAGGCTCAGCGATTCGGCGATCTTCTGGTTCATCGCCTCCAGGCATTCGAAGGCCATGTGCGACTCGGTAATGTCGCGCACGATCATCATGTATTGCCGTCCGTCGTCGCCGGGATTGACGCTGATGCGCATGTCGACGATGAAACGCGTGCCGTCGGCACGCTCGACGCTGACTTCCTGCTGGGCGGCGAGGGATGAACGTGCATCCGGGCGCCGCAGGCGCTGCACGGCAGTCGCGACGTCGCGCAGCGCCTGCGGCGGCAGCAGGCCCGACAGGGCCTGGCCGTGCAACTGGCGCGCACTGCGGCCGAACATCTGCTCGGCCGCCTTGTTGAACGTGGAAATGCGCAAGCCGTCGTCGAAGACGATGATGGCATCGGTCGCACTGTCGAGCACCGAACGCAGCTGGCGCGTGGATTGGCTGGCGATTTCGTTGGCAGTCTCCAGCTCGCGCGAATTCAGCACCAGCTCTGCCCAGGCGCCAAGGTCGCACAAGATCGTGCGCTGTTGCTCGGTCAGCCGGCGCGGCCTGCGATCGATCAGGCACAAGGTGCCAAGCGCGAAGCCGCGCGGGGAACGCAAGGGTACGCCGGCGTAGTAGCGCAGCCCCAGCTCGCCGGTCACCAGAGGGTTGTCGGAGAAACGCTCGTCGGCGGCGGCATCGACGATCTCCATGATGTTGTCGTCCAGGATCGCATGGCCGCAGAAGGAAATGCTGCGCGGGGTCTCCGTCGTTTCCAGCCCGGCGCGCGCCTTGAACCACTGGCGCTCGCGATCCACCAGCGACACCAACGCGATGGGGACGTCGAGCAAAGTGCGCGCTGCGCGCACGATGCGGTCGAAGCGTTCCTCGGGCAACGAGTCCAGCACATCGAGCGCCAGCAGCTCGCACAGGCGAGCTTCGTCATCGAGCGGAATCGGCGCTTCCAGCACGTTTACAACGCCCAGCTCATCAGGTCCATCTCGATTTCGATCAGGTCGCGCGCGCTGCGGTCGGCGCTCAGCACCAAACCGGCCACGCGCTGCTCGGCGCGACGCGCAGCATTGGATATCTTGTGGTTGCCATAGGCGCTGGCCGAATTGCGCAGTTCCTCGATCATTTCCCAAAGCTGCGCGCAGTCGGCGCGGGTCACATGGTCTCCGCGGCAATGGGTTAGCGCATCGCGGATGCGCGACAACCGCACCGGCAGCTCACGCGCGAACACGCGGTGCAGCACTTCCAGTTCCTGGGACAAGGGAGGCAGGTCCGCAGGCACGCCATCATAGAGCGCCAGCAGTTCGCGCACGCGCTGGCCGAGCGTAAGCGGATCAAACGGCTTGGGGATCACGCCGGCCACACCCAGCGATTCGTAGTAGCGCACGTCTTCGGGATCGACCAGCGAGGTCAGGAAGATGGCGGGCGTGTTGCAATGAATTTCGTTCTGGCGCAGCCCGGCCAGCACGGTCGGGCCATCGATCTCCGGCATCATTACGTCCAGCAGCAACAGGTCCGCACGATAATCGGCGGCGGCCTGCAGGCCTTCGCGCGCGGTACTGCAGATGCGCAGGTGCACCTGGTTCAGCTCCTGCAGGGCGAAACGGATCGCCGCCTGGGTATCGGGATCATCCTCGATGACCAGGGCCCTGCGCAGTTCGACGTTTTGCATGGTCTTCAAACACCCGGCGGGTGCCCCTTTTCTGTACGACTCACTGAAGATATCGGGCTTCCGGGATTGTCAGGCCATGAACAGGCGGGCAATTCACCCACTTTTCCCGGCCACGGGCGGGGTCAGCCGGCGCATGCAAACGAACGGTCTGACGGGCGTGCCGGCCGACGAGCCGGGCAATGATAAAGACGCCGACAGGCGGCGTCAGGACAAGCCCGCCACAGGCGGACTGAACGGGAGCCGCCGTGAAGGCGGCTCAGGCCAGCGACATCAGCAGTCGTCGTCCATCGCCCAGACGCCGGCCATGCCAGCCGCCTGTGCGGGATGGCGCAGAGTGTCCTGACCGAGGTGGTAGTACAGGAAGGCTGCCTGCTGCGGCGGTATGTCGCCCAACTGTTCGAGATTGGCCTGCTCGGCGAGCTGGTAGGTCGATTGGCGGATCACTAGTCCTTGGCTGGCGAGGTCACGCAATGCGTACATCAGTTCTTCTCTGCTCATTTTCGGGCCTCGTGTTGTTGTTTTCAGCATGTGCAGGCGGGTCGCCATGACCCGGTTTGTTTCTCTGGTTTTTCTGGCTGCGCCGGCTTTCGATCGTGTTGCCCGCGAACCTGCAGCCTAGCCCCCGTGCGGGCGCGGCCGTTGCCGGATTAGCGGGCGTTTTCCCCGCCAATTCGTTTGCCTAGCCGTAGGGAAATTATCAATGCTGTTCATCAGGCAACTATTGATGATCCGCAACCTTAATTCGCGACCTGAAATCGTGCCCTGAACGCGCGCCCGAACCCTCGCCGCTCAAGCAGTCCCGGAAAGCTCTCGCTGTTCAAGCGTATGCCGACCGGCGCCGCACCCTACAGTTGCTGGCTGAACGACAACAACAAGCATCCAGCCCGACAGTGAAGCGCGACCCGCGACAAGCAACGGCGATAACCGCCGGCCATGACTCCCCTGTGCACGCCCACGCAGCGCGCATGCGGCGCCGCATCTTTCCGGCACTGGCGCTGGTGGTCGCACTGCTGGTCATCGTCAACGCCGGCATCGTCTGGCAGGAACGCGACAGCGTGCTCACGGCCTCGGTGCGGGCGCAGCAAAACCTGGCCCGCTCGATGGCCAACCGCCTCTACACGACGCTGCAGAAAGCGTCGATGCTCACGCGCCTGCTGTCCGACGACCTGGTCGAACATCCTGACCGCATCGTGCGGCCGGCCTACCGGGCGCGACTGGCCGCTATCGCGCGCGACAATCCCGACATCGACATGGTGGTGATGATCGATGCCAAAGGCACGCCTTATGTCAGCTCCCTTCCCGGTCGGCCGGGAACGCTGAACTTCGCCGACCGCGCCTATTTCCGTTTCCATCGGGATCATGCGGAAGACGTACTGCGGATCGGCGAACCCATCGTCAACCGCGGCAATGGCAAGCGCGTGATCCCTTTGTCGCGGCGGGTCAACGACGCCCGTGGCGAGTTCGCCGGCGTCATCATGATCGCGCTCGACAGCGAACGCCTGCTGGCCGAATTCAAGGCGTTCGACCTCGGGCCGCATGGCACGGTGGCCTACGCCCACCTGAACGGCACCGTGCTGGTCCGGCACCCGGACTATGAAGCGACGGTGGGGCAGAACTACCTGTCGTCGCCGGTGTTCCAGCAGCATTACCTGCGCGAGACTCAGGGCAGCTTCATCGGGGCTTCGCCGTTCGACCGGGTCGAACGGCGCTATACCTTCGAGCGCCTGTCCGAATACCCGATCGTGATGGTGACCGCTGTCTCGAACGACGACCTGATGGCGTTGTGGCTGGTCGGCAGCGTGCTCAAGGCCGGCTACCTCGCCGTGCTGGGCGGACTGCTGTCTGCCATTGCGTTCTACCTGTACCGGCAAGTCGGCCGCGTGGCCGAGGCCGAGGCGATGGCGCAGAGCGCACGCGACAACATCGCGCTGGCCAACGAAGCGCTGACCGAGACGCTGGCGCTCAATTTTGCGATCCTCAACAGCGCCTCCTGCGGCATCATCGCGTCCGATGCGCAGGGCCGCATCGTGCTATTCAATCGCGCTGCCGGCGAACTGCTCGGCTACTCGACGAACGAAGTCGGCCACCGCATGACGCCACTGGTCTTCCACGACCGCGAAGAAGTGGGCAAGGCATTGCAGCTCGCCGCACCCGGTGGTGCGACTGCAGACATTTCGTATGCGAGGCTGGCCTCACTGATCGTGGCCGACCCGCACCGCGAATGGACATACCGGCGCCGCGATGGTTCGCCGCTGCCGGTGCAGATCACGGTGTCGCCACTGGCGGGACGCAAGGGCGCCGTGAACGGCCATGTCACGGTGTTCGTCGACCTGCTGGAACAAAAGCAGCTGGAGGGCATGAAGGCCGACTTCGTGTCGGTGGTCTCGCATGAGCTGCGCACACCGCTGACGTCGATCAAGGGCTCGCTATCGCTGTTGCGGCGCGCCCTTGCCGAAGTGATGAATCCCGGACAATCGCGGCTGATGGACATCGGCATCGACAACTGCGAAAAGCTGGTGCGCTTGGTGTCGGACATCCTCGACCTCGACAAGATGGACCGGCACCAGATGACGCTGTTCCGCGAGCGCCAGCCGGTCGCTCCCTTGCTGGCGCGCGCGCTCGCGCTCAACCAGCCATACGCAAGCCAGTACGGCGTGAAGCTGGCGATGGAAGCCGTTGGCGATGAATTGCAGGTGGATGCGGACGGCGACCGCTTGCAGCAAGTGCTGGGCAACCTGCTGTCGAATGCGGCCAAGTTTTCGCATGCCGGCGGCCTGGTCAGGCTGGGCGCGCGTGCCGACGGCAGCGAGGTCGTGATCTCGGTCGCCGACCACGGCGTCGGCATCCCGCAGGACTTCCAGGACAAGGTGTTTGACCGCTTTACCCAGTCCGGCACGGCCACCACTCGCCACAAGCCGGGCACCGGCCTCGGCATGTCGATCGCCCGCTCGCTGGTGGACGCGCATGGCGGCCGGCTGCGCTTCGAGTCGGCCGAGGGCGTCGGCACGACCTTCTTCATCCACCTGCCGGCGTAGCAATTCGGGCTTATTTGATCTGGTTAAAATTACTCAAAAGTAACTTAACGTATGCTCTTTGCATGCGTTAGCCTTGGGCGCGCCAGCCCTGTCCCGATCAAGTCCCGGAATGACCATGAAAAAGTTTGCCCTGCTGCTCGCCCTGCTCGCTGCCACCACGGTAGCCCATGCTGAACTGAAGAAGGTCTTTGAAAACATTCGCGGCACGGTCGTCTACGTCGACACTTCGACCCTGATCCCCAGCGGCGACAAGCGCCGCGTGACCGAGGTGCAGACCTACCGTACCGCCGGCCCGCGCGGCATGATGTCGATGAAACTGCTCAAGGAATACGACTGCAAGAACGAGACCTCGCAAATCATCAATTACACGATGTACAAGGAAGTGATGGCGCAGGGTGAAGTGGTCGGCCGCGTCAACACGCCGGGCGACGTGCAAAAGCTCACGCAAAACCCGGGTGGCACCGGCGGCTGGCGTTTCGCCTGCGGGCTCTGAGCCGGGCGCCCGCCGACTCGATAGACTGACAATCCGATAGCCCCACCATCCGACAGCCCCACCATCCGACAGCCCCACCATCCGGCAGGCTGCAGCCGGTCAGGCGGTTGCGACAGCTGCCGCCAGCAGCACCCCATGCAGCACGGCCGCGCCTATCGTCAACATGATCGCCGGCCGCAGCGTCGCCACCTCGCGCCGGCCGCGCCACAACAGCCAGCAGGCCACGCCTGCCGGCAGCACCGAGGCCAGTGAGGCCAGCGTCGCCGGCGGGAACTGCCCGACAAAAACCATCAGCACGACCCACAGGTGGGCTGCCATCACGATAGCCAGGTAGGCATCGACGCTGCGCTCGGGACCGAGGCGGACCACCAGGGTGCGCTTGCCCACCGACGCATCCGAAGCGGCATCGGGGAAGCCGGCGATCAGCAGGATATTGGCCATCATCAGCGCATAGCTGGCCGACACGATGAACGGCCATGCATCGATGCGATGGGTCTGCACCACCGCCGCCCCCGCAACCACCAGCGACCAGGCCAGCGCGATCGCCGCTTCGCCCACCCCACGTGACATTAGCGCCAGCGGCGGCGCCGAATACGCCCAGCCGATCAGCATGCCGGCCAGCCCGATGGCAGCCAGTGCCGGGCCGGCCTGCAGCACCAGGCACAACCCGCCGGCGACAACCACGGCAGCGAGGCCCAGTGCGACGCGGCGCGTGGTGTCCGCGCTGACCACCTCATCCTGGATGTAGCGTGCGCCGCCGGTGAACGGAAAAAGGCGCGCGGTATTGGCCTGGTCGGCGCCGTTCAGCGCATCCTGGTAATCGTTCCAGACATTGGCTGACGCATGCGCGAGCACGCCCAGCACCACGGTTGCCAATGCCCGTCCCGCATCAATGGCCTGCTGGCTGGCCACCGAAGCGATGCCGAGCACGCAACCGACCAGGGTCGCGATCAGAAAGCCGGGGCGTGTCATCCGGCACAGCAGCACGGCCGACAAAGGCGCGTGCCGGCCTGTGGCCGGCGCGGGCACCGAAGGTTCGGGGCGCTCCGGGTGCGGCGGTGTTTCCATCAATACCTGTTCTCGCAAGAAACTGTTTTCATATTGAAAAAATGGGGGCAGTGCGCCATCGTCCCATGCACGCCCCATTTAATTTTGACTGCAATCAATTTTCCCTTGGAAATTTATTCAGAGATGCAACATGCGATCGTGGCACTCCACGATAATTCCTTACCGGTAATTACATCCCAGATGCCCATGAGCGCCGCCAACAAAGACACGCCACCCCCTCGTCCCGAGTTTCCCGATTTCCGCAAGCTCGATGCGGCTGCCCACGCCCAGCTGGCCAAGGCCGCCGGCGGGCTGGCGCCGATCTCGCTGGCGCTGGCTTGCATGGACTGGGCGATGCACCTCGCCGCATCGCCGGGACGGCAACTGGAACTTGCGCAAAAAGCCGCCGAGCTGGCGACCGACGACATGCGTCGCCGCATCGCCAATCCGCTGTCCATCCCGTCCGAACAGGAAGCCGAGGGCAGATTCGCGGACCCCCTCTGGTCGCAATGGCCGTTCAGCATGATGAAGGACAGCTTCAAGGCCGGCGACCTGTGGTGGCAGCAAGCGACCCGCGTCGATGGCATGGCGCCGCACAACCAGCAGATGGTGAGCTTCTTCGCAAAGCAATGGATGGACATGCTGTCGCCCGCCAACTGGCCGCTGACCAATCCCGAGATGCTGAACCAGAGCCTCGCGACGAATGGCATGAGCGTGCTGCACGGCCTGCAGAATTACCTCGATGACGTGCGTCAGGCCGGCATCGACAGCACGGCGGCCGATCCCGATGGTCTGGCCCCGCTGCCGTTCGCCGTCGGGCAGGATGTCGCGATCACGCCGGGCAAAGTGGTGTACCGCAACGAGCTGTTCGAGCTGCTGCAGTACGCACCGGCGACACCGAAGGTCGATGCCGAGCCGCTGCTGATCATTCCGTCGCCGATCATGAAGTACTACATCATGGACCTGTCGCCGCAGAACTCGATGGTGCGCTACCTGGTGTCGCAAGGCTTCACGGTGTTCATGATGTCGTGGCGGAATCCGGATGCCAGCGACCGCCAGGTCAGCATGGATGATTACCTGCTCAAGGGCGTGCTGGAAGCGATACGCCAGTCTGCAAAGCTGTCGGATGCGCCACGCATCCATGCGATGGGCTACTGCCTCGGCGGCACCTTCCTGGCGATCGTCGGCGCGCTGATGGGCACCGCGGCTTTTCAGGACAAGGCGGCCGCAGCGGCAAAGGTCGGCACGCAGGCGCCGCTGCCGACGCTGGCCAGCGTCACGCTGCTGGCCGCGCAGACCGACTTCTCCGAGCCGGGCGAGCTGGGCATCTTCATCGACGACGACCAGTTGAAGACCCTGCGCGAACAGGTCGCGGCCAACGGCTACCTGTCGGGCCGCCAGATGGCGGGCACCTTCCTGTTCCTGCATGCGCGCGAACTGATCTGGGCGCGCAATGTGTCGCGCTACCTGCTCGGCAAGAACGAGACCGGCAACGACCTGATGAGCTGGAATGCCGACACCACGCGCCTGCCGCAGCAGATGTACATCGAATACCTCGACAGCCTGTTCCTGCGCAACGACCTGACCCAGGGCCATTACAAGGTCGACGGCATGACGGTGGCAATGAAGAACCTGCGCATGCCGCTGATGGTGGTCGGCACCGTGCGCGACCACGTATCGCCGTGGCGCTCGGTCTACAAGATCCACCTGCATACGGGGACCGACCTGTCCTTCGTGCTGGCGGCCGGCGGTCACAACGCCGGCATCATTTCCGAGCCCGGCCATCCGCACCGCAGCTACCAGATCGCGCGCGAAGCAGCGGGCCATGACTGGGTCGATCCCGACCAGTGGATGGCCAGCGCCGAACGCCGCGAAGGCTCGTGGTGGGAAGCCTGGCAGGCATGGCTGCACGAACACGGCAGCGGCTCGGTGGACGCAAGGCAGATCAGGAATGCGGCGAAGCTCGACGACGCCCCGGGTGACTATGTGATGGTGAGATATGCTGACTGAAAACAAATCGATGACCGAGGCCGCCGGCCTGTTCGGACTGCAGGGTAAGAAGGGCCTGATCCTCGGCGTGGCCAATGACCACAGCATTGCCTGGGGCTGCGCGAAACTGATGCGCGCGATGGGTGCCGACATCGTCGCCACCTGCCTCAACGACAAGGCACGCGGCTATGTCGAACCGCTGACGGCGCCGATGGGCATCGATCTCGTCACCTGTAATGTGGAAGAACCGGGCGCGCTCGACGCGCTGGTCGAACACGCAGTCGACAAGCTGGGCCAGATCGATTTCGTCGTGCATTCGATCGCGTGGGCGCCGCTGGAAGACCTGCACGGCCGCGTGGTCGACAGCTCCAGCACCGGCTTTGCGCGCGCGATGGAAGTGTCCTGCCATTCGTTCGCAATGCTCGCCAGGCTGTGCGCGCCCCACATGCCGAACGGCGGCAGCCTGCTGACCATGACCTACCTCGGCGCCGAAGAAGTGGTGCCGCATTACGGCCTGATGGGCCCGGTAAAGGCGGCGCTGGAATCGCTGGTGCGCTATATGGCCTCCGAACTCGGCCCCAAAGGGATACGCGTGCACGCGGTGTCGCCAGGCCCGATCCTGACGCGCGCTGCGTCCGGCATCGAAGCCTTCGACGCGCTGATGCAGCATGCGATGGACAAGGCGCCGCTAGGCCGGCTGGTCGAACTGAAAGAGATCGCGCAGCTGTGCGCCTTCCTGTGCGCCGATGCCTCGTCCGGCATGACCGGCCAGACCATCTTCGTCGACGCCGGCTGCCATGCCGTCGACTGAATGCCATTCACCCGATCAACCGACGCCGACGCCATGAACGCCACCAACGACTGGGTAGAAAACCTCACCTACGATGAACTGAGCCTGGGCCAGAGCGCCGTCATGGCGCGCACCATTTCGCTCGACGACATCCGCGCGTTTGCCGCGGTGTCCGGCGACACCAATCCCGCCCACCTCGATCCCGAGTATGCCAACGACACGCTGTTCCACGGCGTGATCGCGCATGGCATGTGGGGCGGCGCGCTGATCTCGGCGCTGCTCGGCACCGAATTCCCCGGCCCCGGCACCATCTACCTGCAGCAGGACCTGCATTTCACGCGCCCGGTACGGGTCGGTGACACGCTGACCGTAACGGCGACCGTGATCACCAAGGATGACGAAAAGAAGCGCGTCGAGCTCGACTGTCAGGTCAGAAACCAGAAAGGCGACTCGGTGCTGCATGGCGTGGCCCGCGTGCTGGCGCCGACGACCAAGGTGCGCCGCCCGCGTATTCATGCGCCGCACATACAACTGTTCGACCCGGAGGCACGCCTGAAGGCGCTGCTGGCGCGCGTCGAACACCTCGAGCCGCTGCGCTGCGCGGTGGTCCATCCGTGCGATACCGAATCGCTGCAGGGCGCAGTCGACGCCGCGCGGCTGAACCTGATCGTGCCGGTGCTGGTCGGCCCGGCCGACAAGGTGCGCGCCATCGCCGCGTCAGCCGGCATCGACATCGACGGCATCGAGCTGGTCGATGTGCAGCACAGCCATGCCGCCGCGTACCGCTCGGCCGAGATGGCCGCTAACGGCGAGGTCGAGATCCTGATGAAGGGCAGCCTTCACACCGACGAGCTGCTGCATGACGTGCTGGCGCAACCGAAATTGTGTACGGGGCGCCGGATGTCGCATGTATTCCGCTTCGACGTGCCGATGTACCCGAAGCCCTTGCTGGTCACCGACGCGGCGATCAACATTTTCCCCAACTTGTCACAGAAGGCCGACATTATCCAGAACGCGATCGACTTCTCACAGGTGATGGGCATCGAACAACCGAAGGTCGCGATCTTGTCCGCCGTGGAGACAATCAACCCCGCGATCCCGTCCACGCTCGACGCCGCGGCGCTGTGCAAGATGGCCGACCGCGGCCAGATCAAGGGCGGCCTGCTCGACGGCCCGCTGGCGTTCGACAATGCGATCTCCAGTGAAGCGGCGCGCATCAAACACATCACGTCCGCCGTCGCCGGCGATGCCGACATCCTTGCCGTGCCCGACCTCGAGTCCGGCAACATGCTGGCCAAGCAGCTCGAATACCTGGCCGGCGCCACTGGCGCCGGACTGGTGCTGGGCGCGCGCGTGCCAATCGCACTGACCAGCCGCGCCGATGGCCCGAGCGCACGCGTCGCATCGGCAGCGCTGGCGCTGATCGTCGGCCATGCAGCACGCAAGGACCCGATCCGTCGCCAGCAACTGAAGCTGGCTGCCTGACCCCGGGGACATGCGCGTCCGCCACGGCCATCGCCGAGGCCGGCATTGCCGGTAAACTCTGCGTCCAATGCCCAGCCTGCCTGTCCGAATACAGCCATGACCATCCTCGCCGTCAATGCCGGTTCTTCATCACTGAAATTCGCGCTGCATCCGTATGCGGCAGGGAATGTGCGGCGCGCGCTGGTGAGCGGCAATATCGAAGGACTGGAACCGAATGGCCAGCCGGTGATGTCCTGGCGCAGCGGCGGCGAAACGCATCGCGCCGACCTGCCGGCGGCCGACGATCCCTTCCTCGATGCGCTGGCCTCGCTGCGCGCGCTGCTGACCGATAACCCGGCATTCGCCAGGCCGCGCGCGATCGCGCACCGCGTCGTCCACGGCGGAAGCGATTATCGTGGCAGCGTGGTCGTCTATGACGACGTGATCGAACGGCTGGAGGCACTGAACAGCCTCGCGCCGCTGCACCAGCCGCACAACATCGCAGGCATACGCGCATTCGCCACCGCCTTCCCCGACGTGCCGCAGGTCGCCTGCTTCGACACCGCCTATCACGCGACAGCGCCTGCGCTGCACCAGCAGTTCGCGCTGCCGCGGGAACTGGCCGACCAGGGCGTGCGCCGCTACGGCTTCCACGGCCTGTCTTACCAGTACATCATCGGCGAGCTGCAGGCGCGCACGCCGCGCGCGACCGGCCGCGTGCTGATGGCCCACCTCGGCAACGGCGCCAGCCTGTGCGCTGCACTGGAGGGCAAGAGCATTGCCTCCACCATGGGGTTTTCGGCGCTGGACGGGCTGATGATGGGCACGCGCTCGGGAGCGCTCGATCCCGGCGTGCTGCTGTACCTGCTCGAACATGGCTGGGACCACCAGCGCATCCAGGACTTGCTGTACAAGCGCAGCGGATTACTCGGCGTGTCCGGCCTCTCGGCCGACATGCGTACCCTGCGTGCCGCGGCCGGCGATGGCAACACCACCGCGCAGCAGGCGATCGCGCTCTTCACGCACCGGATCGTGCGCGAGTGCGGCGCGATGCTGGCCTGCCTGCAGGGCATGGACGTGATCGCTTTCAGCGGCGGCATCGGAGAACACGATGCGACGCTGCGCGCCGAGGTCGGCCGTGCGCTGGGCTGGACCGGGCTGCAGATCGACGATGCACGCAATTCGGCCGCCGCCGGCGACGAGCCGCGCGCCATCCATGCGGATGGCAGCGCGATCGAAGCCTGGGTGATACCGACCGATGAAGGCCGGGTGGCCGCGCGCGAAGCCGCGGCGCTGCTCGGCACGCCGGAAGACGACTAGAAGGACCGGCCGGATCGCCGGCGCCCAACAAGAAAGGCAAGGCAGCATCCATGTACCAACCGAAGGAATCCCTGGTTGACGCCGCGCCGCGCCTGACGCTGCGTGAATTCACGTACCGCTGGCTGTTCGACCCGACCTGCAAGGACGGAATACAGCCGCAGCTCGACGCCTTCATCGGTGCGCTGATCCTGGCCAGCGTGTTTGCGATCATCCTCGAACACAACCCGGCCATCTACCAGCCTCTGGCCTGGCAGTTCCACTGGTTCGACGTGATCACCGTCGCGCTCTTCACGGCCGAGTACCTGCTGCGGCTGGCGACCGCGCCGTCCAATCCCGAGTTCGCGCAGCACCGCTTCCCGCGGCTGCGCTATGCGTTCAGCTTCGTCGCGCTGGTCGACCTGGTCGCGATCGCGCCCTTCTACTTCGTGCAGTTCGTCAGCTTCGACGTCGAGGCGCTGCGCATGCTGCGGCTGGTGCGGCTGCTGCGGATGCTGAAGCTGTCACGCCAGCTGATCCCGGCCTGGCACGAATTCCAGGCGCTGAACCGCGGCCGCAGCCTGCGCGCCCGCATCTACGCATTGCTGGAGCCGACCGGCCACTCGGGAAGGCTGCACATCTATGTCGACAACTTCATCGTGTTCTGGGTCGCGCTGTCGATCATCTGCGTGGTGCTGGAGACGGTGGAATCGGTGCGCGTCATATCGGCCGACTATTTCGCGTGGATCGACGTCATCGCATTCACCATCTTCACGATCGAATATGCGGCACGCCTGTACAGCGCGCCCGAGAACCCCGACTACCGGGCCTCGCGCACGCCGCGCCTCGCGCATGCGCGCTCATTCGGCGCCATCATCGACTTGCTGACCATCCTGCCCTTCCTGCTCGAGCACTTTGTCGTGCTGCAGCTGGACCTGCGCTTCCTGCGGGTATTCCGCCTGACGCGGATGCTGAAGCTGACGCGCTACACCTCGGCCACCAACACGCTGGCCAAGGTCATCAAGCGCGAATGGCACATCATCTTCTCGTCGATCTTCGTGATGCTGCTGCTGGTGGTGCTGACAGCCAGCCTCGGCTACCTGTTCGAACATCCTGCGCAACCGGACAAATTCGAGAACATCCCGCAGTCAATCTACTGGGCGGTGGTGACGCTGGCCTCAGTCGGCTACGGCGACATCTCGCCGATCACGCCGATGGGCCGCTCGCTGACGGTGGTGCTATCGCTGCTGGGCATCGGCATCTTTGCGATCCCGGCCGGCCTGCTGGCCTCGGCCTTTACCGACCAGCTGCGCATCGACCGTGAATCCTTTGAGCGCGCGCTGCTGGAAGCGCTGGCCGCCGGCGAGACCGACCTGCGCCACAACGAGCGCCTGATCGCCGAGGCCGAGCGCCTGCACCTGTCCGACGTGGAGTTCGACAACATGCTCGCGCAGGCGCTGGAAGAGCACCGCAAGCTGATGGCCGAGCATGAAATCAGCCTCGGCCACCTGATGCTCGACACGCTTGCGCATCCGCACCTGGCAGCCGAGCAGTTCCGCATCATGGTGGCCCAGTTGTCCTTGCTGGTGAAAGCTGCCGACCAGCAGGCGCTGGCGGCAGAACTCGATCGCGACGATCCGCATGCCGGGCGCGACCTGCGCCTGATGAAGATGTTGCTGGAAGCACCGGCCCGCAAATAAGGGGCGTCTTCGTTCAGTGCGTGTGCCGGTGGTGCATATCAGGATAATGCGGGTGCTTGTGGGTCAGCGTGGCATGCGCATGCCGGTGCAAATGCGGCTCCTGTCCGTCCCAGCCGGCTTCGTGCCGGTGCTGGTGATGTTCGTCATGCACATGCAGGTGCTCATGCTCCAGCGGTTCATGCGTATGCTCATGCTCGTGATGTTCGGTCACGTGCAGCCAGACGCCCAGCCCCATCAAGGCCGCCGCCATCCAGAATGCCGCACTGGCTGACTCACCCGGGAACAGCAGCGACAGCGCCGCGCCAATGAAAGGCGCGGTCGAGAAATAGGCGCCGGTGCGCGCCGTGCCCAGCCCGCGCAGCGCAATCACGAACAGGACCAGGCTCAGGCCGTAGCCGCCAATGCCGACCACAGCCGTCGCCGCGATGACCGCCGGTGCCGGCAGCACCGCGCCCTGCGCCAGCGCAACAGCGACGTTCACGATGCCGGCGACCGAGCCCTTGGCTGCCGCAATGAACATCGCATCCGACGCCGACACCTTGCGTGTCAGGTTGTTGTCGATAGCCCAGCACAGGCAGGCCAGCGCAATCGCCAGCACGCCAGTGGACGACAAAAATACGGAGGCCGCGCCGGACTCGGCACCCGGTTGCCATCCCAGCACGATCCCACCTGCCACGATCGCCGCCATGCCGAGCAGCACGCGCTTGTCGGCGTTTTCACGGAACACCAGCCAGGCAATCACGGCGGTCAGCACCGCCTCGAGGTTGAGCATCAGCGACGCCGTCGACGCTGGCGTCGACGCCAGCCCAGCCATCAGCGCAACCGGCCCGAGGATTCCGCCAAACAGGATGGCGCCCAGCAGCCAGCGCCATTCGCTGCCGGCGATGCCGGAAGGCTGCCATCCGCGGTCGCGCACTAGTCGCAGCGCGAACAGCCCGATCCCGCTGCCGAGATAGAGCAGCCCGGCCAGCAGCACTGGCGGCATCGCGCCCGCCAGTAGCTTCGCAAAAGGCGTGCTGGCGCCAAACAGCGCTGCGGCTGAGAGGGCAATCAGGATGTCGGTATTCACGGGGAACCATGCTACACGATGGCCAGCGGCGGCGCGGGCAAGGTTGGAAACCGCCGCGGCAGAAATCGGTGGTTCCGACGGTGATGCGAGGCCCGGATCGGCGATGGCGGTTCGCGCCTGACGTGGATGGCAGTCGCTCAGCTGCCCTTCAGTGCGCCTTCCTTGTCGAACGCATAGATGCGATCGAGGTCCGAGCTGAAGCGCCGCAGGTAGCGCGTGAACAGGCGCATCGGTATGCCGTGCGCATAGGACAGGGCATGCCGGTCCGTCAAATGCTGCGCGCCCTGCCCGCGCTCCAGCTTCAGGTTGATGAAACTGTCCTGTGCTTCCTGTCGCTCGATGATCTGTTCGATCACGTCGTCAAAGGCCATGTCACTGGTGTAGATCCTCCCTTCGACATGGATGCGCCTGGCCTCCGCGTCGATGGCTAGCCAGACCTTGTGTGACAGGCCACGCTCGACCATGATGTTTTTGGATGGCATGACGTCAGCAAAAATCTTGTAGCGCTTCAGGAAGTGACAGAGCGTGTCCGGATCGACTTCAGTCGCATCCAGTTTTGACGGCAGCATGTCGTTGGTCTGGCTGCGCGTTTCCTCGATCAGCTCGAGTATCTCGTGCGTGAGTTGCGGCACATGCTCGGGGTTCATCTTGCGCTCGCGGCACACGCGCGCCATCACCTGCACAATTTCGGCAAACTGGCTCTCAGGCAGCTGGATGTCGACCGAGGCTGTCGGCGTCGCCGGCCGCCGGTAATCGAGCACCGTCTTGGGCGTCACGTAGGGCCAGTAGCGCTTCATGTCCTGCAAGATCGCGGATTTCTTCGCCAACACGAAGTAATGCTTGACGAGGTCATTGTTGCAGACGCCATCGTAGAACTGATGGATGAAGTCATCGAAATCGGCGTTGGTCAGGTAGGTGGGCAACAGCAGCATCTTCATTTTCATGCATCCGGTGTGCGCGCATGCTCGCAGCTTGACGCCGGCATCGCCAGAGGCGGAAGGATCGGTTACCGATATGTAATTTTAAAATTTACAATCAATGACCGCGCAGTGCGTGCCTGCGCATCGCCCTCAATTACAAATGCGTAATCGCCAAAGATTCCCCTTGAGCGGTGGGCGTAAACGCCCGATCCTGTTGCCTGCTTCCAACCGAACCCACCGGAAAAATTCCGCACGACTTCCATGGACACGCGACGACTGGCACGACTGATGGGTGCGCTCTGCTTTGAAGAGCGCCTGCAGATCATCGGCGCGCTGATTCCAGTCGGCTCCGAGGGACTCGACCAGCAAGCGCTGGCCGAAGTGACCGACCTGTCGCAGATGGCTGTCACGGTGCATATCGAATACATGCTGAGCACCGATATGGTGAAGGTCAAGTACACCGACACCGGCAAACGCTACAGCGCCGATCTCGACCTGCTCGAATCCCTGTTCACGCACATGAGCGACCGCTATGGCGCCGGCGCCCGCCTGCTGCCCAACGCTGAAACGCCGCAAGTGCGACTGATCGCGGCCTGACGCAGATGACCATGCCGCTGTTCTCGCTGCACTGCCGATGCACATCCTGCTGATCGAGGACGAGGGCAGGATCACCGACTTCGTGCTGTCGGGCTTCGAAGCTGCCGGCCTGGCCGCCGATGCCTGCGCCGACGGCGCGCAAGGCTTGCGCCTGGCGCTCGATGGCAAGCATGACGCGATCGTGCTCGACCTGATGCTGCCAGGCATGGACGGGATTGAAATCCTGGCAGCCTTGCGCAAGGCCGGCCGCACGACGCCGGTGATCCTGCTGACTGCGAAGACCGAGCTTGAGCACAGGCTGGCCGGCTTCGGGGCCGGTGCCGACGATTACCTGCCCAAGCCCTTCTTCATCGAAGAACTGATTGTGCGCCTGCGCACGCTGGTGGCGCGCCGCAGTGGCACGGCCGAGAACGTGTTGCGACAAAGCGGCATGGAGCTTGATCGCATCTCGCGTCTGGCGCGTTGGGGCGGTAACCAGGCCGTGCTGAGCCAGCGCGAATTCTCGCTGATCGAATACCTGATGCGCAGCCCCGGCCACATTTTTTCCCGCAGCCAGATCTTGCAGCACGTCTGGGGACTGGATTTCGACCCGCGCACCAATGTGGTCGATGTCTGCTTACAGCGTGCAAAAAAGAAGCTGGTGCCGGCGCGGGACGGGTTTGCACAGCCTTTCCCGATCGAGGCGATACGCGGTATTGGCTATTGTTTCAGGGAGTTGTGAATGCGACGGCTGACCCGTTCGTTCTATGCCAAGGTGTTCCTGATGTTCATGGTGACCATCCTGACCCTGTACGGGCTGAACCAGGTCGCCATCAATGTGCTCGGCCCGCGCGAAATGAAGGCCATCATTGGCGACCGCCTGATCGCGATCAACCTGCGCTGGGGACGCGAGCAAAATCAGGCAGGCGACGACGAACAGCTGAAGACTGAGCTGCTGGCCAGCCTGAAGAGCGCGCGCCCCGACGAGGTAATGGTCATGTCAGCGCCGCTGGCCGACAAAGCCGACCCGGATCATCGGGACAAGGGCGCCGGCATCGGTACGCATGATGATTCGGGTACCGTGCCGGGCGGCAGCGGTAGCGGCAGCGACAGGGAGAGCAACGGCAAGCGCTACGGCGCGCCCGCCTTTCCCTTGCCTGCCGCGCTGTCCGGCGCCCGCATCGAGCGCCTGCACGCCGGAAAACATTTCCCGACGATCGAGCGCGCGCTAATTACTTTCGATGGCAGGCGCTGGGATGCGACCAGCGTCATCACGCCGGACCGACAAATCGTCAGCCTGGTCGATACGGCTGTCGCCGAACGCTACATGACTGAATTTCTTGAATTCCGCGACCGCATGATCCACAAGGTCTTGCCGTTCACGCTGGCGGTCTTCGTCATATGCACATGGTTCATGACTCGCAACGTGCTCGCGCCTATCCGTCGCGTGCAGCGCTCATTGAGCAAGTTGAACTACCGCGACCTCAGCGTGCGGCTGCCTGCGCGCGGCGAAGACAACGAATTCCGCGCCTTCGTCGAGACTTTCAACACCATGCTCGAAAGGCTGGAGCGCGGCTTCCTGCAAGCGTCGCGCTTTTCCAGCGATGCGGCGCATGAACTGCGGACCCCGTTGACCATCATGCAAGGGCATGTCGAGCGCGCCCTGATCGAATCGGAGCCCGGCTCCCGCCAGCAAGCACAGTTGCGGCTGGTCTGTGACGAGATTGAGCGGCTGGCCGGCATCACGCAAAAGCTGCTGTTGCTGGCACAGGCCGATGCCGGGCGGCTGGCGCTGGATGTGGAAGCGGTCGACGTCAGCGACATGCTCGAGGAAATGCGCGCCGATATTGCCATGCTGGACCCGGCGCTGGAGACGCGCGGCCGGGTCGCGCCCGATCTGCGCCTCGATACCGACCGCGCACTGCTGCAGCAGATGTTCAACAACCTCTTCAGCAATGCGGTCAAGTACAACGAGCCGGACGGCTGGATCGACATCTCGGCATGGGCCGAGGGTAGCCGGATGCATGTGCGTTTCACCAATCCGACGTGGCCGCTGCCGGATGGCTTCGAGGCTAAGGTGTTCGAGCGCTTCTCGCGCGGCGATGCATCGCACAGCCGCCGCATCGACGGCACCGGACTCGGCCTGAGCCTGAGCCGCGAAATTGCCGTCGCCAATGGCGGCACGCTCACCTTCCGGGTGCGCAACCGTTCGCTGGTCGAGGTCGAGTTTATCGCGGCGCTGTCGCGAGACAATCCGCTGCAGGGCGTCAGCGCCGTGCCTGTGCCTGCCAGCTGACGGATGCAGCGCTTGCGGCCGCATTGAAGACGGCGTCAAGTGATTCTGCAGTCAATGATCAGGCCAGGACGGATGCGCCGAAATAGATCACGCCGGCATCAATGCGTATCGGCAGCGGCACCAGACCGTCACCGAGGCAGGGGCCGTCGACGCAGCGACCGTCATTGAAGTTGAAGAAGGCCGTGTGGTGTGCGCACATGATCAGCCCGTCCAGGGTGACGAAGGTCTGCGGCTCGTAATTGAGCGGCAGCGAAAAATGCGGGCAATAGTTCACATACGACCAGACTTGTTCGCCCTGCCGCAGCAACAGCACGCGGAAGTTTTCAAGACCATCGCCGAAACTGACTTCATGGCCACCCTGGTCGGGAATCTCGTCTATCGTGCACAGTCGCGTGCCTTCGGCCGGACAATCCGGATGCTGCTGCCAGTTCAAGTCGTCACTCCAGGGTGTTCGGGCGCACCGACGGTCCAGGACCACGGGCGGATCTCGACGGAGCGAAACACGCCCGCCTGCGAATACGGGTCATCGGCGACGAATTCGGAGACGGCCGTGATGTCGTCCGCCTCCACCACCAGCAGCGTACCATTGGCGTGCTCGCCGAGCGTGGTCAGCGTCGGCCCGCCAAAGTGGACCTTGACCGGATGGACGCCCGGATTGCGCAGGTAGGCGCGATGAATGGGCCGGACTTCCGAGCGCACGTCGGCCATGTCCGGCTTGTCAGTACCCAGCACGAGGAAGTACATGAAGGCGCCCTCCCGCTATCGTTGTCCTTGCGCTACGAAATCCGTGGCCAGCGATCAGGCGGCCGGCTCGAGCACGAAGTCGTAGCTGACTTTCCACTCGTCGCCATCGCGCTGGTAGTCGACGACCAGCGAATTCTTCACGCCGAACACTGCATCCGATTCAAGATAGTCATCGCCTTCGGTGTAAACCTGCGTGACCACCGGCTTGTAGCCCGGGGCCGACACGATGAAGTGGATGTGCGCCGGACGATACGGATGGCGACCCAGCTTGGTCAGCAGGCTGCCGACCGGGCCGTCAATGGGCACCGCATACGACACCGGCTTCAGCGTGCGCAGGCTGTAGCTGCCATCCGCTGCCGAGTGAACTTTGCCGCACAGGTGGAATTCTTCTGCCTGCTGGTCCTGCATGTGATACAGGCCATTCGGCGCGGTTTGCCAGACGTCGAGCACGGCATTGGCCAGCGGCTTGCCGTCGGTACCGCGCACCGTTCCCGATACCGTCACACCCGGGCCTTCGCCGGGCGCGAGGTCGGCGCCATTGTCATGCTCGGGCGCGCCTTCGACATAAAAGGGGCCGAGCACGCTGGATTCGGTCGCGCCCGCGGGCTTTCGATTATTTATGGCATCCATCAGCATCGACACGCCCAGCGTGTCCGACAACAGGATGTATTCCTGGCGCACGGCGTCGCATTTTTGGCCGGTCGCGGTCAGGAACTGTATGCCGGCCATCCATTCCTGCGGCGTCGGCTCGATCTCGCGCACGAAGGCATGCAGGTGCTTGATCAGCGACTGCATCACTTGCTTCAGGCGCGGGTCATCGCATTCGGACAGGCGCGCCAGTACGGCATCGGTCAGGTTCGCTTCGGTCAGGTTACGCATCTCGGTTGCTCGCTTTCAGGAGTCGATGGGTCGGGAATAGCGACCAGCTGAAGCGGCGGTGCAGGGCACCCCACAGGCCGTCGCGGAAGAACAAGGTCACCAAAATCGCGATCAGGCCCAGGCCCACCAGGTACCAGCTGCCGTAATCGCTGAAGAATTTGTTGAGGAACCAGAACAGCAAGGCGCCGACGATCGGGCCTTCGATGCGGCCGATGCCGCCAATGACCACCATGAAGATCGCGAAGGCCGACCAGTTCACCGAGAATGCCGCATCCGGCGAGATGCGCAGGTTGCTGACGAAGTACAGCGCGCCCGCCAGTCCTGCGCCGCAGGCGGCGATCAGGTAAACCGCCAGCTTCATGCGTCGCACGTCGATGCCCTGCGATGCGGCAGCCATCTCGTTGTCGCGGATCGCCAGCAACGCCAGCCCGCGCTTGGAGCGCAGGAACAGGTAGACGCCGGCGATCACTGCCACCACGCAGGCCAGCGCAATCCAGTAGGTCGTCGATTCGCGCACCGCTTTCTCGATGCCGCGCAAGGCCGTCAGCGAGGTACCCGAGCCGCCGCCGACCACGTGCAGGTTCGCAAACGACAAGCGGAACACTTCGGCGATCACCCAGGTGCCGATCGCAAAGTAACCGCCCTGCAGCCGGAACGCGAGGAAGGACACCGGCCAGGCGACAAGCGCCGTGGCCAGCGCTGCGATGGGAATCGCGACGAAAGGATTGACGCCCGCCTCATTGCCGAGGATGAGCATGATGTAGCCGCCGAAGCCGAAGAAGGCTTGCTGGCCGATGCTGACCATCCCGCCATAGCCGGCCAGCAGGTTCCACATCATCGCGAACACGAAGTAGCACGCGATCTCGACCACTTCGCGCATCCAGCTCGACTCGCCCCAGAACGGCAGCGATGTGGCGACAATCACGATCACGGCCGCCAGCAGCGGCAGCAGGGTCGAAAAGCGGTTGCTGCGGATGACGTCGAAAGGCAGCGCCGCCGAATTCAAATTCATGGTGGGAGGCGTCATGCTTACCTCGTCTTCGGGAACATGCCCTGCGGGCGCACCAGCAGCACCGCCAGGAACATCAGATGTCCGAACCAGATGCCCCAGCCCGGATCGAAACGGAAGCCGATCTGCTGCGTCAGCCCCAGCAGCATCGCACCCAGCAGCGTGCCCCAGAACGAGCCCATGCCGCCGATGATCACGGCCTCGAATGCAAACAGCAGCAGTAGCGGGCCGTCGGACGGCGCGACCGTGGTGCGCATTGCCTGGAAGGCACCGGCCAGCGCGATCAACACGAAGGCAATGCCGGTCGCTTGCGCATAGACAATCGCAGGACGAATGCCCATCAGCTGTGCTGCCTCGCGGTCATCCGACACCGCACGGAACGAGCGACCCAGCGCGGTGTACGAGAACAGCGCCTGCAACGCCAGCGTCGCAATCACGGCGACCCCGAAGATCAGCAACGGCAGCGTGCCGGCCGTCAGGTCGCCGAAAGACACGCTGTCGATCGCCAGCGCGCCGGTGTCCAGCGAACGCGGATCAGCGGAATACACTTCGAGCAGCATGTTCTGGATGATGATCGCCAGTCCGAAGGTCACCACTAGCGAAGGCAGAGGGTCGCGCCCCAGCGTGCCATTCAAAACGAAGCGCTGCAACACATAACCGAACAGATACGCGGCCGGCGCGACCAGCAGCAGCGCGACGCCCGCCGACAGGCCGGTGGCCGCGACCAGGCTGATCGCAAAGAAACCGCCGAGGATGATGAAGTCCCCTTGCGCGGTATTGGTGAGGCGCATCACGCCAAACATCAGCGATTGCCCGAGCGCGAACAGCGCATACAGCCCGCCCAGCAGCAATCCCTGCAGCAGTACCTCAGTCATGCTTTCCTCTTGTCTTGCTTCGTGGGTGCTTGCTCATCGGCGTCATACCCCGAAGTAGGCCTGGCTGATCTGCTCGCGCGTCAGCTCGCCCGATTTGCCTGCGAGCGATACCTTGCCTTCTTGCAGGCAGACTACACGCGACGACACCTGCATCGCCAATTGCACGTCCTGCTCGACGATCAGCAGTGACATGCCATCTTCCAGCAGCGACGGCAAGGCCGCGTAAATCTCGCGGATCACGACCGGCGCCAGGCCGAGCGAAATCTCGTCGCACAGCAGCAGCCGCGGATTGCTCATCAGCGCGCGGCCGATCGCGACCATTTGCTGCTGGCCGCCGGACAACGAGGTACCGGGCTGGCGACGCTTCTCTTTCAGGATAGGGAACAGGCGATACACGCGCTCGAGATCCCAGCTACCGGTGCGGCCTGACAGCGTGCCCATCAACAGGTTCTCTTCGACCGACAAGCTGGGAAACAGCCGGCGCCCTTCCGGCACCATCGCAATGCCGAGCTTGACGATGTCGGCCGCGTCCATCGTCGACAGCTCGTGGCCGTCGTAACGAATCTGACCCTGCTTCGGTGGCAGCAAGCCGGTCAGGGTCTTCAGGAAAGTGGATTTGCCGGCGCCGTTGGCGCCGATCAGTGCAACGACCTCGCCGGCACCGACCGTGAAGTCGATGCCGAACAGAGCCTGTGCATCACCATAGGCGGCCGTAATGCCTTTTGCTTCCAGCATCGTCAGGCCTCCAGTCCCATGTAGACGCGGCGCACTTCGGCGTCCTGCATCACGGCCTGCGGTTCGCCGGCGCACAGGGTCTTGCCGAAATTGATCACATGCAGGCGGTCGGCGATCGACAGCAGCGCATGCACGACGTGCTCGATCCAGATCATCGTCATGCCGGCCTGCTTGATGCGCTTGAGCTCATCAACCAGTTCATGCGCCTCGTGCTCGGTCAGGCCGCCGGCGATCTCGTCTAGCAGCAGCAACCGTGGACGGGTGGCCAGCGCGCGCGCCAGTTCGAGCCGCTTGCGGTTCAGTAGCGTAAGGCCGCCAGCCGGCTGGTTCGCAAAGCGCTCCAGCCCGGTCTGCTGCAACACCTCCCATGCAATGGCCCAGGCGTCTTTCTCGGCCACCTGCGCGCCGAAGCACGCGGCAGTGACCAGGTTTTCAAACACGCTCATCGCGCCGAATGGCTGCGGCACTTGGTAGGAGCGCCCGATGCCGCTGCGGCAGCGCTCGAAAGGCGGCAGCGCATTGATGCGACGGCCATCGAATTCGACCTCGCCAGCGTCGACTTTCACGTCGCCGGAGATCAGGTTGAACAGGGTGGTCTTCCCGGCCCCGTTGGGGCCGAGAATTCCCAGAACCTCGCCCTCGTTCACGGACAGCGAGACATCGTCGGTCACTTTCAGCGCGCCGTACGACTTGCTGACATGACTGAGGGCGAGGAGTGCCATGATGCTTCTTTGCTTTTTCGCTTGCTTGAATCGTCAGGCCATCAGTTCATCAGGCGCATGGTGCCGCCGGTCGGGATGGCCGGTGCCGCCTTGTTATTGACGATGGTCAGCTCGTACTTGTGCTTGGTACCCTTGTTCCACTGGCCGAGCACCAGCGGGGTCTTGGACACGTTCTTGAACGGGCCTTCGCCGCCCCACTTGACGTCGCCGACCACGGTCTTGAGCTTGGTGGCAGCCACCGCATCACGCAGGTCGTTCGGCTTGGTCGACTTGGCGCGCTTGAGCGCATCGGCAGCGACTTCGAACAGCGCGTGCGCAAAGCCGATCGGCTGCGTCCACTGCTTCTTGGTCGACGCTTCATACGCGGCCGCAAGGTCCTTGGCCGACTGCTTGGTCAGGCTGGAGCTGAACGGATGCGACGGAGTCCACCAGACTTCGGTCGTCAGGCCGTCGCCGAGGTCGCCCAGCGCCTCGATCGCGCCCGGGAACAGCAGCGCCTTGCCCAGCGTGATGACTTTCGGCTTGTAGCCCTGCTGGCGCGCTTGCGTCAGGAAGGTCTTCGCATCCGGCGGGATCACGACGCCGGTCACGATCTCGACATTGTCCTTCTTGAACGCGGCGATCTGCGCCGAGAAATCCTGCGTGCCGTTCTGGAAGCGGCCCGGATCGGTCAGCGTGTAGCCTTGCGCAGACAAAGGTTTCGGGAAGCCGCGCTCCTTGTCGCCCCACGCATTGCCATCGCCATCGTTCGGGAACAGGCCGCCGACTTTCTTGTTGGTCTTCACGCTGTTCCAGCCATTGGTGAAGTTCGCGATCACGTCTTCCAGGCCCCAGAACACGTGATAGGTGTAGTTGAAGCCTTTCGCCGGGTCACCCTTGCGGCCGAAGAACCACGGCTGCCACGGCACCACCGACGACACGCACGGCAGCTCATTGAGTTCGCAGGCATCCGACACCGGGTTGGCGGTCTCGGGCGTGCCAGCGGTCAGGATCATCGCAACCTTGTCCTTCAGGATCAGGTCATTGGCGACTTCGCCGGCACGGTTCGGGTTGGACTGGCTGTCCTTGAGCACGATCTCGACCGCATACTTCTTGCCACCGACGGTCACGCCATCCTTGAACGCGCCCTTCATCTGTTCGATAACCCACTTGTCGGCTTCGCCGAACGGCGCGAGCGGGCCGGTCTGCGGCGACACATAGCCGATCTTCAGCGTGTCGGCGGCGAAGGCCAGGCCCGCACCGGATACCAGCGCTGCTGCGGCCACGCCGTGAATGAAATGTCGTCTCGTGATTGCCATGGTTACCGTCTCCTTTGTTGTCGTGATACTACGTTGTCGAACTGCCGCCCTGTTGCCGGGCTTACTTTGCCTTTCCCCTCAATCGAATCTCTGTGCTGCAGGCACTCATCACCTTCGATCCGCGCGCTTACTGCACCGGCGGCGAACCTTCCCATGCACGCTGCAACAATTCGCGCAAGGCCGGCAAAGCCTCGGGCACGATGGGGCGCGGATTCCAATACGGGTTCTGCACCGCGATCCGTGCAACACGGTCGATGTCAGCATTCGTCATGCCAAGGTCGCGCAGCGCAGTCGGTGCGCCGTTGTCTTTCGCCAGCTGGTACAGGCCGAGTGCCGCGTCCTGTCCCTGCAATGCACGCGAAATTTTTTTCATCGCCTCCGGCGTGGCCGCTGCATTGAAGGCAATCGCATGCGGCAGCACCACCGTGTGCGCTTCCGCATGCGGCAGGTTCAGCGTGCCGCCCAGCGTGTGGCACAGCTTGTGGTGCAGGGCCATGCCGACATTGCCGAGCACGCTGCCGCACAGCCAGGCGCCGTACAGCGCATCGCCGCGTGCATCGATGTCGGAAGGATTGGCGCGCAACTTCGGCATCGCCGAAGCCAGCGCGCGTATGCCTTCCTCGGCCATCAAGTCCATCACCGGGTTGCTGTCCTGCGCGTAGAGGCCTTCGGCCGCATGCGCAATCGCGTTCATGCCGGACGTGATCGTCAGGCTGGCGGGCAAGGACACGGTCAGTTCGGGGTCATAAATCACGGTGCGCGGCAGCACGCGCGGATCGCGCCCGGTCTTCTTCAGCCCGTTCTCGGTCATGCCCCAGATCGGCGTCATCTCGCTGCCGGCATAGGTGGTCGGTATTGCAAGGATCGGCATGCCGGACTGCAGCGCGATCGCCTTGCCCAGCCCTGTGGTCGATCCGCCGCCGACGGCCAGCGCGCAATCAGCATTGACGCGCTTCGCTTCTTCGATCGCTGCCTGTGCAGTTTCAACCGGCACGTGCATCACGGCCTTCGGATAGACGCCGGCAGCACGCGCGCCGAGCCGTTGAGCGATGGCCTCGGCCAGCGGCCGCTGTTCAGGCGTGCACAGCACCAGCGCGCGGCTGGCGCCGAGCTGCTGCACCTCGCGCTCGAGATGCTGCAGCGAGCCGGCGCCAAACACGACGCGCGACGGCTGGCCATTGAAAACGAAAGAGCGCACGGTCTGTCCTTGTTCGCTATCGATGGTTGATAGGCTTTTGCGAATGCCGTGGCGTCAGCGCTTGAAATGCGGCGGAATCTGCGCGTCGACATTGACCCAGACCGACTTGGCCTCGGTGTAGTCGTGCATCGCCTCGAAGCCCATCTCGCGGCCGTAGCCCGACTGGCCGACGCCACCGAACGGCGAGCCCGGGTTGACGCGCTTGTAGCTGTTTACCCAGACCATGCCGGCACGGATGTCACGCGCGAACTTGTGCGCGCGCTGCAGGTTGGTGGTCCACAGGCCGCTGCCCAGGCCGTACTCGGTCGCATTGGCGATCTGCAGCGCTTCGGCGTCGTCCTTGAAGGTGGTGACGGTCACGAAGGGGCCGAACACTTCTTCCTGCGACACGCGGTCGGTGTACTTCGCGCGCACGATGGTCGGTTCCACATAGCAGCCGGCCGCCAGTTCGGGATTGTCCGGCGTCTTGCCGCCGGCAAGGATCTCGCCGCCCTGCTGCTTGGCGATCTCCACATAATTCAGCACGCGGTCACGGTGCAACTTGCTGGTCAGCGGGCCCATCTCGGTGTTCGGGTCGAGCGGATTGCCGAGGCGGATGGACTTGGCCAGCGTGACGAACTTGTCGAGGAATTCGTCGGCCACGCGCTCATGCACGATCAGACGCGAGCCGGCGATGCAGGCCTGCCCCTGGTTATGGAAGATGGCCCAGGCCGAACCATTGACGGCCGCCGGCAGGAAGGCATCTTCGAACACGATGTTGGCGCCCTTGCCGCCCAGCTCCAGCTGCACGCGCTTGAGGTTGCCGGCCGAGGCTTCGACGATGCGGCGGCCGATCGCGGTCGAACCGGTAAACGAGATCTTGCCCACGCGCGGATGGTCGGCCAGATGCTGGCCGGCGGTCGCGCCATAGCCGACGACGATGTTGACCACGCCTTCTGGGAAACCGATCTCGGCCATCATCTCGGCGATGCGCAGCGTCGACAGCGGTGTGATCTCGGACGGCTTCATGACGACCGTGTTGCCGGCAGCCAGCGCCGGGCCCAGCTTCCAGCTGGTGAACATCAGCGGGAAATTCCACGGCACGATCTGGCCCACGACGCCGATCGGCACGCGGGTGACGTAGTTCAGGAAGCCCGCTTCGACCGGCACCACGCTGCCCTGGAACTTGTCGGCCATGCCGCCGAAGTAGCGATAGCAGGCGGCGGTGCGCAGCACGTCGATGTTCTTCGCGTCACGGATCGGGTGGCCGGTGTCGATCGCCTCCAGCTGCGCCAGCGCATCGGCTTCGGCTTCGATGCGGTCGGCCAGCTTCAGCAACAGCTTGCCGCGCTCGGCCGCGGGCATGCCGCTCCAGATCGGGAAGGCGCGCTCGGCGGCCGCGACGGCGGCATCGACGTCAGCAGCCTTCGCTTCGGCCACGCGCGTGATCAGTGAGTTGTCATGCGGGTTCAGCACATCGATGGTCGCGCCGTCGAGTGCATCGACGAATTTGCCGCCGATGAAGAGCTTGTTCTGTACGTTGTTCATGTCAGCCCTGTGGAACGCTATTCAGCCGTAAGAGAAAGTGTGGGATGAGCGCTCCCCCCGCAGGCGCACTGGCGCCGGCTGCGGCGGGGACCAGCCCCGCCGTCGCGCTGCAAGGGGAGATCAGCTAAGCGTCAGAATTCAACCGGGTAAGGCGGGAGTTCGCCCGACTCGTACATCTTGACGATGTTCGGGTTCGCGTTTTCCCACACCAGTAGCATCGAGCGCTTCTTCGAGAAGCCCTGGTGCGCGATGTCAGCCGGCATGGCTGCCACGTCACCGGCCTTCATCTGCACGCGGGCGCGCGGGCGACCGGTGTTCTTGTCGGTGATGTTCCACATGATTTCATCGGACAGCTGGACGAACCACTCGACGCGGTCATTGCCATGGATGATGGGCAGAATGTATTCCTCGGTGGTCGGGCAGAAAAGGCTGTTCTTGCAGACCGAGGTCACAGACGGGTTCCAGGTCACGTCGGAACGCGACAGGTAGGCAAACAGGTTGAATGCCTGCAGCTCATTCTCGAAGCCCGGCTCGGCATGGATCTCCGGCTTGTCTTGCGCGACATCGGCGAAGGCCCGGTTGATCGGGAAGCCATTGTCATCGCCACGCAGCGGCGAATCGCCTTCGATACCGGGCATGCGCTTGGTCGGCACGCGGTAGCGGTCGATCGCGGACAGGTTGTTGCCGTGCTTTTCGCCAAAGGCCGCATCGCCGGTTTCCATCGGCGCGGCGAACGGATCAAAGCCTTCGTTGACCCAGTCAGCGAGGATTTCCTTGATCCGCTTCATCGCCACCGGCGTGTCGAACACTTCGGTGTAGGACAGGCCGTTCTTGTGATAGTGCTCGTTCAGGCGGCCGCCGAAGAACTCGACCTTGCCGTACAGGTTGCGGGTGCCGAACACCGGGTCGAAGTTGACTACGCCGTAGAAGAAGCCCCAGGCCACGTCGCGCATCAGCGCGCGCAGGAAGGCGTCGGCGCTGATGGTATGCGACTGGCGACCGTTCTTGACCGGCCAGGTGATGTTGACGAAGTACTCGTCGCGCTGGAAGGTAAAGGCGCCGAGTTCGAAGGTCTTGTAGCCTGCGACGGTGGCCGGCATTTTGTCGGTGACTGCGTTCATGTTTGTCTCCTGTATTTCGTGTATCGGGCAGCGTTCACCACGTGACCGCGCTCTGTCAGCGGCGGCCGGCGATGCGCTTGCTCAGGTGTTCGTCAGATGGGCGATGCTGTCAGCGATGGAAGCGATCACTTGTAGCAAATCTCTGACCACTTCTGGACCGTCAGGTCGCCGAGTATGGTCTGCTGCATCATCACCGAGGCTTTGTCGCTCTTGAAGCGATAGGCCGCGCCCTTGGGCAGCATCGCCTGATGGCCGCGCTTGAGTCGAATCGTGCCCATGCGCTTGCCCTGCGGCTCGCCGGCCACAGCCACGGTGCCATCCTTGCCAGCCGGCGCGACGGCGTCCGGGTTGTCGAGCTTGACGTATTCGACCGTCACGTCGCCATCCATCACGACGCAGAATTCATCGTGCGACGCGGCCATCCAGCCCGAGGTGCCTTCGGCGCGGATCGCCTCGATCACATACTCGAGATTCTTCGCAACGGCGATCTTTTCGTAGGGCTTCGCATTGCCGGCCACCTCGAAAATATTCGAAAAGGTGTAGTACTTCGGGTTGTCGTTGATGATCTCGATGTGGCCCTTCTCGTAATGGTCGAGCGAGCCGAAGCGGGTGACGAAGCTTGACATGGGGTCTCCTGGTTGTGCTTTGCTGTTGGATTGTCCGCACACGCCGGCCCGGCCGGGACATGCACGATTTTTTTCTGATGCTGGACTGTAGTCCTCGATCAGGCAAAGCAGAAGGCCTCTGGCGGCGACCAGCGTGTTCGGCAAAACCGAACAATCGCAGCGCAACATGGATAGCGATGCCCGGCGCTTGCGACGATGCGATCTGCGAAGACGGTCCGGACGCACACCTTGCCGCAGCGCCGCAAGAATCGAAGTCCCGAAAGCGCTGACTCAGCGCGCCGACTTGCTCTTCGCGTCGTGCTCCAGCATCGCCAGGTCCCACGGCGGGATCTCTGAAAAACTCTCAGTGATGTGGTCAAGGAAGAGTCGCAGCTTGTACATGTTGCGCTGCGTCTTGGGGAAGACGGCCGACAGCCAGAAGTGGGACAACTGGTAGGCGTCGAGCAAAGGCGAGAGCTTGCCGGCGACGATCATCTCGGCCGCGACCACGGTCGGGATGCAGACGATGCCGCCGCCGTCGATCGCGTAATCGCGCAGCATGTGGACGCTGTTGGTACGCAGCGAAGGCTTGAGGTCGAGGATGACCTGCCGGTCCTGCCCGCTGAAGACCCAGCGGTCGCGCGACGGATAGCGCGAGTACAGCCCGAGCCGGTGCTGCTGCAGGTCTTCCGGCTCGCGCACCGGGCCGTGCTGCGCAAGGTAATCGGGCGACGCGCAGAAGATGCGGCGTACCTGGAACAGGCGGCGCTCGATCAGGTCTTCGGACGCGGGCGGGAAGATCTGCAGCGCGCAATCGAAGCCCTCTTTCACCGGGTCGACCACGGCGTCGTTGACGGTCAGGTCGATCGCGATGCCCGGGTACAGGTTCTGGAACTGGCTCAGCAAGTGCGCCATGTGGCCGAGAACGAAACCGGGCAGCGCATGGATGCGCAGGGTACCGGTCGGGGATACGCGCGACTCGCGCATCTGGTCGACCAAGCCATTGGCGCGCGCGATCAGATCGGCGCACTCCTTGTAGAACAGCTCGCCGGTCTCGGACAGGCGCACGTGGCGGGTGGTGCGATGGAACAGCGGCGCGCCGACGAACTCTTCGAGCTGCTGCACGCGGCTGGTGATGACGGACTTCGACACGCCCAGCTGGCGTGCCACGTCGGCAAAGCTGGATGCCTCAGCCACGCGCACGAACGCGTCTATACTCTGGAACCTGTCCATCCGCCTCTTTGCCACCGTATTGTTCTGGTTATCTGACGGATGATACCAGCCGCCCCCAAGCCAAGAGAAACATGAAGCTTCGACCTGTATTGCGCACCATCGCCATGCTGGGCCTGACGGCCGGCCTGGCCTCCCTGTATGGCCTGCACCGCCCTGCCGTCTCCGAAAATGCCGCGCCTGCGCGCGCCTTCCCGGTACACGCGTCCTACCTGCAGCCTGTGGCGGGCATGGCGCCCGACCAGCAGCAGCAGTTCCGCGCCGGCGAAAAGGTCTTCAACAACTTCTGGATCGCGATCCCGAACGACGTGATATCGAAATGGTGGGACCTGTCCCAGCCCGGCCCGGGCGGCGGCGGCTGGGGACTGGGCCCGACCTTCCTCAGCAATTCCTGCGTCGCCTGCCACGTGCAGGCGGGGCGCGGCAATATCAGCGACGCCGGCGGCGGGCCGCTGTTCCAGCAGGCGCTGCGGCTGTCGATTCCCGGCGACGGCCCGCACGGCGGACCGAACCCGGACCCGAACTACGGGATCCAGATCCAGTCCTTCGACATCATCAACAGCAAGGACCAGAAGCGGCAGGCCGGCGAAGCCGAGGTGCATGTCGACTGGAAGGCCAGCAAATTCCGCTTTGCCGACGGCGAGACCATCGAGCTGCGCAAGCCGTCAGTCCGCATCGAGAAGCTCAATTTCGGCCCGCTGGCGCCGGGCCTGATGACCTCGCTGCGCAATACGCAGGTGATCTATGGCCTCGGTTACCTCGACGCCGTCAGCGAGGCCGACATCCTCGCGCTGGCCGAGGCGCAGAAGGCCCAGGGCCTGAACGGCCGGCCGAACTATGTGCGCGACGATATCAACGACAAGACCAGCCTCGGCCGCTTCGGCTGGAAAGCCAACCAGCCCAGCCTGAAGCAGCAGATCGCCGGCGCCTATCACGGCGACATCGGCATCACGTCGCCGCTGTATCGGACGCAGAACTGCCCGGCCATCCAGAAAGATTGCCATCTCGAGAAAGACAGCGAAAAGCCTGAGCTGAGCGAAGAGCTGTGGGGCCAGATCGCGTTCTGGGTCTCGGCGCTGGACGCGCCGGCGCCGCGCGACGCGGCCAATCCTGCCGTGCTGCGCGGCGAAAAGCTGTTCAATGCCGTCAAGTGCGCGCAATGCCATGTGCCGGAGCTGAAGACCAGTGCCTACCCGGCACTGCCGCAGCTGGGCGACAAGCGCATCCGCCCGTACACCGACCTGCTGCTGCATGACATGGGCCCCGAACTGGCCGATGGTCGTCCTGATTTCAAGGCCGGCGGCTCGGACTGGCGCACGTCACCGCTGTGGGGCATCGGCCTGTCGAAACAGGTCAATGGCAGCACCAGCTTCCTGCACGACGGCCGCGCGCGCAACCTGACCGAGGCCATCGTCTGGCATGGCGGCGAAGCTGCCGCCTCGCGCGATGCATTTGCCAAGCTGTCGAAGAAAGAGCGCGCCGACCTGCTGAGCTTCCTGCAGGCGCTCTGATCCCGCAATGACGAAGGCCTCGCCCGGTAATACCGGTGCGAGGCCTTTTATTACTGCCTGCAGTTTGCAGGCGTCAGTCAGTTGCGAAGCCGGTCAATCCTTCTTCGTATTGACCAGGTGCGCCGGCACCGACAGCGTCAGCAGTGCGCCGACCACCATGCCGCATGCCAGCAGATAGACGCCGGCGTCGGTGGAGCCGGTCGCATCCTTCAGCCAGCCCACCGCATACGGGCTGGCAAAGCCCGACAGGTTGCCCAGCGAATTGATCAGCGCAATGCCGGCCGCAGCGCCCGCGCCGGCGAGGAAAGCGGTCGGCAGGCTCCAGAACAGCGGCAGCGTGGCCATGATGCCGGACAGGCCCAGAGTCAGCGCAGCGACGGCCAGCACCGGATTCTTCGACCATACCACCGACATCGCCAGGCCCACTGCGCCCAGCAGGCCGGGGATGGCCACGTGCCAGCGCCGCTCACCGCTGCGGTCGGCGCTGTTCGCCACCAGCAGCATCACCACCACCGACACGCCGTAGGGAATGGCGCTGATGAGGCCGATGTCGAGCGGATCCGCATAGCCCATCGACTTGATAATGGACGGCATCCAGAACGACACGCCGTACAGGCCCATCACATAGCTGAAGTAGATCGCGGCGCACAGCCACACGCGGCCCGAGCCCATCACGTGCAGGATGTTGTGGTCTTCCTTGGCGGATTCTTCGGCAGCGATATTCCTGGCCAGCAGCGCCTTCTCGTCATCGGTCAGCCAATGCGCATCGGCGATGCGGTCCTTCAGCAGCAGGATCACGGCCACGCCCAGCAGCACCGATGGCAGGCCCTCGAGCAGGAACATCCACTGCCAGCCACTCAGGCCATTGACGCCATGTGCATGCTTCATGATCGCGCCCGACAGCGGGCCGCCGATCACGCCAGACAATGCGATCGCGGTCATGAACATCGCCGTCATGCGGCCGCGGCGCTGCGCCGGATACCAGTAGGTCAGGTACAGGATGATGCCGGGGAAGAAACCCGCCTCGGCCACGCCAAGCATGAAGCGCATCACGTAGAACATCATCGGCGAGCTCACGTACATCATCGCCGCCGACAGGATGCCCCAGGTGATCATGATGCGGCCGATCCAGACTCGCGCGCCGACCTTGTGCAGGATGATGTTGCTCGGCACCTCGCACAGAAAATAACCGATGAAGAAAATGCCGGCGCCCAGGCCATAGACGGTCTCGGAGAATTTCAGCTCGTCGATCATCTGCAGCTTGGCGAAGCCGACGTTGACGCGGTCGAGATAGGCGACCACATAGCACAGCAGCAGCAGCGGTATCAGCCGCCATGCGACCTTGCGGTAGGTCGCCTCCTCGAATGACAGCCCGTTATCGTTGTTCTGTACTGCTTCCATCGGTGTCCCCATTGTGTGGTTGGTTTTGTGGTTGTCGCCGGCGGTGGCCGGCAGGTGCTGCGGGATGTTACCTCAAGCAGGTACCTTGACTGACTTCAGGCTTTGCCGGATTTCAGCGGCCGTTGCCGGGCGTCCGCCAGCCGCTTCGATGCGAGCGCGCGCGTCGCGCACCTGCGCCAGGTTGCCGATCTTGTGCCCCATCGGCACGTCTTCGAGGCCGACGCGCACATGGCCGCCGCGGTACACGATCTCGTCGATCAGGGGCGCGACTTCTGCGCCGAGCCCGGCCACCATCCAGCGCGCGCCCGGGTCTTCTTCGGCCAGCAGTTCGAGATAGGCGTCGATGGCCCATGCACGCGGCGGGAAGCCGAAGGTCAGCGTATCGGAGAACATCAGCCGGTACACCGGTTGCGGCACGCCCGGGTAGCACTTCGCCAGCGCCGAACCGAGGCGCATGAAGGCCGGCTCGTAAATGGCATACGACGGGTGCAGGTTATAGTGACGGCACAGTTCGAGGCCGTGGCGAATATGCGATTCCGGATTGGTGTAGACGAAGCCCTCGTGGCCCGATGCCAGCGCGGCGCGCGTGCCGATATTGGTCGAGCCGGGATCGACCACGGACCACTCCAGCAGTCCGCTGCGCGCCAGCTTGTCGACCGCCGAAAAGCGCTGCTCGGCCGACATCGCTTCCTTGGCATCGACATCGCCGGCGAACGGCAGCGTGCCGTAGCAGATGACGTCGACCTTCGAGCGCACGCGCTCGATCACGGGCGCATAGATTTCATACGCATCGCGCTGGCGTCCCGTGACCGGGTCGTAAGGATGAAAATGAATGATGGACGCACCCTCGCGCGCGCAGGCGATGGCCTGCTCGACGATCTCGTCCTCGGTGATCGGGATCTCGGGCTGGCGCTCACGCGACCATGGCCCGTTGACCGCGACCTCCAGCCATACGGCGGAATGTTCTGACATCTTGTCCCCTGTATTATTTTTTCGGGCTGGCCGCTTCCGTCTGGCCAAACCCGTCTTCCATCATTTAAAACCCTGCGCCGGACCCATCGCCGGCAGGCACGGCTATGATTGCCGGGCTGCGGCTTCGCGACGCCTTGCGATCGCCCGGAGCCATGCATTTTTTTCGCTTCCACGCCTGTAAACGATGCCGTTTGCAAGCAAAGGAACGCGAACAAGACGATACCAAACTGGAGAGATAAATGACACGATCGACACGATCAATTTTCAACCGCCGCACCCTGATCGGCACGGTCGCGATGGCAGCGGCCCTCGCCACCGGCGGCTCGGCGCTGGCAGCCGGCTCGGTCGAGATGCAGGTTGAGCACCTGGTCAAGGATGCGATGACCGAGTACAACTCGGCGATGGAGGCCAATGACAGCGCCGCCTTCCTGAAGTACTTCTCGTCGAACGCGACGCGCGAGACGCCGCTGTCGAAACAATCGGGCCGCGATGAGCTTGGCAAGTACCTGGAAGCGGAGTTCAAGACCTTCAAGGCCAGCTACCAGATCAAAAAGACCTTCATCAAAGGCAACTCGGCTGCTATCGTGTTCACATGGGATGCGGTCAACCGCGCCACCGGCGACGCCGTGAAGATCGACATGGTCGGCGTCTATGAAGTCGGCTCGAGCGGCCAGTTCAGCTCGGCCACCTACTACTTCGACTCTGCCAAGGCCAAGGCTCTGGCCGTGCTCGACAAGTGACGCCAAACGCGACATAACGGAGACAATCATGTTGACCAGGAAGTTTGCATCCCGCCGGCTGGCAAGCGCCGCATTCGCTGCCCTGCTGGCCACCGCAAGCGGCGCATGGGCAGAGGATGCGTTCAAGTGCATGGAGGAGACGCAGGAAAAATGCGACTTCGAGAACGAGAATATGCGCTTGTTCATCCAGGGCCGTGACGCTTTCGAGGCCGCGATGGAGTCCGGCGATTTCAGCGAGACGCGCGCGATCGGCCAGAAGCTGGCGGATCGCAAGAACAAGTATGGCAATCGCCTGCTGAAGATGGTCTATGTGCAGGTCGGCTTCGGCAAGCACAAGAACATGGTGCAGGCCTGGCATTGGCTGGATGACGAGATGAAGGCCGGCCACGGCTTTGCGCGCCTCGACCTCGAAAAGACGATGGCCAAGCTTGAAGCGTTGATGACGCCCGAGCAGCTGGCCGAAGCCCGCAAGAGCAAGTAAGCACTGCATGCCGGCAGCCTCGCGCTCGCCGGCCTTTCGCCCTGCACTGGCAGGGACCGGGCCGCTGCCGGCACTTACTCCTGCCGGCAGCTCTCCCTTGCGTACCGCTGGCTGACTTACTTCTTCAGCTTCAGCTCTTCCTTGATGAACTTCGCCAGCTGGCGAATGGTGTCCGGATCGATCTGGCCCTTGAACGCCGGCATGCCTTTCTGCATGCGACCCTCGGTGATCGTGAACGCCACCTGGTCTTCGGTCAGCGGGGTCACGCGCAGGTCGGCGCCGTAACCACCTTCATTCTGGCCGCCACGGCCATCCGGCATGTGGCAGGTAATGCAGTTGAATTTCACGAAGGCTGCACGACCGCCTCCGCGCGGAACGATGATCTCTTCGCGATCGCCCGACTCCGTTTCAGCCGAGGCCATGCCGGGAACGGCAGCCCACAGCGACAGAGCGGACAGCGCAGCAATAGTGAGGGTCTTGGTTTTGTGGTTGAAGCGTTTCATGAATCGTTACCTCTGGGTGAAAAACAATCGTTTGGCTCGGCTTCCGCAAAGCCGAACGGGGCCAGGTTACCCCGGCCCCGTTCTGGTGAATCACTACCCGATTAGTCGAGTGCGAACACGTACAGCATGTTGCTCGGAACCTGAGCCTTCAGTTCCGGAGTCGCGCTGACGAACCACTGCGGCCATGCACCGCCGAGGCCCACTTCGATCGCGACGTACTGCTTGCCATCGGCCATGAAGCTCATCGGCGGCGCGTTGATCGCGGAGCCGGTCTCGAAGCGCCACAGTTCTTCCATGGTGGTTGCGTCATACGCAACGACCTGGCCGTCTGCATGTCCCGAGAAGAGCAGGTTGCCAGCGGTCGTCATCAGGCCGCCCAGCTGCGGGTGCTTGGTGTGGACCTTGTTGGCGACTTTACCGGTGCTGACGTCGATCGCGGTGATGGAACCGGCGATACGGCCGCAGTTCGCATCATCAAAGGTCGAGAACGGCGCGCCGCCCAGGAACAGTTGACGCGGCTTGTGCTTGCCCGGCTCGGTGACTTCCGTGAACGCCTTGTTGCAACCCTCGATGGTCGGGATGTAGTACATACCGGTCTGCGGGCTGTAGGTCGTCGGCGGCCAGTTCTTGCCACCCATGTGACCCGGCTCCAGCACGCCTTCCACGGTGCCACGGCCTTTGGTCGCGGTACCACGGCCAGCTGCCGAACCCTTGGCGTAGGTCTGGACGTCTTTCTTCGGATCGTAGGTCTTCGGCTTGCACTTGGCATCCAGACCACCCGACCAGTTCAGCTTGTCGACGAACTGGGTGCACCACAGCGGCTCACCGGTCTTGCGGTCATGTGCGTACACATAGCCGTTACGGTTCGAGTGGATGGTCGCACGCACGAACTTGCCGTTGATCTGAGTATCGACGAAGGTGTTTTCGGCGATGGAGTCATAGTCATACGGATCGTTCGGGGTGTGCTGGAAGCCCCACTTGATCTTGCCGGTGTCGGCGTCGAAGGCCAGAGTGGAGTCGGTCCACAGGTTGTCGCCAGGACGATAAGCTGCATCCCAGTCCGGACCCGGGTTAGCGGTGCCCCAGATGATGATGTTCAGCTCAGGATCGTACGAACCGGTGACCCAGGTCGTGCCGCCGCCGGTCTTCCAGGCGTTGTTCTTGTCCTTCCACGTTTCGTGACCAGGTTCGCCCGGGCCAGGAATCGTGTAAGTACGCCAGCGACGCTTGCCGGTCTTCAGGTCGAGGGCTTCGAGCCAGCCGCGGACGCCGTATTCAGCGCCGGCCATGCCGGTGACGACCATGTCCTTGACGATCAGCGGTGCGCCGGTGATGACTTCACCGATGCCCGGGTTAGCGACCTGGGCTTCCCAGATCTTCGAACCGTCGGTCTTGTTCAGGGCGACGATGCGGCCGTCGATGACGGGGGAGACAACCATGTTGCCAGCCAGGACAGCACCGCGGTTGTCGATACCGCAGCAAGCGACCGTGGTCGCGTAGTCCGGATCAGCAGCCGGGTTGAACTGCCACACCATGCGTGGGATGCCGCCACGGGTGTCGAGCTTGGTGACGACGCCCCAACCGGTGGTCAGGTACAGGAAGCCGTCTTCTGCGACCGGCGTGCCTTCCAGGCCAGCGTACTGGTACTGGATGACTTCCTTGCCGCCGCCCTGGGTGCCGCCCATGGCGTAGGTGAACGCGACTTTCAGCTTCTTCACGTTCTTGGTGTTGATCTGATCAAGGCCCGAGAAGCGATGTGCTTCGAGGTTGCCGTGATGGTTAAGCCAGTTTTGCGGCTCACGTTCGCTGTTGGCGAGGCGGTCGGCAGTAACATCGCCTGCCAGCGCCGAACCGGATACGATGGCTCCGGCAAGGATCGCTCCCAACCTGGCCAGCGATGGCTTGTGCTTTTTGAGCATAGGTGTCTCCCCTGATATTTAATGTAATGCGGGTTAGCCGTCAGACATGTTTTTATAGATGCATGGCAGCGGATTGGGAATCTACTCTCGTCGCTGACGGACTTGTAAGAAATCGGGGTTTTTATTTTTTTGAGTCCGCTATCAGAAATGCGAAATTGCCTGTTTCGACGTGCGCAGCACAATGCACGCTGCATCTGAAAGCGGGCCGCAAAACCTCGCTTTCATCATCCATGCTGCAGGGCCGCATCCTTCGCACAGGCAGGCCACGCTCCTTCAAAACACTACGCAACACGGGCTCGCGAGTGATCGAATTACTAACTTCTTCCCTGGCCCGCTGGCGTCATCGCCTTGCCTGTGCCGCACTGGCTGCCAGTCCGTTCGTGTCTTCCATGCTGTCGCTTTCGATGGCCCATGCCGCGCCGGGCGAGACTTTTCGTGATTGCGAAGCCTGCCCGCAGATGACGACTATCCCTGCCGGTCGCATGGTGATGGGATCGCCGCCGCCGGGCAGTCCGCCCGCGAATGACGACGAGAAGGACATCGACGTCGGATTTGAAGAGAGTCCGAAGCACGCAGTCACGGTCGATGCTTTCGCGCTTGGCACGCATGAAGTGACGCAGCGCGAATGGGTCGCGGTCATGGGCTACAACCCGAGCGCGCAGCAAGGCGACACACTGCCGGTCGACAGCATCAACTGGGAAGAGGCGCGGGCCTATCTCGACAAATTGCGCCAGCTGAGCGGCAAGGACTACCGGCTGCCGACCGAGGCTGAATGGGAATACGCTGCACGTGCCGGCAGTGACACCACCTTCCCGGCCGGCGTGAATTTCTCGACGATCGATGATTTTGCGTGGCACCGCAACAATGCGAACGACCGTTCACATCCGGTCGGCACGCGCAAGCCGAATGCCTTCGGCCTGTACGACATGCTGGGCAATGTATGGGAGCGTACCGAAGACTGCTGGACGCCCCATTACGAGGATGCGCCTGCCAACGGCGCCGCACGACTGGACGGCGATTGCGATTTGCGCGTAGTACGCGGAGGCTCGTGGATCAACTGGCCGCGCTTTCTGCGACCCGCTTATCGCTTCCGCTACAACACCACCAGCCGCTATGAATTCGTCGGCTTGCGCGTGGCGCGCAGCCTGGACAAACGATAATCCGCGCAATGGCCGCAGCGTGGCACGCCTGCTTCAGCGCGAAGCCGGCCAGGCCTCAGGCTACCTCTCCACTGACCCGATAGTCAGCAAAATCTCCCTCGTCGCCTTGGCGGCTTTGTCAATGGTGCAAGCGAGCCGTTGCCAGCCAGATGCAGCCTCTTTATAGTCGACAAAAAAGATACTTACATTCGACAGGGAGACACGTCGATGAACATGCATTTCGACTTTGCCGACTTGCGGCTGTTGACGCACATCGCCGAATTGCACAGCCTGACAGCCGGTGCCGAGCGCTCCTGCCTGTCCCTGCCCGCGGCCAGCTCGCGCCTGAAGCGCTTCGAGGAAAACCTCGGGCTCAAGCTGTTCCACCGGACCGCACAGGGGCTAACCCTGACTCCGGCCGGCGAAGTGGTGCTGCGCCACTCGCGCGATGTCAACCAGAACCTCGAGCGCATGTGCGGCGAGCTGCAGCAATTCGTACGCGGCATCAAGGGCACGCTCAGGCTGCAGGCCAATACCATTGCCACCATCGACTTCATCCCGGCCATCCTGCCGGCCTTCCTTGCGACTCATCCCGACGTCGATGTCGACCTGCGCGAGCGCCTGAGTCCCGAGATCGTGCGCGCCGTCCACGAGGGCGTGGCCGACATCGGCATCGTTGCCGGTGACGTGAAGGCCGAAGGGCTGGAAGTGATTCCCTATCGCGATGACCGGCTGGTGGTGGTCACCTCGCCGGATCACGAGTTAGCGACGCTGGACGAAGTCGATTTCCTGAAGACGCTGAAGTACGACCAGGTCTGCCTGCAAGAAGGCAGCGCGATCAGCAACTTCCTCGGGCAAGTCGCCAGCGAACATCACCGCACGCAAAGGACACGCATCCGCGTCGGCAATTTTGAGGCTGCGTGCCGCATCATCGAAGCCAATGTCGCGATCGGCATCGTGCCCGAGTCATCGGCACGCCGCTACGGAAAATCGATGCGCATCAGGTACGGACGGCTATCCGACGCATGGTCGCTGCGCAAGCTGTCGATCTGCGTGAAGAGCCACGAACAGTTGCCCGGCTTCGCGCGCGACCTGATCGACATGATGCTGGACGACCTCGCGCTGTCGGTGACGGCATGACCTGAAGCCGGCAAGCGGGGCGCCATGCAAATCGGCAAGCAAGCCGCCTTAACAGCGCCCCCCTGCCTGGAATTCGTGCCGAGCGCGCATCAAAATCCTGCGGTGTACGTCGCCAGCAAGCGTGCGGTGCGCAGTCCATCCCAGGCTTCTTCACGGTAAATGCCGGTCAGCGACAGCCGGCTATCCGGGGACAGCAGCATATAGAGTCCCAGCGACGCGTTCGCACGACGGCGCGTCGAACTCGTCCTGAGCTGTATCGAGGACAGTCCGCTCACGCCCGACGCGACGTAGTACACATCGTTGTCATACAAATTGGCCTCGACGCCGCCGGATGCCACCAGGTGCACGATGTCGTCCAGCGCGAGATCCATTTCCAGCCCGGCCAGCCCGACCTTGCTGGTCGCTGCCAACGCGCTGTAGGTCAGCGGCGCCGACACGCTGCCCGAAGCGGACTCCTGATAGGCGTCGACCGTCTGGCGCAACTGACGCATGCCGGCATACGGCGTCAGCTTCAGCCAGCCGCCCACATCAGCGACATAGCGCGCGGTCAATTGCAGGCCGCGCGTCGTCAGGTTGGTTGAACCCGAGCCGGGTTCGCTGTAACCGGTAACGCCACGCGTGATCGACATCGGGGTATTTTCATAGCCGGCCGAAAGCTTGGCCGCAAAACCGCCGCCATTGCGGTCGGGCTTCCAGTCAATGAAGGCGCCGACCAGCGTATTGTTTCCGGTCAGCTTCAGACTGCCATCGCCGAAGCGCCCGCCGAAGCTCTGGTCACTGTTCAGGCCCAGCCTGAAGCTGTCACCAACGCGCACCGCGATCACGAAAGCCCCGCCATAGTCGTTCGCATTGCGTCCAATCGCCTGCGCATGGCGGCCACTGACGGATACGCACGCATTGTGCGCAGGCGCGATCGCGCAGTCGTACTGCAAGCCGTTGATGACGGCGGCTCCCTTGATCGCCAGCACGCTGGAGAGTGCGTATGCAGAGGTGGCCAGCGAAGTCTGCGTATCTTCGGTGCTGGCGCCGACCACCAGGTCCCAGATGCTCGCGGTCCGGTTGTTCAGATACCACGAATAATTTTGGTAAGTCCCGGACAAGCCGCTGATATTGGAAGCCGACAGACCGGTCAGCACGCTGCTGTAGGTACCGGCCTTCAAGCTGGAACCCGTGTAGATGCCGAAATTCATGCTGCTCGTGGTGCTGGCATCCAGGTAGGCCAGCTTGCCATAGCTGCTGGTGCTGCGAATGATGATGTTGTAGTTGGTCGGCAGCGTGCCCGCGTAGCCGAGGGCGCCCGAGCTGCCCTGGGCATTGTTCAACGTCGTGAGCGTGCCGGAGTTACCAATGCCGATGCCTGAAGTCGTTCCGGAAATCGAGCCGTTGTTGGTAATAGTCCCGATGGTCGACAGCGCATCGCTGTTGTTGATGCCAAAGGTGGTGCCGGATATCGTGCCGTTGTTGACTATGGTTGTGATGGTGCCGGGCGTGTTGTTGGAAGCCCCGTTGTAGATGCCTGCTGCACTCGATCCGCTGATGGTGCCGGTAGATGTGTTGGTCAGCGTCGTGATCGTGCCGCCAACGTTCTTGATGCCGCTATTGGACGAGCCGCCGGCAATCAGGCCGCTGTTCTCGAACGACGTCACCGTTGAATTGGGCTGTACCAGTACGCCGGCAGAGGTGGTGTAACCCCTGATGGTGCCGCTGTTGACCACCGTGCCGACCGTCGTCGCGCCTGCAGCCGTTCCTATCCTGAGGCCCTGGCCACCGGTTGAATTCGATTGCAGGGTACCCGCATTGGTCAGGCTGTAATCGCTGGCCGTGACCTTGACCGCCGGGACGTTGGTGTTTGACGATGTGACGGTGACATTCGAACCGATGCTCGCATTGATGTACTGCTGAGCGAGGCTCAATTCTTCGCAGTCGGACGACGGGCTGGCGTCGGCAACGCAGGACGCCGACGCACTGTCGCCGATGCCGATCCCGGATGCGAGCACGAGCCAAAGCAAGCCATGCCGGCAGACCGGGGTCCGCCAGCTCGGCTGCCAGCTTTGCGTGCCAGATCGATTCATGAATTCATCCTGGAAGATCGCTCGCAAGCATGCTCAAATTTGCAAGCACCCTTCGCGCTCCTGTTCGTACTTCGACATGGAAAAATCGACAGCAAGGCGGAAAAATGAAGGGAGCCTACTCCCGCGCGGGCATAAATCTTTATTCTTTCCATTACAAAACCGTAATGTCATACGCTCGCTGCACCGGGATCGGCAAGGCCAGGGCCAGCCCGCGCTAATAACAGGAGCACAGGCCTCCCTGTGACGACGCCTCGCATGAGGATGCCCCAAGCAAAACGCCCCTTGCGGGGCGTTTTTCCTGGGGCGGCAAGGTGCCGCACAGCGTGAAATTCGATGGCCTCAGAAAATCACGGTCTTGGTGCCGTTCAGCAGGATGCGTCGTTCGATGAAGTACTTCACTGCGCGCGCCAGCACCACGCATTCGACATCGCGCCCGATCGCCGTCAGCTCTTCCGGCGACAGCGAGTGCGTGACGCGCTCCACGTCCTGCTCGATGATGGGCCCTTCATCGAGATCGGCTGTCACGAAGTGTGCGGTGGCGCCGATAATCTTCACCCCACGGTCATGGGCCTGGTAGTACGGGCGCGCGCCCTTGAAGCTGGGCAGGAAAGAATGATGGATGTTGATCGCGCGCCCTTTCAATGCGTGGCACATGTCTTCCGACAGGATTTGCATGTAGCGCGCCAGGATCACGAGGTCGACCTGATAACGATCGGCCAGCGCGAGGATCTGGTCTTCCTGCTGTCGCTTTTCCGCCAGCGGCGCACCGGCCGGCAGCGGGAAATGATGGAAAGGGATGTTGTAGCTGGCCGCCAGCTGGTAGAAGTCCTGGTGGTTAGAGACGATGGCCACGATCTCCACCGGCAGCAGGCCGCTGCGGAAGCGGAACAGCAGGTCGTTCAGGCAGTGACCGATCTTGGACACCAGGATCATGACCTTGGGCTTCTTGCTCACGTCATGCAGCTGCCAGTCCATCTTCATCGCTTCGGCCACGGCCTGGAATCCGGAGGCCAGCTCGTCCTTCGATACGCTGCCGTCTTCCTGCGCGAAGTGCACGCGCATGAAAAACTGGTTGGACGACTTGTCGCCGTATTGAGATGAATCGAGGATATTGCAGCCTTTGGTGGAAAGGAATTCAGACACCTTGTGCACGATGCCGCGCTGGTCGGGACAGGACAGGGTCAGGATATGGCCGGTCTGGTTCATTTTTATTAACGCAGAGGTTAAGAATTCGGAAAACCACTGACTTTATCAGGACAGCGGCCCTGCAGCCAAACCGGACGGGCATGGGGAGCCCGCTTGCGCCTCCTGCAAGGCATACACGGCGAACTTGCGGCCACGATTGTTGTCCTGTCGATTGTCCCGTCGCTTGTCCCGATTGCGGCCGGCGTACCCGCCTCCTTGCTGACGTATTGGCAGGTAAATCCGTGCGCATCTCAGGGTCTCGACAACAGGCATATACTTAAAACGGCCGTACGCAAATACGCACTACGAAGCACACAAACCGCCGTACCGGGGGCTTGCCTCCGGATGATCGTGGAGCAGCCGGCATGGGTACGATCCGCACCGGGAGTCCCGCACTTCCCGATTTCCGGGCGCTGTTCGAAGCAGCGCCGGGGCTGTACCTTGTGCTCGACGCGCAGCTGACCATCGTCGCTGTCAATGACGCGTATGCACGCGCGACGATGACGCGACGTGAAGACGTGGTCGGCAAGGCCCTGTTCGATGTCTTCCCCGACAATCCCGACGATCCTGCCACCGAAGGCGTGTGCAACCTGAAAGCCTCGCTGTCGCGGGTCATGCAGACCCGTCGCCCGGATGCAATGGCGGTGCAGAAATACGATATCCGCCGTCCCGACGACGAAGGCGGCGGCTTCGAGGCGCGGTACTGGAGTCCGCTAAATACCCCGGTGCTCGACAGCCACGGTGAGGTCGCGTGGATCCTCCATCGCGTCGAGGACATCACCGAATTGGTCCGCATACGGCAGGCAGGCGCCGAGAGCGACCATCTGGCTGCCTCGTTGCGCGAAAAGGCGACACGGATGGAGGCCGAAGTCTTTGCCCGAGCACGCGAAGTGGCTGACACCAGCGCCGAACTGAAGAACGCCAACGAAGAACTGGCCCGCCTGTATGAAAAGACGCGCGAGCTGGACGAACTGAAGACACGCTTTTTCGCCAACGTCAGCCATGAGCTGCGTACCCCGCTGGCGCTGATCATGGGGCCGGTGGAAAGGATGCTCAAATCGCGCGACGCGACCGACGCCGACGCCCGCGACCTGCTGGTCGTGCAGCGCAATGCCAGGCTGCTATTGCGTCATGTGAACGACTTGCTCGACATCGCCAAGCTCGAAGCCGGCCGCATGCTGGTCAGTTATGCACATCGCGACCTCGCGGCACTGACCCGGCTCGTCGCATCCCATTTCGAGAGCCTTGCCGACGATCGCCAAATCCGACTCGAGGTCAGCGCGCCCGAGGCGCTGCCTGCGCAAGTCGACGATGAAAAATTCGAGCGCATCCTGATCAACCTGCTGTCGAATGCGTTCAAGTTCACGCCCGCGCACGGCGCCATTGCCGTGCGCCTGAAAGCGCGCGACGGCGTCGCGATCCTCACCGTGCAGGACAACGGCCCGGGCGTGCCGCCGGAGCAGCGAGAACTGGTCTTCGAGCGCTTCCGGCAAGCACAGGACGATGCATCGCGGAAGCACGGCGGCACCGGCCTCGGGCTGGCCATCGTGCGCGAGTTCGCCGCCCTGCATGGCGGAACAGCGGGCGTCAGTGCCGCACCGGGCGGTGGCGCATTGTTCACCGTCGAATTGCCGCTGCAAGCGCCGGCAGGCTCCGCTGTCGCACCGGCGCTCGCGACGGACACCGTGGCCACCGACGCACGGCCTGACGCACATCGGCGGCCCGTAAGCGATGCCGCAACGCTGGCGCTGCAGGAATTCGAACAGCCTCCGCCGCCGCAAGGCAAGCGTGCTGCCCAGGCTACCCATGCCGCCGGCCTCACCTTGCCCGACGTACTGGTAGTGGAAGACAACCCGGACATGAATGCCTTCCTCGTGTCGACGCTGTCGCCGCACTACCGGGTGCGCGCCGCATTCGACGGACAGCAGGGACTGGAACTGGCGCTGGACGAGCCGCCCGACCTGATCCTGTCCGACATCATGATGCCGGTGAAGACCGGCGACCAGATGGTGGCCGAACTGCGCCAGCGCATCGAACTCGAAGACGTGCCGATCATCATGCTGTCGGCCAAAACCGACGACGCGCTCAGGGTTCGCCTGCTGCGGCACGGCGTGCAGGATTATCTTGGCAAACCGGTTTCGGTCGACGAATTGCTGGCACGCGTCAGCGGCCTGCTGGCCGACCGCGGCCGCAGCCGCAAGAAGCTGCACGCGTCCGACGAACGTTTCCGCGCCACTTTCGAGCAGGCGGCGGTCGGCATCGCGCACCTGAGCCCGGAAGGAAGCTGGCTGCGCGTGAACCAACGGCTGTGCGACATCCTTGGCTATTCGCGCGAAGAGTTGCTGGCACTGAATTTCCGCGACCTGACGCACCCGGACGACCTTGCCGCGCATCTGGATTTCGTCCGGCGCATGCTGTCCGGCGACATCGACGACGGCGGCATGGAACTGCGCTACCTGAAGAAGGACGGCAGCCCGTTGTGGATCAGCCGCACCGTCGCGCTGGTGCGCGACGAACAGGGCGCGCCCGATTACTTCATTGCCGTGGTCGAAGACATACAGCGACGGCGGCAGGCCGAGGACCAGGTCAGGCTTTGGAACCAGACGCTCGAGCGCACCGTGCAAGAGCGGACTGCCGAGCTACAGGTCGCCAACCGCGAACTCGACAGCTTTGCCTATGCAGTCTCGCACGACCTGCGTGCACCCTTGCGTGCCATGAGTGGCTTTTCACAGGCGCTGGAAGAAGATTATGGCAAACAGCTGCAAGGAGATGCTCACCAATATCTCGACGAGATTGCCAGCGCCAGCCGCAAGATGGGCGCGCTGATCGATGGGCTGCTGCAGCTGTCGCGCAGCTCGCGCGGCGAACTGCAGAAAGACCGCATCGACCTGTCGGCGATGGCGCTGCAGATAGCGAACGAGCTGCAGGCACAGGAGCCGGCCCGAGCCGTCTCCGTACTGGTCGAACCAGGCCTGTGCGTGACGGGCGACGCGCGGACACTGGGCGCGGTCATGCAAAACCTGCTGGGCAATGCATGGAAGTACACCGGTGCCACCGTCCATGCCGAGATCCGGGTGTTTGCCGAGCGCGACGGCGATGCGAGCTGGATCCGCGTCGCGGACAACGGCGCCGGCTTCGACATGCGCCATGCCGACCAGCTGTTCAAGCCCTTCCAGCGGCTGCACCGGCAGGACGAGTTCCCCGGCATCGGCATCGGTCTGGCGACGGTACAGCGCATCATCCACCGGCACGGCGGCGAGATTCGCGCCGAAGGCACGCCGGGAGCCGGTGCCACGTTTTCATTCACCCTGCCCGGAACCTGAACACCCGCCTGCAAGCGACCTTTCCTTACCCCTTGATGACCCCCGATTCGGAACCGACCCATGAGCATCAAATCCATCCTGCTTGTCGAAGACAACCATCAGGACGAAATGCTGATCCTGAGGGCTTTGCGCAAGGTGAATTTCGCCAACCAGGTCGATGTGGCGCGTGACGGACAACAGGCCGTCGATTTCTTGTTCCGGCAAGACGACTACGCCACGCGCAGCGGACAGGAATGGCCGACCGTGGTCTTGCTCGACATCGGCTTGCCGCGCCTGTCCGGGCTCGAGGTGCTGCGCATCATCCGTGCGGACCCGCGGACGCGGCTGCTGCCGGTGGTCATCCTGACTTCGTCGGACGAAGAGCGCGACCGGCTGGCCAGCTACGAAGGCGGCGCCAACAGTTTCGTGCGCAAGCCGCTGGACTTCAGCGAATTCGCCGAGACCGTAGCGCGGCTCGGCGTGTACTGGATGGTCACCAACGAGGCTCCGGGAAGGTAAATGCGAATTCCGCCCCAAGCTGCCATGAACAACACCGGCCCCGGAAAGCCTGCCCGCCCACCCAACCACTGCACGGTCCGACCATGAACAGCCCCGCGCCCCTGCAGATCCTGTCGATCGAAGATTCGCCGGCCGACTTCTGGCTGATCGAAAGGCACCTGAAGACCCACGGCATCGATGCCCGTTGCGTGCGCGTCGATACCGACGCGGGATTGCGCAAGGCGCTGGGGTCCGGCGACTGGGACATCGTGCTGTCCGATTACAACGTGCCCGGCATGGAGTTCCTGCGCAGCGCGCGCGAAGTGTCGAGCTGCCTGCCCGACGTGCCCATCATCCTCGTATCGGGCAGCGTCGGCGAAGAACAGGCCGTGGTCTTGCTGACGGCCGGCCTGTGCGACTTCGTGTTGAAGGACAACCTGACCCGGCTGGTGCCGTCGCTGCAGCGCGCGCTGCGCGAGGCCGCCGAGCGCGTCGCGCGCCGCAAGGCCGAGGCCCAGCAGAGGCTGGCCGCTCGAGTCTTCGACAGTTCGGCCGAGGGTGTGGTCATCACCGACGCCAGGCAGCGCATCGTCGCCGTCAACCAGGCCTTCAGCAAGATCACTGGCTGGACTACTGATGAAGTGCTGGGCCGCACGCCCTCGCTGCTGCGCTCGGGGCGCCATGACACGATGTTCTTCCAGACCATGTGGGCCAGCCTGAAGCAGGCCGACCAGTGGCGCGGCGAGATCTGGAACCGCAAGAAAAGCGGCGAGGTGTATCCCGAGTTCCTGACCGTCAGCGCCGTGCGCGGCCCCGACGGATGCGTCGAGAACTATGTCGGCGTGTTCGCCGACATGTCAGCCTCGAAGGAATTCCAGCAGACCCTGGACTTCCTCGCACACCACGACCCGCTCACGCGGCTGCCGAACCGCAGCCTGTTCCGGGCACGCCTCGAGCACAGCCTCGAGCATGCACAGTTGCACGGCCGCTCGCTGGCCTTGTTCTACCTGGACCTGGACCGGTTCAAGAGGCTCAACGACAACCTCGGCCATGCCGCCGGCGACGAGCTGCTGCTGGCCGTGACCGCCCGGCTGGCACCCGAGATCGGCGAAGGCAATACGCTGGCACGGCTGGGCAGCGACGAGTTCGTGCTGCTGGCCGAAAATGTCGGCGACGCGCAGTCGGCAATGCTGCTGGCGCGCCGCCTGCAGGATCTGTTCATCAAGCCTTTCCTCATCCGTGGCACCGATTACTACATCACCGCCAGCATCGGCGTCGGCATGTACCCACAGGACGGCGCCGATGCCGACCTGCTGATCGGGCATGCCGATGTCGCGATGTCGCGCGCCAAGGACCTCGGCCGAAATACCTTCTGTTTTTTCGAATCGGTCATGAACCAGGGCGCGCTGGACAGGCTGCGACTGGAAAACGACTTGCGCGGCGCTCTCGAACACAATCAGTTCGAAGTCTGGTACCAGCCACAGGTCTACCTGACCGCAGGGCAGTTGCGCGGCGCCGAGGCGCTTCTTCGCTGGCGCCATCCGCAACGCGGCATGGTGCCGCCCGTGGAATTCGTGCCGCTGCTCGAAGAGCTGGGCCTGATCCGCGACGTCGGCGCATGGGTGATGCGCGAGGTGTTCGCGCAGGTCAGCCATTGGGACAAGACAGGCTTCGTCCTGTCGCGCGTCGCGCTCAACCTGTCGGTCCAGCAGTTCGAGCGCGGCGACCTGCAAACCGAAGTGCAGGCCATGCTGGATGAGGCCGGCATCGACCCGCGCCGCATTGAACTGGAGATCACCGAATCGGCGGTCATGCGTGACCCGGTGCAGTCCATCGCCATCCTCAACGGCTTCCGGACCATGGGCATCCACATCGCGATCGACGATTTCGGCACCGGCTATTCATCGCTGGCCTACCTGAAGCGGCTGCCGCTGACGCGCCTGAAGATCGATTATTCCTTCGTGCGCGACTTGCCGAAGAATGCTAATGACGAAGCCATCGTCCGTGCCATCATTGCACTGGCCCACAACCTCGGGCTGGAGGTCATTGCCGAAGGAGTGGAGACGCGCGAGCAGGCAGAATTCCTGAAGAAGGAAGGCTGCTCGGAAGCGCAAGGCTACCGGTACAGCCGGCCAGTGCCGGCTGCCCGCTTGCCAAAATACCGCGCCCTCGACTGAGATCAGAACACCCAGCCGGCCTGCACCAGCAAGCGGGTGCGCGACGCGGGTTCCGACACGGTGGCGCCTTCTTCCAGCCGGTATGCGGCATAGGCCTTCACCAACGCCCCTTTCCAGTTCGCCGTCCAGCCCAGCCCGACGTCGCTGATGGAGCGGCGCGCATCGGAGGCCGACACGGCCTTCGCCGCTGCTGCCTGGCCCCAGTCTGCAAACGCCAGCCAGTTGTGCTGCAAGGCGGGCGCCGCCTTGATGGCTGGCAGCGGATGCGACAGCTCGACGCGCGCAAACAGCGCATTGGAGCCGATCAGCTCGCCCGACGGGTAGGCCATCACGCCGCCCGAGCCTGAGACCGCCATGCGCTCGCTGCCGTCGAGGTTCTTGTTCGACAGCGACTGCTGCGCGCGCACCGAGGTCGTCAGCGTATAGGACTTCGGCAGCAGCGACACCCGCGACAGGCCGGCCGACAGCTTGCTGTAATGGCCCTGCGTCCGGGCGCCGGCCGCATCGGTGGCCAGCGCGGCGGCGTCGTTGATGTCGAGGCTGCCGAGCGTAATGCCGGCGTTCGCTTGCGTGAGGCCGTCAAAACCAAGCAGCGCCCGCTCGTCGCGCCACAGCATGCCGGCCGTGGTCGACAGCAGCGACTTCGGCGTCACTGTGCCGGTCGAGCGCACTTCGTCGCGCAAGTCCTTCACGCTGACGTTCCAGCTCGCTTCCAGCGTCGTGGCGCGGGTGCGTTTGACCGGATAGGTCAGCGTGCCGTCAATGGCGCGGGCGGTGCCGCGCGCATCGAGGCTGGCGTAGCTGCTGCCAAGCGCATATTGGGTCTGGCTGACGGCGATTTCGCCGCGCAGGCCGTTGGGCTTCAACAGGGTCGAGTACGCCAGTCGTGCATTGAAGAGGTCGGTGGTATCAGTGACCAGCCCCGACAGCGACAGTTTGTCGCCGCGGCCGGTCGGCGAATTCAGGTCGCCATTGAAGCTGAGGCGGTTTTGGCCTGTGTAGCGCGAGCCAAAGTTGTCGAGCATCACGTAGCCGTTGCGGCGTGCCGTGGCTGCCGAATCGACTGCGAAGTCGGAGGTGCCGACCTGCTGGCCTGGCATCACGTCGGCGCGCGTGACTTGCACGCCGGGCGTGTCGTTGATGATCAACATCGCGCGTTCGAGCGTGTCGAGCGACACGATGTCGTACTTCTTTACGTCATCGAGCATCGCCTGGACGATGGCGTTCTTCACCAGCGAGTCGTTCTTCAGGATGAACTGGCCATAGTTGCCTTCGACCACGCGGATCTTGATCGTGCCCTCGGTAACTTCCTGCGACGGCACATAGGCCCGCGCGACGAAATAGCCTTTGGCCCGGTAGTGCCGGGTGATGCGCTGGGCGATGGCTTCAAGCTCGGGCAATGTGAGCGACTTGCCGGCCGCGTCGACCACCAGCGGCTGCAGGTCCGACAGCGGCAGCTCGCGGTTGCCGATGATGGCAATCTCCTTGACGTCAACGGCCGGGCCGGACGGCAAGGCCGTCATCGGTGGTTCGATATTGGCGCCGCCGATCGACGGCAGCGCCGCCTTCGGAGCTGCGGGAACCGATGGCTGCTGCGACTGGCGCAGCGCCTCGCCGGCATCGGGCACGGCCTGCGCCAGTGCGGCGGGAGCGTTGAAGGCGACCAGGATGGCCGCTGCCACCGGCAGCGGACGGAACTTCAGGGATTTCATGAATGCGCCTTTGAATCAGTTGGACTTGACGACGAACAGCTGCTGCTCGACGCCGGTAGGGAGCTTGACGCCGCCGTTGACGATGTCGACCAGCGAATCGCGGCTGGCCGGGACCCGGACCTCGCGATCGCCTTCGGCTGCTGTGCCGCTCGAGCCATCGCCGTTGAGCATCGACGAGGCTTCCGAGATCGTCACCACCTGCGTCAGCTCGTCGGCGCGGGGCGATGAGATCACCGCCAGTCGCGCATCGGGACCGAACGACGAGGTCACCGTCGCCGGTGCGGCGACGACGTTGCTGAACGTGGCGGCCTTGCCGTCGATGCTCTCCGGTCGCGTCGGCAGCGACGGCAGCAAGGACGTGCGGGGCAATGCGCCGGCGCTGCGCGCGGCATCGATCACGCCTTCATTGACCGTCGGCGCGGACGTCGATGGCGCCGTGGTCACGCCACCGCCCAGCGACGGTATGCTGGCCAGCACCGAATCGACGCTGCCCATCGCCAGCACGGTATTGAAGTTGAAGTTCAGCGACGAGCCTGCGGCCAGGTTGCCGCCGCTGAAGACCAGGCCCATCGCGCCGTCGAAGGAACCGTCGGCATTCGAATCCGTGCCGCCGACCGTGGTGCTGCCCTTGGCCTGCGCCGCGATGGCGGTGCGCATGGCCGAGATGTTGTCGCTCCAGAACGGCGATGTGTTCCAGCTGCTGTCGAAGCCGGCGCTGACCCGGCGATCGCTGGTGGAATAGAAGATCACCGACTGCTGCCCGCTGCGCGTGTAATAGCCTTCGGGCGTCAGCGGCGTGGTGCCGCTCCACGGATCCGTCGTCGGGCTGGTGGCGCTGACGATGGTGATCGAATCGCCGGCGGCCATGCTGCGGTCGATCTTCTGGATCGTGTCATAGACATTGCGGCTGACGTCGCGGACGTTGTCCGGGTCGAAGTTGCGCGCATAGACGACGTCGGCCAGCGTGCTGGCGCCGGTGTTGGCCAGCGTCACTTCGGTATTGAAGTACTTGTCGCCCTTGCCGAGTGTGACGAGCTGGATCGCCTGCATGTCACCCTGCGTCGACGTCACCCTTGCCTTGAGCACGTTGTCGGCGCCCAATGGCAACAACTGCACGGTGGTGGTCGGACGCATGCCGCTCTGGTAGTACACCGAGGCCTTGGTCACGCCATCCCAGCCGAAGGCCATGTTCTCGAACGGCCCGCCGGGCAGGAAGTAATCGATGCGCAAATCTTGCGCGGTGGCCGTGCTCGTCGTCTTGTCGTAGCTGTTGGCGAAGCCGTTCGCGGCACCGGTCATGCCGATGCCGGCATAGCCACCCTGGCGACCGTAGAACAGGCTGGGCAGCAGGCTGTTGGTGCTGAAATTGCGCGGGCTGACGCCTTCGCCGTTGGCGCCGAAGTAGCCAGTGCGGTTGATGCCGAGCTCGATGTATTTCCCGCCCAGGAAGACATCGCCATTGACGACGGCGTAACGCACGCCATCCAGGTCACTGCCTTTGCGCCATTGCTGCGACGCGACGCTGATGGTCGCGCTGTTCGACTGATTGAAGGCCGCGCTGCCGCCGTCGGCGCTGCCCTGGCCATACAGGAAGATGACGCCGCCGCGGGCATCCGTTGCCGTGATGTTGGCGTTGACGTTGATGTCGCGATGCGCGCTCAGCGTCAGCACATTGCCTGCACTCCAGCTCACCGCATCGTTGACGTGGATGTCGCCATTGCTGCCGGTGGCGCCGTACAGGTTGGTGGCCGAGTTCGCGCCTGTGTTGGTCTCGATGGTCACGCTGCTGCTGTCGAGCAGCGTGCCCAATTGCGCGCCGGTGATGTCGCCACCTGACGCCGCGACAGTGAAGTCGACCGGATCGATCAGCCACTGCCCGTCATAGCCGGAGGCTGCCTTGGCCGTGATGGCCGCATCGGGCGCGACATGCACATGCGCGGCCGAGGTTTCGATGAAGCCGCCATTGCCGCCGTTCGGCGCCGACGCATCCAGCTTGCCGGCGACATTCACGGTGCCTTGCGCCATGTCGCCCAGCAGGTAGATCTTGCCACCTCGATTCTCGACCGTTTGCGCGCGAATTTCGCCGGTATTGTTGACCACCGACGACAGCACGCTGTCGACGCCTTTTGCCGTCAGCACGACGATGCCGCCGTCAGCACGGATTGCATTGCCGTTTTCTACCAATGCATCCAGCGCGCCTTGTTCGATGGCGACGCCAATCAGCGAGTTGCCGCTGAAGTTGAGGCTGACCTTGTTGCCGGCCGCCATTGCCGCCGTGCCGAGCCGCGCGGCGATCACACCCTCGTTGCGAACCTGGCTGCCGATCAGGGCGGCGTAGCCGCCATCGGCCGTCGTGATCGTGCCCTGGTTGACGACAGAGGCGCGCGAGCCATTGCCAGTGAACGTCGCTTTGCCGGTCATGAAATCGGCGTCGGACAGGTTCAGCGTCGCTGCGACGATGCCGCCGACATTCACCTGTGCTCCGGGCGCAAACAGCACGCCATTCGAATTCAGCACGAAGATATGACCATTCGCATTCAATGCGCCGGCGATCACCGAGCCTTCATTGCCGACGACGCGGTTGAGCGTGATGGCCGATGCATTGGGCTGGTTGAAGTTGACGCTGGCATTCGATCCGACCGAGAACGATTGCCAGTTGATCGCAGCGCGCTGGCTGGTCTGGTTGACGTTCAATGCGCTGCCCGATTTCACCAGGGCGGCCGTACCTGCAGTCACCGTGCCCCCGGTCGGCAGCGTGTTGGCATCGATGGCCGATGCATCCATCGACGCCAGCAGTCCGGCGAGCAGGCTGCCCACCATGCCGCTGGCCATGCCGCGGCCCTTGCGTGCCTGTTGGCGGGAATGTTCGGGCGCGGCGACGTACTGGCCGCGAACTTCGCTCCAGACCAATTGATATACGTGATTCATGTTCGGACTCTTGTAGGGAGGGGGTATGACGAGCTGCTTGGCAGTGATCGATGCAAGACATCGGCGGATTCATACTACCCGGTTAAATTTCACCCAAGAAATTAACTTTCTTAAGTTGAAAATCCAACCACAGCTTGTCGTTCACACCAGTTCTTGTCCGGGTTTCAAGTCCATGCAATGCGTCGCGCATCCCCCTCAACATCAGCGACGCGCTGCCGTTAACGTGCCTGATGGCGCATACGTTTTCCCGGCTCTTCGCTGCACAAGGCTATGATTGGCGGTTATCCAACAACCCATGACCGCCATGAACATCCCCACCAATCAGTTCAAAGCCGACCTGCGCACCGACAAACTGTTGCTCGGCCTCTGGCTGGGACTGGGCGAGACCTTCTCGGCCGAGATCTGCGCCGGCGCCGGCTTCGACTGGCTGCTGATCGATGGCGAACATGGTCCGAATGACTTGCGCAGCTTCCTTGCGCAACTGCAGGCGATCGAGCCGTATCGGTCGCAGCCGATCGTGCGCCCGCCACAAGGCGACCACGTGCTGATCAAGCAGCTGCTGGAGACGGGCGTGCAGACCTTGCTGATCCCGATGGTGGAAACGGCGGAGCAGGCGCACGGACTGGTGCAGGCGATGCGCTATCCGCCCGAGGGCATACGCGGCGTGGGCGCCGCACTGGCGCGCGCGTCGCGCTGGGGTCGGATACAGGATTACAGCGACCAGGCCAACGACCAGATGTGCCTGCTGCTGCAAGTGGAAACGAAGACGGGCTACGAGAACCTCGACGAGATTCTTGCGGTCGCCGATGTGGATGGCATCTTCTTCGGCGCGGCCGACCTCGCTGCCTCGTACGGGCTGCTCGGCCAGCCCAATCACCCGACCATTGTCGCGGCAATCGAGGCCGGCCTGAAGAAGGCGCGCGCAGCTGGCAAGGCAGGCGGCGTGCTGTGCGGCGACAAGGCCGTGGTGCAGCGCTATTACGATGCGGGTGCGCGTTTCATCGCCGTCGGCGTCGATGGGTTGCTGCTGGCCGCAGCGACCTCGGAGCTGTTGCGCAGCTACCGGCCCGAGCAGGGCGAGGCTGGCCGGTCGACTTACTGAGCTTTAGTCGCCAAACGCCGGGCGCAGAAGCGACAAAGCCCCCGGACAGCAGCGGCCGGAGGCTTTGTCGTTCACTGCGTCAGTCTGGATCAGGCTTTCGGATCGCCGGACTTGACCATCTCCAGCCAGTCGCCGATGCCGATGACGCCCAGCTCCTGCGCACGCTTTGCATCCTTCTCGGAGATCACGTCCTGCACCAGGTCGGTCTGCTTCCATCCGGCCAGCGGCGTCTCGCATTCGGCGCGCGGCACATAGCGTGATGCGCCATCCTTGGTCTGGCGGTGGATGTAACGCGGGCAGTTTTGCCAGAGGTCGGTCAGCTTGACGCGAACGATCATCTCCGCTTCCTTGTACTCTGCCAGCAGCGGGTCATCTCGGTGCACTGTGGCCGTGCCGTGCACGCGAATCCGGTGCGGCTTGTCGAAGGCAATGAACAACATGCCGACCTTGGCCTGCCCTGCGATATTCCCCATCGACATATGCATGCCATTGCCGTCGTAACTGGGGAAGACCAGCGTGTCCTGGTCGATCACTTTCACGAATCCGGCATCGCCGCCTTTGTACGATACCGTCGGTCGGCCAGTGTGGTCGATCGTGGACAGGAAGAACATGTCGCGCGATTCGATGAAGCCCTTCGCTTCGTCATCGAATGCCGTTTTCACGATGGCTGCTTCGAGGAGATCCGCCAATGGTCGGCTGTCGAAAGCGTCCTGCAAGTCCCGGTGGTTACTGCCGTAAATGCTGCTCATGCCTGATGTCTCCGATGATGTTGTTTGAACTGCGACGGCAGAATAAGGCATGGCTTCCCTTCCTGATTTTTCCCTGACAAGGCTTTCCTTCACCTTGGGTTAACAGCGCGCCGGTGCATGGCTTTCCGTTCGAATTTTTCGCGTTGCAGCGCGCGACGGCCATGCGCCCGCATGCCACGGCTTCACCTGCGATGGCATGCCCGTGTCAGGTTGCTGTCGGCGAATAAATTCATGGGCGCGCTACACTTGCGCCAGGCCAGTAAACGCCGGCACGCCGGACACCAAAGAGGCGCCTTGCGCCTCTTTTTTTTGCGTATCCACTGCGCCAGAGCCTGTGTCTTTTTTGCAGGCTGCCGGATGATCCGCGCTGCCTTGTTGCAATTGCTAACGGACAGCCCGGCCGGACAGGACTACAGTGGCAGCTGCATGCAAACACAGCGAGGACGGGGCACGCCCCCGGTGTGTCGCCCTGGTCGAGCATGTCCGATCAGGATGCCCCCTAACCCAGGGACGCTGCCATGAGCCCGATGATCGTGTTGACTACGCGTGTACTGGCATCCGCACTGCTGGTGCTGAACCCCATGGCCACCCGCGCCGCGCCGCTGGCCGAAGAGGCCGCTGCGACGCATATCGTCAATCGCCTCAGCTTCGGCCCCGCGCCCGGCGATATCGAGCGCGTGACGGGCATGGGCATCGACGCTTACATCGACGAGCAATTGCATCCCGAACGGCTGGCCGAGCTGCCTGCGCTGAGCGAGCGCCTCGCCACGCACGAACTGGCACGCGCGTCGCAATCTGAGCTGGTGTCGCGCTTTCGGGAGTTCAACAAGAAGGCGCTGGACGATGCCGTGACCGGCAAGGCAGCCCGCCAGGCCTTCCTCCGGCAGCTGGCGAAAGAAGCGGGCGAGGCTCGCCTGTGGCCGGCGCTGGCGAGCTCGCGCCAGTTGCAAGAGGTGATGGTCGACTTCTGGTTCAATCACTTCAATGTCTTCCAGGGCAAGGGACTAGGCCACGCACTGGTCGCCAGTTACGAGCGTGAAGCAATTCGTCCGTTCGTACTGGGCCGCTTCCGGGACTTGCTCGGGGCGACCGCGCATCATCCGGCCATGTTGTTCTATCTGGATAACTGGCTATCGACAGCACCCGGCTTCCAGCCGCCACGCACGCCGGGCCAGGCAAAGCAGGCCAGCGGCCTGAACGAAAACTATGCGCGCGAGCTGATGGAGCTGCACACGCTCGGCGTCGACGGCGGCTACAGCCAGAAAGACGTGACGGAACTGGCGCGCATCCTGACCGGCTGGACTTTCGCGCCACGCAACAACGGCACAGGCACGCTGTTCGTATTCGCACCGCGCCGCCATGACTATGGCAGCAAGCAATGGCTGGGCTATGGCGTGAATGGCAGCGGACAGTCCGAAGGCGAATGGGCGCTCGATGTGCTGGCCCGCCATCCGGCCACGGCGCGCCGCATCGCCTTCAAGCTCGCGCAGCAATTCGTCAGCGACGACCCGCCGCCGGCTTTGGCCGAGCGACTGGCCCAGCGCTTCCAGCAAACAGACGGCGACATCCGCAGCGTACTGGCCCTGTTGTTTGCCAGCGCCGAATTCCGCGACCCCGCGCATTACGCCACGAAGTTCAAGAGTCCGTATCGCTACCTGTTGTCGAGCCTGCGTGCAGCCGGACAACCGATGCCCGATGTGCGCGTGATGCTGGTCGCACTGCACCAGCAGGGCATGCCGCTGCATGGCTGCCAGACGCCGGATGGCTACAAGAACACGGAAGCCGCCTGGCTCAATCCGGATGCCACCACCCGCCGCGTCACCTTTGCGACTGCGCTCGGCAGCGGGCGGCTGCCGATGTCGGAAACCGGCCCGGTCGATGCGCTGCGCCTGATGGACACGATCGGCCCCATGCTGAGCGCGAGAACGCGCGCCGTGATCGCCGGCGCCGAGCCGCCGCTGCGCAGCGCGCTGATCCTCGGCAGTCCGGATTTCATGCGCTATTAGGAGGCCCACCATGCGGCGTCGCGACTTTCTTGGCTGGACCGCGCTGGGCAGCGTACTGGGGGGCGCGCTGGGTAGCGCATTTTGCATCGGGGTCGGCAAAAGTGCCTGGGCGGCCGTTGGCGATCCAGCGGCGACGGCGGCGAACAGCCGGCTGGTGGTCGTGTTCCTGCGCGGCGCCGTCGACGGCCTTAGCGTGGTCGTGCCTTACGCAGAAGCGGCTTACTACCGCGCCCGTGACAGGATTGCGATCTCACCGCCCGGCAATGACGGCGGCAGCATTGACCTCGATGGCCGCTTTGCGCTGCATCCGTCACTGGTCGCGCTGATGCCTTACTGGCAGTCGGGCCAGCTGGCCTTCGTCCATGCGGCTGGCTCGACCGACCCGACGCGCTCGCATTTCGACGCACAGGATTACATGGAGTCGGGCACGCCCGGCCGCAAGTCCACCGCCGATGGCTGGATCAATCGCCTGATCGGCGTGCTGCCGGGCAGTGGCACGGCGCTGAATGTCGGCGCGGTCATGCCGCGTGCGCTGGCAGGGAGGCAACCGGTAGCCGTGCTGCCTTCGGGGCGCAGCGCGATGCGCGCCGGCCCGCTTGAGCGGCCCCGCATCGGCGCCGCCTTTGACGAGCTTTACAGCGGCAATGACAGGCTGGGCGAGGCCTATCGCGAATCTCGCCTGTCGCGCAGGGAAATGATGGCCACCCTTGGCAATGAAAATATCGAGGCCGAGATGCAGGCCGCGAACAATGGTGCCGCGCCCGCCAGTGTCTTCGCCGGTGATGCCGGTCGCCTTGCACGACTGATGCGCGGCGATCCGCGCATCCGCATCGCCTTCGTCGCAGCGGGCGGCTGGGATACGCATGCCAACCAGGGCGCAAGCCGCGGCCAGCTGGCGAATCGACTGCAGGCGCTGGGCACCGGCCTGGCCGGGCTGGCGCAGGGAATGGGGCCGGCACTGGCGGATACCGTGATCGTCGTGATGTCCGAATTCGGCCGCACGGTGCGACAGAATGGCAATGGCGGCACCGACCACGGACACGGTAATGTGATGTGGCTGTTGGGCGGCCCGGTTGCCGGCGGCCGCATCCATGGCCAATGGCCGGGCCTCGACGCCAGCGCCTTGTACGAAGGCCGCGATCTCGCCGTGACCACGGATTTCCGTGACGTGCTGGCGAACGTCGCAGCGCGTCACTTGCGCATTCCCGACCCGCAGCTGGCGCTGCTGTTCCCGGACTTCAATGCTGGCGGGCAGTTGTCGCTGCTACGCGGCTAAGAACCTCTAAGTTCGCCGTCGCTCAGCAGCAGGACGAACTGGTTTGCAGCAGGCGCCCGAAGTCTTCCGGCGGCAGCGGCGGCGAGATCAGGTAGCCCTGCCCGTAATCGCATCCGACCTCTTGCAGCCAGTCGCGCTGCTCCGCCGTTTCTATGCCTTCGGCAATGACCTTCAGCCCCAGCTTGTGCGCCATCACGATGATGGTTTCCGCAATGGTTCGGCTGGCATTGCCGGCCTCGGTGCCGCAGATGAAAGACTTGTCGATCTTCAGGTAGTCGATATCGAATTTCTTCAGGTAGGCCATCGACGAATAGCCGACGCCGAAATCGTCGATGCAGACCTGTATCCCGGCATCACGCATCTCCAGCAATTGCTGCTCCGTGACCGGAGAGGTATTGAACAGCACGTTTTCCGTAATCTCCACCGCGATGCTGTTGGAGGCCATTCCCGATTCACTCAACTGCCGCCCCCAGTTCATGGCGCGCTTGCGCTGCATGAACTGGATCGGCGACGCATTGACGCTGACCTGGAAAGGCCCACCAGTCTGTTCCCGCCACTGCCGTGACCAGTCCAGCGATTGGATGAATGCCCAATGGCCGATGTCATGGATCAGCCCGCTCTCCTCGGCCAGCGCAATGAAATCCTGCGGCAGCAGCAGGCCGCGCCGCGGATGCTGCCAGCGCAGCAGTGCCTCGCATTTCAACATCCGCCCGCTGGCCAGTTCCACCACCGGCTGGAAATACAGGCGCAGCTCGTCGTGCGGCAATGCATTGCGCAAGTCGCCCATCATCGTGATGCGGTTCCATGCCTGCTCCTGCATCGAGCGCGTAAAGAAATGAAACTGGTTGCGTCCGGCGTTCTTGGCGACATACATGGCCTGATCGGCGTTTTGCACCAGGTGCTCCGGGTCGTCGCCATCGTCCGGGCACATGGTGATGCCTATGCTGCCCGAAATATGCACGCGTGCGTCGCCGATATCGAACGGCCGCGACAGGCCGTCCAGTATTTTTTGCGCGATGTCCTCGATGTGGGCCCGGTTTTCAAGGTTCGCAAGAATGACCGTGAATTCATCGCCGCCCAAGCGGGCCACCGTATCGGTGATCCGCACACAAGCGCAAATGCGATCGGCGCATTGCCGCAGCAATTTGTCGCCGGCGTCGTGCCCCAGCAAGTCATTGACTTCCTTGAAGTGATCAAGATCAAGGAACAACAGCGCCAGCGCCTTGCCCGTGCGGCGGGCGATCTGCACTTCCTTGTCCAGCCGGTCGCGAAACAGATTGCGATTGGGCAAGCGGGTCAGTGCATCGAAATTGGCGCGCCGCAGCGTTTCCTGTTCACTCGATATATCGGTGGTTGTCCCCACCATGCGCAGCGCCGTACCCTGGGCGTCCCGTTCAACGACAGCGCCGCGGGACAACAACCAGCGCCAGCCCCCATCCTTGCCACGCACCCGGTACTCTGCGGAGAAAAACGGCAGCCGCCCCTTCAGGCAAGCCATCGTATTGCTCCTGATCCGTTCCTGGTCTTCGTGATGCGTGATGGCCAGCCAGTCATCGAGCCGGGTGCCGATATCGTTCTCGCCATACCCCAGCATCGCTCGTCCGCGCTCGGAAAACAGGAATTTATTTTCCGGTATGTACCAGTCCCACACGCCGTCCCCCGCCGCTTCCAGCGCCAAGTGAAAGCGCGCTTCGCTGAATTGCAGGGCCTGTTGCGCTTCCACTTCTTTCGAGACATCATGGCCGCAAGCGAAGATGCCGGCGACCTCGCCATTTTCTCTGAACACGGGCTGGAAAATGAAATCGACGAATGCATCGACCTTCGGCGCATGCGGGACATGCTGCAGATGCACCTTGTGGGCGCGCCCTGCAGCGGGTTTGCCTTTTGCATAGACCTCGTCGATCAGGCGGACCATGTCATCGTTGGTCGCTTCCGGCAAGGCCTGTCGGACCGGCAAGCCGACGACAGCCCGATGACACACGAGCATGTAAAAGCTCTTGTTGACGATTTCAAAGACGTGTTCCGGCCCGCGGGTCAGGCAGATGAAACCCGGTGCACGATCGAATAATTCCTGAATCGTCAGCAGTTGCGCATTGCTGCCCTGCCTCGCCACCGCGGCCGGGTTGGTGCCGTCTGGCGTGCGATCCGCCGTATGGGGAAAGACTTCGAAGACCGAGTGTCCCAGCACCTCGTCCCGCAACAACGACCATGCCTGAAGGAAGGACTCCGTCGCGCCGGCGATGGTCAAATCTTCAGCCAGCACCAGCATTGGCTTCGTGCTTACGTCAAGTGCCGTCAGATCCCCGTTGACTTGTGCCATGAGTGCACCCGCAAAGTGATCTTGCCACCCGAATTGGTCGGTACCCGGGGGCGTATGGTTCCTAGTGAGTTTTGCACAAGCGCCCCTGAAATGCAAAACGCCCCTGTCGGGGCATTTTTATTGGGGTCACAGACGCGTCAGCGACCCGTCCTGCAGGCATGGCGGATTGCCACGCCAACGACATACGACAGACAAATCCAACCCACCACATCACCCCAGCCATCGGACACCAATGCGGCGCACAGTCCGACAGCGGTCAGGGCAAACAGTTGAACGGGCTTTATCAATATTTGCCAGAGGGTCTTCATCGCTTTCTTCCCTTCATCATCCGCTCACGGCTCTCATTCTGGCGGCGCCGCCGAGCCAGCCAGAGCCACAGGCCCGTGCCGAGCACGACGATTGTGAGCAGGTCGAATGCAGCCCACAGGATCTTGAACGGCATCGCCCCGTAGTCGCCAAAGTGCAGGGGCTGCGACAGCTGAAACACCGTCACATACCACGGCCGCTCGCCGGCACGCAGGACGTCGCCGGTTTTCGGATCCACCAGCAGTGCTTCCCGCAGGCGGGATGTCAGTGGCGTATCGCCATGCAGGATCACGGCATAATGATCATGCGTGCTCAACAGCGTGCTTGGCCAGGCCATCATCGTCAGCGCCATGCCGGGAGCCGCCTGCATGGCCCTATGCAACGCGAATTCTGCCTTTCCCACATCGCTGCCGGCCGACGGCTTGCCCTCCAGGATGACCATCGCCTTCCCTGCAGCAAGCTGCTGCATCTGTTGCGCCTGCCATGCCTTCAGGATCACGTCTGCCCAGGTATTGACGACCCCGGTTGCACCCACGACCAGTGCCCAACAAAGAGTGACCATGCCCAGCATGTTGTGCAGGTCCAGCCACCGGATCCGGCCGCCTCGCTCATGACGCACGGTGCCGAATTCGAGCTTGCGCATATACGGCGGGTAAAGCACCACCCCCGATACGATCGCCACGACCAGCAACAGCCCCATCAGGCCGAGGAACAATTTTCCGGGCAGGCCGGCGAACAGGTCGACATGCAGCCGGTACATGATGGCCATGAAACCTGTGCCAAAATCGGGCATGCCGAGCACGCTGGCGTCGCGCGCATCGACGGTAACCAATACCGCATCGCGTTCATCGGTGTCGACCCGGGTATCAAGCTTCACGTACCAGAGGTCAGGCTGATCCTCTTCGGCGAACAGGTACAGCGGCACCTTGCCCGGCACGTGCGCAAGCGCCGCGGCAGCCACCTCGTCGGTGCTGGCGCGCGGCGCATTGTCCGGCATATTGTCCTGCGTGAAGTGCCGACCGGTCAGTGCCGCGATCTCATCCGAAAAGATCAGCGGCAGGCCGGTCAGGCAGACCACCAGCATGAACGCCGTGCAGATGAGACTGGACCACGTATGTGCCCAGTCCCAGAAGCGCGCTCTCGCCGACATCAGAAGTCGATGGTGGCGCTGACGGTGACCGTGCGCGGCGCGCCAAGCACCATATAGCCATAGCCGGGATAGCCGCCAGTCGACGCCCAGTAATTGTGGTCAAGCAGGTTGTCGACGCGGGCACGGAAGGTCACCACTTGCTTGTTGATTTCGGTGACATAGCGTGCGCTGAGGTCAACCCGGGTCCAGGACGGGAGGCTCATCGTATTGTTGGCATCCGCGTATTGGGACGAGGTGTAAATCACGCGCGGGCTGACCGCCATGCCGGCGATACCCGGGACATCGATGTCCGCGCCTAGGGTCGCCTGATTGGTCGGCACACCGATCGGGCGCTTGCCCACGAGCGAACCATCGACATCACGAATGATCTCGCCGTTGAGCAGCGTGACACCGCCCAGCAGGCGCACGCCACGCGCAGCCTCACCGAACACCGAGAATTCCACGCCCTGGTTGCGCTGTTCGCCGCCGTCGACGAACAGGCTGTTCGCATTCAGCATGCCGAAAGGCTTGGTGGAAGAGAACACTGCGACACCTGCACCGATACGACCGCCGTCATATTTGACGCCGACCTCTTGCTGCTTGGTGACGTGCGGTGCCAGCGATTTGCCGACGTTGGTCGCATTCCAAGGTGCTGCGTCACCGGCAGTGAGGCCTTCGATATAGTTCGCGTAGAGCGACACTTGTGGCTGCATCTTGAATACGATGCCAGCCATCGGCATCACGCGGGATTTTTCGTAGCTCTTGGACTGCGCGCCGCTGTCGTAGTCGTATTCACGGTTGTCCATGCTCTGATGACGGGCACCGACGGTCACACGCACGCGATCTTGTGCAAATGCCATGGTGTCAGCCAGCGCAAACGTGGTCGCCTTGTTGCGGGCAGTGACGAAAGGATTCGCATAATTTCCGGTGCTGTTGACGATGGCGGGCTTGGCTACGGCCACCGGGTTGTACAGATTACTCAGCACATCGCCAAGGAAGCCGTTGGCGAACCAGTCCGAGGCGCGCCAGGCATTGCGTGACGTCAATTGGAAGGTCGACGCCGACACCACGCCGGTGTGCTTCACTTCGCCAAGGTTGAACTGGTGACGCAAACCGATTTCAGCGGTGCGGACCTGGTCCTCACGAATATTGTCGAAGCGGTAGGCATTGGTGACGCCTGCTGCGGTTGTCGTGGGGTTGGCCAGGCTGTTCTCTTCGTCGCCATTGCGCAGGCCGACCGCCGTCCAAGCGGTGGTCTGGTCGCTGAGGTCGAACTCTGCACGCGCCGTCGCGAACGTCGAGCGTTCTTTTGCGAATGTCCACGATTGCGCGAAGTTGCTGCTTGCGTCGGGGGCTGCCGGAATGCCGCCGTTCGGCGTCACGCTGGGGCGCGGCGCATTGATGCGGTGATCCTGATAGCCTGCATCGACAGAAATGCGCACGTCACGGCCGCGGAAATCGGCGCCCACCGACAGCAGGCTCAGTTCGCGGTCTTCGCTCTTGATTGCCCCGGCGCCATCGCGGCGTGAAGCATTGATGCGCAGGCCCGTGTTCTGGTCCGGTCCGAAGCGACGGCTGATGTCCGTCGACAGCAGCGCATGCCCGCCCTGCTCGACCCCGACCGTGATCTGGTTCAGCGGATCCGGGCCGGCACGCTTGGGCAGTACGTTGACGGTGCCGCCAATACCAAAGCCCGACACGGCACCGGTGCCGCCGTTCAGGAAGGAATTTGCGCCACGCAGCACTTCGACTCGCTCGACCAGTTCGGCCGCCACGTACTGGCGAGGCAACACGCCATACAAGCCGTTGTAAGTCATGTCATCCGACGGCACCGGGAAGCCACGAATCACATACATTTCCTGAAAATTGCCAAAGCCGCGCGAAGAACGCACCGTCGGATCATTCAGCAACACGTCGGCCACGCTCTTGGCTTGCTGGTCCTGGATCAGCGCCGCCGTGTACGCGGTGGTGCTGAACGGGGTATCCATGATGTCCTGATTGCCAAGCAGGCCGACGCGGCCGCCACGTGCAACCTGATTGCCCGCGAAGGGCTTGGTCAGGCCCTCGGCCGATGCATCGGCACTGGCCGTCACCTCGACTGCCCCGAGGGTTTTCTCCTTGCCTTCGTTATCCGATTGGGCGGCTTCAGCGCCCATGGCGTCGAATGTAGCAACCAGTATCAGGCTGGCGGCAAACAGGCGCGCAGCGGCGGCAATGGGGAGCAAGCGGGGAAACTGCGCTGGAGCGAGTGTAGACATGGCAAAGGTTCACTAAAGTTATTCAAAATAAAACGCATCCACGCCAATTAATCACGATAATTAGAATGAGAATGGTTCGCATTATTGTTCATCGATTTCCTTGTGTCAACTATTGCTGGATTTATAATCAAATTCGGGGCGATGCAAGGCCGTCGCCAGCAAAGGCCGGCGTGCTTGCGACCTGACAGCACGCCCAGCGCAGCCTGCTGCTTTGTTCGAATGGGAAAAGTGATTGGCATGCAATTGCAAGCACTTCAAGCAATTGCAGGCATGCCAGAAAACCGGGCATCCGGCGAAGTTCAGGTCGGGACGATGAAACCGGGATGCCTTGGGAATCCGCCCCTGCCCTGACATGCCAGGCTGGCAACCAGGAGAAAGGGAGGAAACGATGTGAGAGGGACCTGCTATTCCCCTGATGGCAACAGAAATGCGGATTATTTTCCGTAGGCCCCAAAGCGCTGCCGAGCTGGCTGGGTACCTTGCCACTCCCTGGCTTGCCCAGCGCGTTTGGGACCTTGCCTGACACGTCAGCGCATACAAGACGCTGGTGCCGATGATTCAAACCAGCCTGCGGGGGGCGAATTTCACGCCCCGATCATGGAAAAGGCTTCTCAGCCAGATCATGTTGTTTTTGAGAATGATTATTATTCTATGGATAAAGTTTGCATAAAGCAACAAAAATGCTCAATCCCTACGCAGGCTTTCCTTGTGCAAAGTCGACGATGCGACGCTGTATCTTCCCCGTATCGTTGAGCGCCAACACGGTCGGGCTACCACCGGCGCGTTTGCCGGCCTTCAAAGAAATTCAATCATCCGCGTCGGTGGCAAAGGCACTGTCGCGCTGGGACTCGACTGCTGCCAGGCGTTCGGCAAGCACGGACTGCATGCGGGTGTACGCATCACTGCCCAACACCAGGCGCCGGGGCGGATTGTCTGACAGCGCGCACCGTATCATCGCCGCGACCATGCGCGCAGGGTCACCCGGGCGCCGGAAAGTCGGCGATGCGATCTTGCGCCTGAATTCGCCCACGACGCCGGCGTCGTACTCGGGCATCACCTCGGCACGCGCAGCACTGGTGCCACTGAAATTCGTGCGCGCGCTGCCTGGCTCGACCAGCGTGACCCGGATGTTGAAGGCGGCAATCTCCTGTGCCACCGACTCGTAAAATCCTTCGACTGCCCATTTGGTGGCGTGATACAGGCTCAGTGCCGGCAATGCGATCTGGCCGCCCATGCTCGACAGTTGCAAGATGCGGCCGCCGCCCTGACGGCGCAGGTAAGGGATGACTGCGCGGGCCAGCTGGATGGAGCCGACGAGGTTGGTGTCGATCTGGGTGCGGATCTGCTCGTCCGTCAATTCCTCGGCGGCGCCGAACAAGCCATAGCCGGCATTGCTGACGACGACGTCGATGCGTCCCAGTGCTGCGAATGCCTGTTCGACGACTTTGCGAAGTTGAGCCGTATCGGTAATGTCGAGGACGCCCACCCACAGGTGGTCACTATGCTTCTCCTGCAAATCAGCGAGCACCTCGGGCTTGCGTACGGTCGCAGCCACCCGCTGCCCACTGGCCAGCAATTGCTCGACGAACTGCCGGCCAAACCCGCTTGAAGCGCCCGTGACCAGCCAAGCCTTGTCTGCCATTACCTGCCCTTTCAATGAAGTATTCATGCGATGCAATGCGCAGGGCATTGTAAGTGATGGTCGTGCCCAAACTGATCGCGTTAAATCGCGATTTCAAAATTGCAAGGATGATGCGAGCTTGTGTTGTCACGCATTCGTCAGATCGGACCGACCTCCACCACCATCGATGGCGATGAGTCGGCCTCATTGTCCGCAATAAAATGTAAGAAATCTCTCGCAAAAGCACTACCATCCCGGAAGCCAATTGTGATCCGGAATGATCGTGCTGACTTTTTTTCGACTGCCTGCGCTATGCGGACTGTTCTTCGCATGGGTTCTGCTCATCACAGGCAATGCCTCTGCAGACGAACTCATCACCGATCGGGCTTATTTCATCGATGACACGGCCAGCAAGACCTTTTCCGAAGTCAGCCAGGAACAGCTAACGCCCTACGCCGGGGTGCTCAGTCGCGGCTATACCAAGGCTGCCATCTGGATCAGGCTGCAAATCACGCCGCCCCGGCACTCAAAGCCAGACGATGAGGTCGTGCTGCGAATCCGTCCCGTATTCCTGGACGAGATCCGGTTGTTCGATCCCCTAGACACTTCGGGAGCCGCACGAATCGTCGGCGATACGACCCCGATCAGCGCTTCGGAATTTACATCGCTGTCACACACATTCGTGATCCCCGCGGGTTCAGAGCCGCGCACCCTGTGGTTACGCCTGCGGACCACCAGCACGAACTTGCTGACCGTGGAAGCCATGACCCGATCCGAGATGGCTGCCAGTGAATTGCATCTCAATCTGGCCTATTTCATTGTCATGGCCTTCATCGCCATGTTCATGCTGCTGGTGGTCTTCAACTGGCCTGGCCAGCGGGAAGCGCTCTATCCGCTCTTCGTCGTTCGGCAAATGTTTTGTCTGGTCTATACCGCCTCGCTGTTTGGCTTGCATCGGTTCTTGTTCAGGGATTTTTCACCCCACTTTCTCGATGCGCTGTTCAGCTGGATCGTGGCGGGATCGACTGCGATAACGATCCTGTTCGAGCGAGAATTTTTGAGTGAATATTCGCCGCGCTTGCCGGCAAAGATCGCCCTGAATGTCCTGTTGTGCGGATCAGCGGCAGTCATGACGATGCTGCTATTTGGCGATGTCGGGCAAGCCTTGAAAACCAACATGGTGCTGAGTTCGGTGGCGGTATTGGCGCTTTTCCTGATAGCGCTGACCAGCATCAGTCGCGACGAAAGCGATGAAAAACAAAATGACATTTTGTTGAGCAAGAAGATCATCGTCGGCTATTACTCAGCCTTGTGCCTGGCGCTGGCGTTCAGCGTTCTGCCCTTGCTCGGTTTGCTGCAGGCCACCACCTATGCGATCGATGGCCTTGTATTTTATGCCCTGGCTTCAAGCCTGATCGTGACGGGCATGATGCTGATCCGCGCGCACAAGCAACGCAAGGTGCATGCGGAATATGGAAAAAAATTACTGCTGTCCGAGCAGCGAGTGGCACTGGAACAAAACAAGCGCGAGGAACAGTCACATCTATTCCACATGCTGATGCATGAAATAAAAAATCCCCTGGCTGTCATCGACATGGCCTTACTGGCAAAGAATGATCAACAAACCACCAGCGCCTATGTGAGCCGGGCCATTACCAGCGTCAAGGACATCCTGGATCGCTGCGTCAAGGCCGACAAGCTATCGGATGGCAATGTGGAAACCAATCCGGTGAGCATTCGCCTGGATGAATTCATCAGGCAACTGCTTGCTGCCAAAAATGGCGAGGCCCGTCATTTTTCAGTCCGTATCGACAGCCCTTGCTCGGTCATCGCGGACCGGCAATTGCTGGGCGTCGTATTGAACAACCTGTTTGACAATGCGCTGCGCTATGGCGACTTGCGTGAGCCTGTCGGTATCAATGCCAGGACTGAAGCCAGTCATGCGGGACGGCGGGGAGTCACTCTCACGGTATCCAATCGTCCCGGCCCGGCATCCTGGCCGGATCCCGACAAGGTATTCAAGAAGTATTACCGCAGCGCCGGCGCCGAGGCGCAATCGGGTACTGGTCTGGGTTTATATTTGATTCGCACGCTGGCCACCCTGATGGGAGGTGACTGCCAATATGTGCCGGACGATAAGAACATCCGATTCGAGCTATGGTTGCCCACCTGAATATCGTGCTCGTCGAAGATAACGACGACCTGCGCGAACTGACCTGTCAGGTGTTGGCGCAAGACGGCCACCGCATGACCGGCCTCGCCTGCGCCGAGGAACTGGAAGACCTCGCCGGCGGCGATTCGGTAGATGTATTCCTGATTGACTTGAATTTGCCCGGCGAAGATGGCATCTGCCTCGCGCAGCGCATTCGTAAAGCGCATCCACTGGTAGGCATCATCATCATCTCGGCCAGGTCGGACCTGGATGACAAGCTGATTGGCTACGATAGCGGCGCTGACTGGTACATCACCAAGCCGGTGGTGTTCGCCGAGTTGTCGGCGGCGATCAAGAGCTATGCGCGCAAGCGCCACGCATCGCTGCAGAACAAGCTAACGCCGGATCAGGCGATCACGCTGGACAGATTGCAACTGACCGGACCGATCGGCAGCGTGAAGCTGACCGGTTCCGAGGGCATGCTGCTGACGGCGTTTGCCCGCGCCCCCGGAGGCCAGCTGGAAACATGGCAAATCGCAGAAATGCTGGCCGTGATGGTCAACGAAGCCATGAAAAACAGTATCGCTGTCAGGATCGCGCGACTGAGAAAGAAACTGATCGACATTGGCGCTCAGGGATTGGTCATTGAATCCGTCCGAAACATGGGATACCGCCTGTTGATCGACGTGGAAGTCTTCTAAATCGAGGTGACAGCATCAGCTAATGTCATTTCAAAAACGAATTGCAATGTTTTGTAATGTGACGATCCATTGAAGCGAGAGCATTCAGGCTGGTCAAAGAGCGCCCAGCCCCATGAATTCTCCCGTCCGGCATGTTTGTCGCCCCGCCCTGTCGGCGTTGGCAATCTCGTTGAGCGCCACCAGCTATGCCGCTGGCCCCGGCGTCGATGCCGGCTCGTTGCTGCATCAAAACGAACAGGAGCTCAATTCCAGAAAATCAGCGCCGCCTGCCATTCAAACCGCGCCTGCCAGGCCCGGGGCCAAGGCCTCCGAAGGCGAAGCCACCCTCCAGGTCAACGGATTCAAGTTCACCGGCAATACGCTGTTGACGTCCGCTGCCCTGACCCAGGCCCTGTCCGAATTTGCCAATCGCCAGCTGACGCTGACCCAACTGAAGGAAGCCGCGGATGTCGTGGCAAGCGCCTACCGCAAGGCTGGCTGGACTGCGTATGCCTATTTGCCGAAACAAGAGATTCAGGGGGGCATCGTCACCATACAGATCGTCGAAGCCAGATTCGGTGGCGCGCAACTGCAAGGGCCGGCGCCAGCGCGCGTGAACCCGAAAAAGCTGGTCGAGATGGCGGAAGCGAATCTGGTCAAAGGCCAGCCACTGCACGTCGACCGGATCGATCGCACACTCTTGCTGCTGGATGATCTTACCGGCATTGGCGTAACGGGAAATTTAATCGCGGGGACGCAAGACGGTGAGACGAATCTCGCCCTGACTGCCGTCGATGACGCACTGGTGACCGGCAACCTCGGCATCGACAACCTGGGATCCCGAGCCACCGGTCCCGAACGCATCAACGTCAACCTCAGCGTCAACAGCCCCGCCCGCATCGGCGATGTCTTGCTCGTCAACGGCCTGAAATCAGAAGGCAGTGACTACGCGCGCATCAGTTATTCAATTCCGGTCGGCTTCTACGGCTGGCGCATTGGTCTGCACGCGTCCAACCTGAACTACCGCGTCATTGCCGATGAGTTTTCTTCTCTCGATCCGTACGGAACGGCAACCACCGCAGGCTTGGATATCGCTTACCCCCTGCTTCGCAGCCAGACCCAAAACATCAACGTTGCGCTGAGCTACGACGACAAGCATTTTGAGAATACGTCGAACAGCGTGACCAGCGCTTACGCAATCCAATCCTGCACGGCATCGCTGAACGCCATTCGCCTTGACGGATGGCGTGGCGGCGGCAGCATCAATGCCGGAATCAGCGCCACCACCGGAACCAGCACCAGCAGCCAATACGCGAAACTCAACCTGACCCTGAGTCGCCTGCAAAGCCTCGGCAGGGATGTGAGTTTGTTTGCCGCTATCAGCACCCAGCATGCGAACCAAAACCTGGATTCCTCGGAAAAAATCTATCTGGGGGGAAGCAGTGGCATCCGCGCTTATCCGGCGAGCGAAGCAGGCGGCAGCGAAGGCGGAATCATCACGCTGGAAATCAGGAAGAGCTTCGAGCGTAACTTCACGCTGAGCAGCTTTTATGACTATGGCCGAATCAAGGTCAACCACGACAATTCGGTCGCTTCGCCTGCCGATCCCAACAATTACGCGCTGAAAGGCTATGGCGTATCGCTGACCTGGCAATCGACGCCGGGCGTGGACGTGAAACTCACGGCCGCGCAACGCATCGGCACCAACCCCGGCGCACTGGCATCCGGCACTGACGCCGATGGCACCAAAAAAATGACGCGCGTCTGGCTGAGCACGTCGATCACATTCTAAGCACCAGAATCGATGAATCGCGTATTCCGCACCATCTGGTCAATCGCCACGCAGGCCTGGCGCGCCGTCTCCGAGCTCGCACCGGCGGCCGGGAAGCAAAGCTCCAAATCGCAACGCAGCGGTGCGTTGGCTGTCGTCATCCTCGGGCTGGCCTTGCCACATCATGCCGATGCGCAAGCGCCACCTGCCGCGACCCAGTTGCCCACCGGTGGCGTGGTGGCGCGCGGCGTGGTCACCATCAGCCAAACCAGCACGACCCAGGCTGCCACGATGGCAGTGAATCAAAGCAGCCAACGCGCAGTCGTCAAGTGGGGCTCATTCAATCTCGGCAGCGCTGCCACGCTGAATTTTGTGCAGCCCAATGCGCAAGCCGTGACGCTCAACCGCGTCAATGACAGTAATCCCAGTCAGATTTTCGGGCGCATCAATGCCAATGGCCAGGTGTTCATCACGAACAGCAATGGCGTGTATTTTGCGCCGGGCTCGTCCGTCGACGTCGGCGCATTGACTGCAACGACGCACAGCATCAGTGATGACAACTTCATGGCGGCCAACTACGCGTTTGAACGCAACGGCGCCAGCGGAAAAATCATCAACGAAGGCCACATCAACGCTGCGCTGGGGGGCTACGTCGCCTTGCTGGCGCCTGAAGTCCAAAACAGCGGCGTGGTCGTGGCGCGTGCCGGCACCGTGGCGATGGCCGCGGGTGAATTGATTACGCTGAAGATTGACGACAAGGGCAGCCTTGCCGGCATCACGACGACGCCCAGCACGATTGCCAGCCTGATCGAGAACAAGCAAGCCGTACAAGCGCCTGATGGCCAAATCATCTTGTCCTCGCTTGCCGTGAACAAGCTGCAGGGCGGCATCATCAGGAACAGTGGCAGCCTGGAGGCCAATAGCCTGGTCAGCAAAGGCGGGAAGATCTTCCTCGAAGGCGATGACATCACGCTCGCCAGCACCAGCAAAATTGACGCCAACGGAAAAACAGGCGGTGGCACCGTGCTGGTCGGCGGCGACTGGCAAGGAAGTGGCGACATGCGCCAGGCCACCCGGGTCACGATGGAAGCAGGCGCATCGATAGATGCCAGTGCGATAGATCGAGGCGATGGTGGCAAGGTCGTGTTGTGGAGCGATGTGCACAACCCGGACAGCCAAACGATCGTCCACGGCAAGATCCGCTCCGAAGCCGGCTCAAATGGCGGCAACGGTGGCGCGATAGAAACCTCCGGACATTACCTGAATGTCGATGACATTCAGGTCAGCACGCAGGCCACCAAAGGTGAAGCAGGAAAATGGTTGCTCGATCCTTACGACGTAACCATTTCAACCAGTGCCACAGTGACTGAAACATTGATTGGCGGTGTTTACACACCCAGTGGAAGCGCATCAAACATTCTCAACACGGCGTTGCAGACTGCACTGGCAAGCGGGAATGTGGAAGTTTCGACTACAGGCAGCGGCGCGCAAACCGGAAATATAAAAATAAATACAGGGACAACGATTACCTGGAGCAGCGCCAATACACTCAAGCTCAGCGCGACTGGTGAAATTTATGGCTACGGGAACATCACCAGAAACGGCAGCGGTGCCCTGATCTTCAATCAGGAAGGCAATTCAACCAACACCGGAGTGTTTTCCGGCGGGTATGCCGGCGTAGTCAGCGGAACGGGGAGCGTAACCAAGTCGGGGGCAGGAACGTTGCTGGTATCCGGGTCAAACACCTATACCGGAGCAACCTTGGTCAATACCGGTACTTTGAAAGCCGGCACAGCATCGTCGCTCGGTTCCAACTCGGCAGTCACTGTCGCTTCGGGGGCGACGCTGAACCTGAACGGCAAGTCAATCCAGATAGGCAGCCTGAGTGGTGCCGGAACGATTAACCTGGATGGATTGTCGGGCGGAGCACTTACTATTGGCGGGGATAACGGAACAGCCGATTTCTCCGGCAATATTGCGAGCACCCTATTCGGGACCATCAAGAAGGTGGGGACCGGCACGCAAACGCTGTCCGGACCGAACACGTTTACTAGTACGGTATCGGTTTCCAACGGCACCTTGAAATTGGGTGCAGCTTCCGATGGTACGAAGGGACCGCTAGGTGGCGTGAGTACGGCGACGGTTTATATCGATACTACAGGAACGCTGGATTTAAACGGCTACAGCCCGATCGCCGGTCGAGCCTTGCAAATCAAGGGCACCTTGCTGAATTCGGGGAGCGACGATGTCACCTGGTCGGGTACCATTGTCGGCACCACAGCTTCCATCATTTCTACCGGTGGGACCATCAATCTTATCGGCACTGCGACGGGCAATCTGGGGAGAGACCCGCAAACGAACGCTATTACACCGCTGATCACCCTTGGCGGCAAGGTCAAGCTCAGCGGACTGATCAACGTCAGCGCCACCGAAATCAATCTGAGCGGCAGCGGGACGCAATTTACCTACGCCCCCACGAGCGCGTCGCCAACACTTCCCAGCATCAGCGGCACGGGTGATTTGATATTAAATCCTACCAATACGCTGACGATGGGTAACATCGCCAGTACTTATTCGGGTGGATTTACGGTCGCTGGCGGGGTTGTCAAAACCCTGTCAAATGCCAACTTTGGCGCTGCAACAAACACGATCACTGTGAATGATGGCAGCGCGTTAAGCCTGGGGTTTTCTGCGACCTCGGCTTCACCGTTTTCCCGGAACATCACAGTCAATGGCTATGGTAATGGCAACTATGGCGCATTGGATCTCTCGTCGACGAATGGGGATCTCTATTATTCGGGAACGCTCTCACTTGAGGGCACCACCCGCATTTCTGAAACAGGCAACTGGAACATTCGGGTAACCGGCACGATCCAGACAAGCGGCAACAATTATGTTGATGCCACGTTACCGCATCTGATCACGACCACCGCCACCGTGACTGGCGGCGGTAGCCAAAAGTCCAGCCTGGCCTTTGTAGGCGCCTATGATGCTGCCGGAAATTATTCAAGCACCTACGGCAGTGCTGCCTCACTCGGATATCAGTTATACACGTCGGCAGCTGCCACGACGACGACCTCCGTTGCCGGCATTAGCGGTATTGCAGCATTTACATCGAGCGGCTCGGCCCTCAGTGCGACATCGGCCGCAGGATCGTATTCGCTGACCTACAGTTCCGGTTTGAGTTCCGCAACCTATGCGTTTTTCCCGATCACGGCAAAGACTGCCTGGACGATTGCCAAAGCACCGCTGACGGTGACAGCCGATGCTGCCAGCAAGACTTATGACGGCCAGACCTACTCCGGCGGCAATGGCGTCACCTACAGCGGTTGGGTCAATAACCAATCCAGCTCCGTGCTAGGCGGTTCGATCAGCTATAGCGGCACCAGTCAGGGCGCCATCGATGCCGGCACCTATGTCATCACCCCCAGCGGACTGACTAGTTCTAACTACAACATCACCTATGCCGATGGCACGCTGACCGTCAACAAGGCACCGCTAACTGTCACTGCCACGGCAGCGAGCAAAACTTATGACGGCCAGGCCTATTCCGGCGGCAATGGCGTCAGCTACAGCGGCTGGGTCAATAACGAAGGCACCTCAGCGCTCGGCGGCTCGGTCAGCTACAGCGGCACCAGCCAGAGCGCCATCGATGCCGGCACCTACGTCATCACGCCCAGTGGCCACACCAGCACCAATTACGACATCACCTATGCCGATGGCGCCCTCACCGTCAACAAGGCGCCTTTGACCGTCACCGCGAAGGCGGCCAGCAAAACCTTTGACGGGCAAGCGTACTCGGGCGGCAATGGCGTCGACTACAGCGGCCTCGTCAACAATGAAGGCAGTGGCGTGCTGGGCGGGACGGTGACATACAGCGGCACCAGCCAGGGTGCCATCGATGCCGGCACCTACGTCATCACGCCCAGCGGCCACACCAGCACCAATTACGACATCACCTATGCCAATGGCGCGCTGACCGTCAACAAGGCACCCTTGACCGTCACCGCGACGGCGGCCAGAAAGACCTATGATGGGCGAGCGTACTCGGGCGGCAATGGCGTCGACTACAACGGCTTCGTCAACAACGAAGGTAGTGGCGTGCTGGGTGGGACGGTGGCTTACAGCGGCACCAGTCAGGGCGCCATCAGTGCCGGCACCTATGTGATTACTCCCGGTGGCCTGACCAGCACCAATTACGACATCAGCTATGCCAGCGGTGCACTTACGATCACTGCAGCACAGTCGGTTTCGTCCGCCAAAAATTTTGCAGGCATTGAAAACAAAATTTTTGAAGACAAAAGCAATTCGACCAACACTATCAGCAGTCCGCAGCAAACTATCGAGGCCGGACATGAATCGGCTGCGCAAGTCGCGATGCTAGGGAAATTTTCGATGGATACGATTCCTGCCGAAGAAATCCAGATCCCACACCATCAATCAGGACTGCTCGCCGTCACTTTCTTCGAAGGGTCAGCAGGAGCCGAAAAATCAAGCAGCATCAGCTTTGAACAAAATGCGGACATGATTTCGCTGGAAAGCTCTGATGCGAAAACGCCAGCTGTCGCAGCAGAAAAACTCACTTTCTCCGGAAAATTGACACCGTTCCTGGTGGCCACGTCCAGCGGGGAAATGGTCGAGTATCAGGGCGGCATCGTGAATAATCATATCGTCATCGTGGCGACTTCCAACGAAGCGAAAATTATGGCCCGCGAAAACACCAAAGTCGTGTTGGCCTCTGCGGTGACCATGCTCGGAAAAGGCGACTATATAGTGCTGGCGCAGCTCGATGGCGTGATCATCGATATGCGATGACGCCTTCGTCCATCGAAAAATAAAGCTCCCGCTACCGGGCGCCAGCAGCGAATAACAAGGGTGAACAAATGCCGCCGAATCCTGCGTTGGTCAATGCCATTCAATCCGCGATGATCAGCGTTTTTTCGCGAGCCTGGAACGCGCATGACGTGAAGGCGTTCCTGATCGACCAATTACCCATTCTGCTGAAGGATTGCCGCCCTGACCAGATAGAACAAGTCGATCCGGCTATTGGCGGGCCCGCAATTGAAGTCCTCAAGCATGTCATGCACCTGCCCGAGCTAGCCAATATGCTGGCCCGCTTGCTGGCAGTTGCCCTCAACTATGGGCATTCGCAGACAGCACACCCTGCGTTCGCACCTTTGATCAGCAACCTTGGCACGGACGAAGCCCGAATGCTGGCGCACTTCAAAAAAGACGAGCCTTTGCCACTGATCAATCTTCGCTGGGATTACAGACCCGACTCCGGCAAACACGGCGGGAAAGAAGTGATGCTGAATTTTTCGCATCTGGCGCTGGCAGCCGATTGCGCACATCTCGAGCTTTGCCCGATGTACATCGACAATCTTTGCAGGCTGGGATTGGTTGAGATACCGGAGTTTTATCAATATCTGGATGATGCATACGCCGACATAGAAGCGGATCCACTGATTCGATCCCTCATTGCCGATATTGAATCCAGCCCCGAGCGTATGGCTGTGATCGAGCGCCGAGGGTTGCGGGTGACTGCCATGGGCAAGCAATTCATTCGCGCATGCCTGCCGTGACGGATCAATCGCGATCAAGCTCCGGGCTATTGCAGCGAGTCGAACGACGGCTTTACTTTACAGGCGATGCGAGGGGCTGTCCCTTTTCCACGATATAGGTCGCCAGGACTTTTGTTCTGCTGTTTCCCGTATTAACACCTTCATGGACGACGCCGGCAGGAAGGAAAAACGTCTCTCCGGCCTTGATGATGCGCGGCGGCTCTCCATCGACGCGCACTTCAATCTCACCCTCCAGAATATAGGTCAGCTCCTCCCCGGGGTGCGTGTGCCGGCCCGTGCCGAAACCCGGGTCAAATTCACCACGCACTTGCACGGCAATTTTGCCGGCCGTGCAGACGTCCTGCGTCTGAAGGGGAATGCGCACGAAGCCCGCTTGCTCGGCCGCCACGCTTCCCGCGGCACAGAATGTGATGGCAGCGATGCCGTATAAGAATTTACGCATGATCTCCCCTCTTTTTATCAATGTGTATTCGCCCCCCCCATCGACCACCGCTTCATGCCAGACGCAATCCGAACGCTTGTCGTTGAATTAACGGACCCCATGTCGGAAGCGTAACCCAGATAGGTAACGCGCGCACCCGCACTGCGAGGTGGGCGACATACCAGCCCTGACGAAAAGCAAAACGCCCCTTTCGGCGCGTTTCCCATTTCTGCAGAGGCCTGATTCACGGGCATTGAACTCTCCTTTGATTCAATGCAAAATGATTGCATATGCAATCATTGTATATGCAAACATAAAATGCGCACCAATACCATTGAGCGTCCCCAGGGATGCACAAATCTCAAACTACGGCAGTTCATGCGCCGCGTGACGCAGCACTACGATATCGAGATGGGCAAAGTGGGCCTGAAGACCACGCAATACTCTCTGCTGTCCTATGTTGAAAAACTCGGCCCGATCCGCCCGATTGATCTGGCTGCCAGCATCAAGATGGAGCCATCCACGCTGACTCGCAATCTCAAACCTTTGGCGGACGCAGGCTGGGTGACGGTTATAGCGGGCGCCGACGCTCGCAGCCGCTTGGTCGCAATCACCCAGGCTGGCAAAGCTAAGCGTGCGGAAGCCAAACGCAGGTGGCGCAAGGCACAGGACGGTATCAATGAACTGCTAGGCATAAGCACTGTTGCAGCGCTACACGAGTTGATCGACCAGTCCATGGACAAACTAAACAGTGTCATAGGGGATGAGGAAAATGAATGACAAATCCTTGTCAGGCTGGGGTCTGTGGACCGTGTTGCTGGCAGCGGCCGGTGTCTTTGCCTTGACCATGGGTGTGCGGCAATCCATGGGCCTTTTTCTGTCCCCACTTAATACGGCCACAGGCCTGGGCCTTGGGTCGATCAGTCTTGCGTTTGCCTTCGGGCAGTTGTGCTGGGGCCTCACCCAGCCTTTTGCGGGGGCCATTGCGGACAAGCTTGGCGCGGGGCGAGTGCTGGTTGCGGGCGTCTTGCTGGTCACTGCGGGAACCGTCCTGACGCCCCTGATGACGACGACCGCCGGGCTTATCTTTTCTATTGGGGTGCTGTCAGCCGGTGGTGCCGGCATGGCTGGGCCGGCCGTGCTGATGGCAGCCACTTCACGCCTGATCGCGCCCGAGCGGCGTGGCATGGCTACAGGCATCGTCAATGCAGGAGGGTCATTTGGTCAGTTCGTTATGGCGCCAATTGCTGGTGCGCTGAGCGCAGGCATAGGCTGGGCGGGTGCCGTACAAGTCATGGGGCTGCTAGTGCTGATTGCCCTGCCGGCAGCTTTTGTTCTGAAGAGTCCCGCGACGGCTTCTACAACTGCGACCACCGGAACACACATCAACACTCGACAGGCCATAGGCGAGGCGCTTGCGCATCCAGGATTCCGGCTGTTGGCAGTAGGATTTTTTGTTTGCGGATTTCACGTCGCTTTATTAGCCACGCATTTGCCCGGTGTGATCGCGACGTGTGGCCTGCCAGCGGAATTCGGCGGCTGGGCACTGGCGATGCTGGGGCTTTTCAACATCGTGGGTAGTGTGCTCATGGGCTGGGCAGTGGGTCGCTGGCGAATGAAGTCACTGCTGTCCATGGTCTATGCCACGCGGGCAATCGCCATCATCGTGTTTTTGATGGCGCCCAAGACCGGTGCCACTGCGTTGATTTTTGCTGCAGTGATGGGCATTACCTTTCTCTCCACGGTGCCGCCCACTGCCGGGCTGGTCGCCAAGTTTTTTGGCGTATCGCACATGGCGACCCTTTTTGGTGTCGTCATGCTCACTCACCAGATCGGCGGATTTCTTGGTGCCTGGCTGGGCGGTAAAGTCTTCGAGCTCACCGGCAGCTATGCATGGATTTGGTACGTAGATATTTTGCTAGCACTCTTTGCAGCATTGGTACATCTGCCCATTCCAGAGGGCATACTCATGCCGAAAGCTATTGCGCCGGAACCGAGCAAGTGATTCCGGATCAACCACGATTCGCAGACACTTTAGTCAAGGTACCGTACATCCGTGCCAGTTCAGTTTCCGACTCCAGCGGGTCTGATTTGAAACCAGTTAATCAAAAACTCGTATACGTCCTTAAGAAAGGGATTTCACCATGGCCATCACACTTTACTCTGCATCCGTACCCGTATTTATTCGAGCTCTCGGCAATCTGCGACATATGATGCAGAAGGCTCAGGCAGACGTATTGGCGCGTCAGTATGAAGAGCAAGCCTTGGTTGATTTCCGACTCGCTCCCGACATGCTCCCTTTTCGAATTCAAATCTGCATTGCTTGTGATGCTGCAAAGCTATGTGCAGCGCGGATCAGCGGACTTGACGCTCCAAAGTACGAGAACACGGAAAGCAGCCTCGAAGCATTGATCGCTCGCATCGATAAAACCATCGAATGGCTGCATACCGTTCCGGCTGACAGGATCAACGGTCAAGAGAGCAAAGAAATTACCTTCCCAGCCGGAAGAGATTCAACACGCACGATGCTGGCAGAGGATTACCTGAAGACCTGGGCGCTACCCAACGTTTTCTTTCACATCACGACTGCTTATGCAATTCTGCGCCATAACGGCGTCAATCTGGGCAAAGGCGACTACTTACTAGGTTCGGGAGTGTGAAGACTATAGTCTTCCTGTCTGTTTGCTTTTTTCGTCCGTGGGAGCTTCCCCGAGGATGACTTGGGGACGCCACGCTTGAGGCTAATCTGGCTTGCATTGGTTACGTGATATGATGACCATCATGCGAAGAAAAAGCCCTCATGCTCGTGCTGCTTCCAAGGATGCAAGCCATGAGCGCATCGTATCTGCTGCCGCTCGGGCAATACGACGAAGTGGATATGCTGGCACCGGGGTCTCAGACATCATGAAAGAGGCGGGATTAACGCACGGTGCGTTTTATGCCCACTTCGCGTCCCGCGACGCCATGCTGGCAGAAGCCGCTGATCATGCAGGTGCCGAATCCATTGCCCGAGCTCACGAGGTTGTCTCGGCTGCTCCTGCGAAGAGATCACTGGAATTCTTGATTCACTCCTACCTGTCGCAAGACCATCTCAAGGACATAGCGTGTGGATGTCCTATGGCGGCGTTGGGCTCCGAAATGCCCCGCCAGTCTCCCGAGGTACGCCGCGTTGCCACAAGTCGGATCAAGGAGATGATTGATCTTGTCGCTCGTGAAGTTCAGACCGCGGAACCTGTCGAAGCGCGTAAACACAGTCTGATCACCGTGGCGGCGATGGTCGGCACGCTCATACTGGCGCGCGCAGTAAATGACCCTGCGTTATCGGATGAGCTTTGCTCGGCAGCGCTGGAGTCTTTATCCAGCACGTCTGCCTGATCTCTTTTTTTCTCCTTGCGTATGACGCCCATCATACGAATGGCTGTCCCAAACCACTCCATCAACCTTTTACCTCGTTGAAAAAGGCAAGCATGATGAAAGCATTCCTTCTGGACCGCTACGGACAATCCCAGCCGCTGCGCATGGTTGACCTCCCTGAGCCAGCTCCACGAGAGGACGAAGTACTGGTCAAAGTATGCGCCGCCAGCGTGAATGTCTTGGACGCCAAACTCCGTAACGGGGAATTCAAGCTCCTGCTTCCGTACAAGACCCCCTTCATTCTCGGGCACGATGTCGCCGGCATTGTTGTCCGGGTGGGGGCTCGCGTTCAGAATTTCAGACAAGGTGATGAGGTCTATGCACGACCTGATGATCTTGGCATCGGTACGTTTGCCGAATTCGTTGCAGTCAAAGAGAGCGCATTGGCATTAAAGCCCGCCAAGCTCACCATGGAGGAGGCTGCCTCATTGCCACTGGTCGGTCTGACAGCTTGGCAGGCGCTCATCGAGATGGGCAATCTGAAAAAAGGTCAGAAGGTATTCATCCAGGCGGGTTCGGGCGGCGTAGGCAGCTTCGCCATACAGTTGGCCAAGCACTTGGGGGCGACCGTTGCCACGACGACCAGCGCAGTCAACATGTCGTGGGTGAAAGAACTGGGAGCGGACTTTGTCATCGATTATCGTAAGAATGATTTTGAAGATACGATCAAGGATTACGACCTTGTCTTGAACAGTCAGGATGGCACGACACTCAAGAAGTCATTGAACATCCTGAAGCCGGGAGGAAAGCTGATCTCCATCTCGGGGCCACCTGATCCTGCGTTTGCGGAAGCCATCAAAGCCAACTGGATGGTGAAGCAAGTCATGCGTTTACTGAGTTGGGAAACCAGGAAGACGGCCAAACAAAGGGGAGTCGATTATTCGTTCCTGTTCATGAAAGCGAATGGCGACCAACTGCGAGAGATCGCAAAGCTGGTCGAGACTGGCGCCATACGTCCGGTGGTTGACAAGGTATTCTCGTTTGCAGCTACCAACGACGCAATGAGTTACGTTGAGCATGGTCGTGCAAAAGGAAAGGTGGTCATTAAAGTGGCATAGCCTATCCGAGCAATCAAAAGATCAAGCAAAGCTTCAGCTCTGCATTGCGCTGCCCCACTGGAATAGCGCGTTCACTTTCTCGAGGGTGATTGCCTCAAGCATTCCTTGACGCAGGGACAGCGGTCGCTTCTCTCGGTATCGTCGCATGATCGACGGTAGATCTGAACAGGCTGTCAGAAGCTCGAATGAGTGTGAACCCGGAGTCCAGCTTGGCTAGCAGTTCCCATGCGATGAAAGCAACTTTGCGCTTATCTCATTCACCTGTAGAGAGGCGGATCAGCTTTTTCGGATAATGTGGCTGGAGATCTTTGGGACGTACATCCCGCAGGCCACGATTCGGCTTACAAGCGTAACCCTTCGATCGAAGCGCCTTCCAAGGCGCTTCGGTTGCGGCGGCGCAAGGCGTACCTTGCGAAACCCTGCCTACGCTCCCCCGCGAGAAGTCCACAGAGACTTCTCTCCTCTCCGAAAAGCAAAACGCCCCTTGCGGGGCGTTTTCAATTTGGCGGAGAGGGGGGGATTCGAACCCCCGATAGGCTATGAACCTATACACGCTTTCCAGGCGTGCGACTTAAACCACTCATCCACCTCTCCGGAATTCGTGCCGGACGCGTGTGACCGGACGAAGCCCGCAATTATAGCAAAGCTTGGGCACTGCAGGCTCTCGACAAATCGAGACAAAAAAAAGCCGCTCCACCTTTCGGTGAAGCGGCAATCCGGTAATAGGGCCATCGGAGTCAGCCCTACGACCTTCCCCCACAAACTCGCGTTACTACTCAAACTCAACCACCGGCAGCCGATGGCCGCCTGCCGGGGTGTGCTTCTTTACTTGCCCTGCTTTAGCTGGCCTGCTTCAGCTGATCCAGGATGGCCGGGTTTTCCAGCGTCGACACATCTTGCGTGATTTCTTCGCCCTTGGCCAGCACGCGCAGCAGGCGGCGCATGATCTTGCCCGAGCGGGTCTTCGGCAGGTTGTCGCCGAAGCGGATCTCTTTCGGCTTGGCGATCGGGCCGATTTCCTTGCCGACCCAGTCACGCAGCTCTTTGGCGATCTTGGCTGCCTCGTCGCCCGACGGGCGTGCGCCCTTCAGCACGACGAACGCGCAGATCGATTCACCGGTCGTCGGGTCAGGCTTGCCGACCACGGCAGCCTCGGCCACCAGGTGGTTCGCGACCAGCGCCGACTCGATTTCCATCGTGCCCATGCGGTGACCCGACACGTTCAGCACGTCATCGATACGGCCCGTGATGGTGAAGTTGGCCGTGTGCTCGTCGCGCACCGCGCCGTCGCCGGCGAGGTAGAGCGTGCCGCCCAGTTCAGCCGGGAAGTACGAGGTCTTGAAGCGTTCCGGATCGTTCCAGATGGTACGAATCATCGACGGCCACGGACGCTTGACGCCCAGGAGGCCGCCATGGCCGTTCGGCATGTCGTTGCCAGCCTCGTCAACGATCGCAGCCATGATGCCCGGCAGCGGC
>JACCDU010191488.1_pt1 | contig 98500 bp, 99 predicted proteins | sample 7446081 | NCBI WGS metagenome assembly JACCDU01 (sample SAMN15323447, study PRJNA562643) | freshwater metagenome | isolation source: river surface water | place: USA:Blue River Watershed | collected 2017-08-17
GCGACCTGGCCGGAATCGAGGTGGCCGGGACGGCCCAGGACGGCGCCGCGGCGCTGCGGATGATCGATGCGCTTTCGCCCGACCTGGTCCTGCTCGACATGACCATGCCCGAACTTGATGGCCTGGCCGTCGCCCGCGCCCTGGCCGGGCGCAAGCCGCGGCCGGCGGTGATCTTCGTCACCGCGCATGAGAACTTCGCGGTCGAAGCCTTTGATCTCGACGCGGTCGACTATGTGCTGAAGCCGGTTACCCCTGATCGGCTGGAGCGGGCCGTAGCCCGCGCACTGGCCCGGCGCGGCGAACGAGCCGAACAGGGCGGGGATTGGCTGACCGAATTCTGGGTGCCCTATCGCTCTGAACTGCTGCGGATCGCTGCCGCCGATGTCGATCGGATCGATGCCGAGCGCGACTATGTCCGGCTCCACGTCGGCGATCGCAGCTACCTCTTGCTGCAGACGGTAACCGGGCTTGAGGCGCGGCTTGATCCGCAGCACTTTATCCGCCTCCATCGTTCGACCATCCTGCGGCGCGACCGGATCACCGGCCTGCGCCACGATGGCCTGGGGGTGTGGTCGGCCGAATTGGCCGATGGCACGGCGGTACGCATCGGCCGGACTTACCTGGCCAAGGCCAAGGCAATGGCCGGACGCTGAATCGCGTGTTAGGGATGCGGCGATGTTCGTCGCGCTCACCTTCCTGTTGGGGATCGGCAATTTTGCCGTCCATCGCGCCGTGCTGAACAGCGAGCACCCGCTGCTGGGGCAGGTGCCCTGGTTCTTCCAGATGCTGGGTGGCCGGTTCAGCCTGCTGGTCGAATTTGCCATGCTGTTGGGGGCGATGTTGATGGTGTCCGAAGGATCGGCCGGCTGGGCCTGGTTCTATGCCGGCTACAGCGCGGTAAATGCCGGATCGGCCTGGCTGATCCTGTCCGGACGGGTATAGGGAACGCCATGCCGGACAAGACCGTGCTCTATCACGTCAGCGACCTGCACTTTGGCTATGAAGACCGGCAGGCGCTTGAATGGTTCGCGGCCGAGGTGGAGCGTGAACGGCCGGCCGGGGTGGTCTGCACCGGCGACCTGACCATGCGCGGCACGGCCAAGGAATTCGCCCTGGCCGCGGAATGGCTCACGCACCTGCCGGTCCCGGTCTCGATCGAACCGGGCAATCACGATGTGCCCTATTACCACATGATGCTCCGGCGGTTGGCGCGGCCCTATGCCCATTTCCACGCCCTCAAGCACCGGCTGGGCAGCGAGATTGCCTTGCCGGATGTGGCGGTTGTTTCGCTCAAGACCATTGCCCGCGCACAGCTGCGGCTCAACTGGTCAAAGGGGCGGGTCAGCCAGCCCGACCTGGATGCAGCGCTGCATGGGCTGGGGCAGCACCAGGCGGTGCCGTTGAAGCTGGTGGCCTGCCACCACCCGCTGGTCGAGGCCGATACCCATGCCACGGCATCAACTCGCGGCGGCAAGCGGGCATTGGCAGCATTGGCGCGGGCCGGGGCTGGTGCCGTTCTTTCGGGCCATGTTCACGATCCCTTTGACCGGGTGGTCGAGATCGATGGTCATGCGATCCGGATGGTCGGCGCGGGCACGCTATCGCAGCGGCTGCGCAGCTCGCGTCCGTCGTTCAATCGGCTGGTGCTGGATGGGGCAGGCGGCTTTTCGGTTGCGGTGCGGACGCTTTAACCGCCGCGGCGAGAGCGAACCTTGCCTTCAACGGCATGGACCACGGCGAGCAGGTCATCGCGGCTGACGTCCAGCACTTCGTCCCATTCGGCCAGAACCGCATCAAGATCGCTGTCCTCGATATGACCGATCCAGTCGGGCTGGGCCGCTTGCGGCGCGGCGCGGTGGGGATAGGAATGGCCGGTTAGCCGGTTCCAGGCCACCCCGGCCACCAGCAGTACCAGCACGTTGAGCGCCAGCGGCATGACCAGGAAGCCAAGGCCGGCAGCCTCCACTCCGGGAGTTGCCAGCGCGGTAATCAGCACGGTGCCCCCCGCCGCCGGGTGCAGGCAGCGCAGCAGGCTCATTGCGGCAATGGTCAGGCAGACCGATAGTCCTGCCGCAAGCCAGGTCGCGCCAAGCAAGGCGTGTGCGCCAACCCCGATTGCCGCGGAGAGCATGTGGCTGCCGAACACCGGCCAAGGCTGGGCCAGGGGGCTGGCTGGCAGCACAAAGATCAGCACGGCAGAGGCACCCATCGAGGCAACCAGCCATGGCAGGGCGGGATCGTTGCCCATGATCATGTGCGCGATCCACGCCGTGAGTGCGATCGCGAGGCCAGCCCCGGTCGCGCCGCGCAGCCAGCCGATTCGGCCGGCAATCATCATGCGGGTGGGGGTGGCGGCGAGCGGGGCGTGCTGGTGCATGGGCTGGCTGTCTCTGGGTTGGCGGACATGAAAAAGGGGCCGACCTTGCGGCCGACCCCATTTTTCCAAACCGTTGCGATCCGGATCAGCGCTTGCTGAACTGGAAGCTCTTGCGAGCCTTGGCGCGGCCGTACTTCTTGCGCTCAACCGCGCGGCTGTCGCGGGTGAGGAAGCCGGCGGCCTTGACGACACCGCGCAGGACGGGTTCGAACTTGGTCAGTGCCTGGGCGATACCGTGCTTCACGGCACCGGCCTGACCCGAGAGACCGCCGCCCTTGACGGTGGCGATCACGTCGTACTGGCCAGCGCGGTCAGCAACCTGGAACGGCTGGTCGATCACGAGGCGCAGGGTCGGACGGGCGAAGTAGACCGACTGGTCACGACCGTTGATCACGACCTTGCCCGAACCGGGCTTGATCCAGACGCGGGCCACGGCATCCTTGCGGCGACCGGTGGCATAGGCACGGCCCTGGGCGTCGACTTCCTTTTCACGAAGCGGCGCAGCCGGAGCAGCGGGGGTGGCGGTCACATCGGCAGCAGCACCGAGATCGGCCAGATCGTTGAGCGTGGTGTCAGACATCAGGCACCCACCTTGTTCTTGCGGTTCATGGCAGCGACGTCGAGCGGCTGGGGCTGGGTGCCCGCATGCGGATGCTCGGCACCGGCGTAGAGGTGAAGGGCGCGCATCTGGGCACGGCCAAGCGGACCACGGGGGATCATGCGCTCAACAGCCTTTTCGAGCACGCGCTCGGGGAAGCGGCCGTCCAGCACCTTGGCTGCGGTCACTTCCTTGATGCCACCGGCATAGCCAGTGTGCTTGTAATAGATCTTCTGCTTCAGCTTGTTGCCCGTCAGCTTGACCTTGCCGGCGTTGATGACGACGACATGGTCGCCGCAATCCACGTGCGGGGTGAAGCTCGGCTTGTGCTTGCCGCGCAGATGATTGGCGATGACCACGGCCAGACGCCCGACCACCATTCCTTCGGCATCGATCAGATGCCACTTCTTTTCCACCTCGGCCGGCTTGATCGACCGGGTGACCTTGGAAAGCGCCTTCATGGCAACTCCCTTTCTGATAAAAGGTCAAATCCCTGAATTACACGCCACGCAGAATCGCTTCCGGCAGCGCGGGAAGGCGGCCCAATCGAGGATTGGCGCCGGAAAGTCAAGCATTCCGGGCCTCTGCAGAGAGGTAAAATAATACCGCCCCACTCGGATTTCAGGGTTTGACGCGTTCGAAGGTCCAGATTTCACGTGAGGTGCGCGTGGTCCCGCCGAGGTCCGTATGAACGGTCCGCTCGACCCGCGTTGGCAAGCTGCCATGGATCTGGCCTTCGCTGCGCATCGCGATGTTGATCGATCCGCGGCTGCCGTCGGGTAATGCAATGTCCCGCGTTTCGAGTGTATCCGGGTGAGCCGGATTGAAAATGTCGACTGGCCAGGCAGTTCCGCCGTTTCCCGCCATCACAACCTGGGTCAGCATGGTCGTTGCCTGGTTGCGGGCATTCGTCGAAACCAAGGCTCCGGCGATCATCATTTCACCCAGCGCCACGGCGCGGGTGCGCGAGGCATCACCAATAGGTGGACCCAACCGCGTCTTCACTTTGCCAGCCGAATCGAGCATTATCGGAAAGAAGCCTGGCTCGACCCGATTTCTCTCAATCTCGGCGAATTGCTCAAGCAGAGGCGGAACCTCAACTGCAACGTCACGCAGCTCGCCGTCGATCTGCCAGCCATCCGCTTCGCGCCGGAACCAGACCAGGTAGCGGCGCGTTACCCGCACTTCCTTGCCATCAACCAGGCTCCGCACCACGGTGCGGCTGATCATCACTGGCCCTTCGGCAGGCCGGAATTGGCTGGTGCGAAGCTCGGTTGGTGGTGTTCCCATCAGTTGAGCCGGCGCGAGCGCGGCGAAGCCGGCCAGCAGCATTACCCGCGTGCTCATGCCAACCCGCTGCTGCGATTCGCCATCACCCCACCCCTACACCATTGATTCTATGAAGTATTGACGCAGGTGCGGTGGCTTTCGTCAAGCCTTTGCGCCGCCCCGCCCCAGTGCATGGGCACCCCAGACCGTGCTCGCTACCAGCAGGGCACCAACCAACTGGTGCGCCACGGCGATCCACAAGGCCACTCCGCTCATGACCGTGGCGATGCCCAGCAGGACCTGGATGCCGAACGTGGAATGGATCGCGATTGAGGCCCGCCGATCAACCGCGCGTAGCCGGCGGCCCATAACTACCAGGATTGCGACCACCACCCAGGCCCACCAGCGGTGCACGAAGTGCGTCAGGAACGGATCGTTGAGCAGCGCATGGACCTTGCCGGCAGCCCAATCGATGCCTTCAGGTACGAAGCTGCCCTGCATCAGCGGCCAGACATCCCAATTGAACCAGCCTGCGCCCGCAACATAGCCTGCGCGCATCCCGGCCACGAGTGCACCGAAGAACAATTGCAGTCCAAGGGCGGCAAGGGCAAGCAGGGTAAAGGGTGTCAGCCGCGCAGGCTCTTCACCCCGGGCCAGGGCGCGCAAGTCAAGCGCGGTCCAGACCAGGCCACCCAGAGTGAACAGGGCAACCAGCAAGTGCGTGGCGAGGCGGAAGTGGCTGACGCGGACATCAGCGCTAAGGCCGGATGAGACCATCCACCAGCCGATCGTACCCTGCAGCCCGCCGAGCGCCAGCAGGGCGATCAAGCGCCCATGATACCCCTTGGGGATCGCGCCCTTGATCCAGAACCAGGCCAGCGGCAGGGCAAAGGCCAGGCCAATGATCCGGGCGATCAGGCGGTGGACCCATTCCCAGAAGAAGATGAACTTGAAATCGGCCAGGGTCATGCCGGCCGGTCCGGTCACTTCGATATATTGCGGGATCTGCTTGTAGTCATCGAAAGCCGCTTGCCACTGCGCGTCATTCAGCGGCGGCAGGACCCCCGAAACCGGCTTCCATTCGGTGATCGAAAGGCCCGATTCGGTCAGGCGGGTAATCCCGCCGACGGCAACGATGAATACCACGAGGGCGGCAACGGCGAAGAGCCACCGGGCAAGCGCCAGAGGCCGGGGAGAAGCTGCTGTCATGAGCGTGGCCACTGCTCCCGACCGAACAAAAGCGCAAGCGGGCTTTTGGGGCCATCTTGCGGCATGTAACACTATAACATATATGAAGTGCCTGATGCGTGACGCACTCCTCTCGATTCGCGGCCGGCTGGACCGGTTTGGCGTGCTCCTGTCCGGGCTGTGCATGTTGCACTGTCTGGCCGGGTTGTTGCTGGTTGCCGGGTTGGGTCTGGGCGGGCAATTTCTGTTCGCGCCGGTGATTCACCGGGTCGGCTTGGCCTTGGCAATTGCGGTCGGGGCAGTGACTTTGGTGATCGGCGTGGTGCGGCACGGCGACCCTCGGCCGATGCAGACTGGCGTTGCCGGTTTGGCGTTGATGGCTATTGCCTTGATGGTCGGCCATGGTCTGGCAGAGGCACTGTTGACCATTGCAGGCGTGGCTTTGCTGGCCTGGGCTCACTGGCGCAACCTTAAGCTGTCCTGATCATCCTGACCGGCGAGCAAACCTACCTGCTCTTTCGCCGCATTGCCAAATTTCCGCTGCGCGCTATCTGCGCTGGGTGATGACCGAACAGCTCTCCCTTACCGTCAATGGCGAACCCCGCCGCGCCGCCACTGGCTCTGTGGCCGATCTCGTGCGCAGTCTTGAACTTGATCCAGCCAAGGTTGCGGTTGAGCGCAACGGCGAAATTGTCCCGCGCTCGACCCTTGCCGCGGTCGCGCTCAGCGAGGGCGATGTGCTGGAGATTGTCCATTTTGTTGGTGGCGGGGACCATGCACCGGAGGACACCTGGACCGTTGCCGGGCGCACCTTCCGTTCGCGGCTGATTGTCGGCACTGGCAAGTACAAGGATTTTGCTGAGAATGCCGCGGCGGTTGAAGCTTCGGGCGCGGAGATCGTGACGGTCGCTGTGCGCCGGGTCAATGTATCGGACCCCAAGGCGCCGATGCTGACCGATTTCATCGATCCGAAGAAAATCACCTACCTGCCCAACACGGCCGGCTGCTTTACCGCAGAAGACGCGATCCGCACCTTGCGACTGGCACGCGAGGCGGGTGGCTGGGACCTGGTCAAGCTGGAAGTGCTGGGCGAGGCGCGCACGCTCTATCCCAACATGGTCGAAACCATCCGCGCCTGCGAAGTGCTGGCCAAGGAGGGCTTCCTGCCGATGGTCTACTGCACCGACGATCCGATCGCAGCCAAGCAGTTGGAAGATGCCGGGGCAGTTGCGGTCATGCCGCTGGGTGCACCGATCGGTTCGGGCCTTGGCATCCAAAATCGCGTTACGATCCGTTTGATTGTCGAAGGTGCCTCAGTTCCGGTGCTGGTCGATGCCGGGGTGGGCACGGCCTCGGACGCTGCCGTGGCGATGGAGCTTGGCTGCGAGGGCGTGTTGATGAACACCGCCATTGCCGAAGCCAAGGATCCGCTCCGCATGGCCCGGGCGATGAAACTGGCGGTCGAGGCCGGTCGCCATGCCTATCTTTCCGGCCGGATGGCTACCCGCAAATACGCAGATCCCTCCAGTCCGCTGGCAGGGTTGATCTAAGCATCAGGGTTAACGGGATCATAACTTTATCATGATGATTTAGCCTCTCTCGAAAGGGGCTTGTCATGGCCAAGACCGGAACTGCATCGCTGACGATCGCCGAACTGCGCGAATTCGCCAGCTTTAGCCCGTGCGAACAGCGTTACATCAAGCGCAGCCTTGATGTAGGACTGGGTCGGCAGGATGCCTTCAAGCTTTGGGCCCGCGATGCCGGGGAAACCGCATCGATCCGGAGCCAGTACGTGGTCTACCAGGAATTGAAGGCCTTGCGGGTGCAGATCCCGGCGGGCAGTGACTTTGCCAGCCTCGAGAGCTTTATGGGCAAGCTGCTGCGAGTCACCGCCTTTGATATTGCCCAGGACCGGATTGATGGCTTTCCGGCCTACCGGTTCCTTTATGAGCGGCTGCTTGGTGCTGAGGCGCGCCCGTTCCTGCCCAGTGCCTTTTGCGCCGCTGCGGCCCTGCCGCAGATCAGGCCGGAGCGCCGCAAGCACCTGCTCCAATCGATCAGCGAAGCCGTCGCTACCGCCCCAGGGTGGTCAAGCCGCGAACCGAGCTTCTACCCTGAATGGGTTGAGCAGGAAGCGGCCTAGATCCGCTAGCCTTTGTAGAGGGCGTCAAGCCGGTCGGCGTATCGCTCTTTCAGCTTGTGGCGGCGGATCTTGAGGCTTGGGGTCATTTCCTCATTCTCGATCGCGAAGGCCTCGTCCGCGAAAGCGAACTGGCGGACCTTTTCAATCACGCTGAGGTCCTGATTGACCCGGTCGATTGCCGTGCGGATCGCTGAGCGGAAGGCGGGCAGATCCTGCAGCGCCTTGAAGTCAAACTTCTCACCCTGGGCGCGGGCCCATTCGAGCGCCCATTCGGCATCGGGCACGATCAGACCGACCACATAGGGCCGCTTGTCACCGACCACCATTGCCTGAGCGATTTCGGGCTGCAAAGTAAGCATGCCTTCAACCTTCTGGGGCGAGATATTGTCGCCCTTGTCGTTGACGATCATGTCCTTCTTGCGGTCGGTAATGACAATCCGACCCTTGGCATCGATGTGGCCAACATCGCCGGTGTGGAGCCAGATGCCAGCGCCGGGTTCACCTTCTGGCTCTTTGAGCACGCGGGCGGTCTCGGCCTCGTTGCGCCAATAACCATGCATAACCAGCTCGCCGCGAACCAGGATTTCGCCATCCTGGGCGATCTTGATTTCGACTCCGTCCATGGCCGGGCCGACCGTGTCCATTTTCAGCCCTGCCTTGGGCCGGTTGCAGCTGATCACCGGGGCGGCCTCGGTCTGGCCATAACCCTGGAGCATGTTAAGCCCCATCGCCTCGAAAAAGGTGCCAACTTCCGGGTTGAGCGGGGCCCCGCCCGAAACCATCGCCTTGATCCGGCCGCCAAAGCGCGCGCGGATTTTTGGGCGGAGGGTCTTTTCCAGGATCAGGTCCATCGGCTTATCGCGCAGGCGGCCCTTGCCCTCATTCTGGCCCTTGATCGAGCTGATTGCCAGCGCGCGGCCCATCAGGAAGTTGGCGACCTTACCCTGCTTTTCGACCTGCTTCATGATCCGGGTACGCAGCACCTCGAACAGGCGGGGGACAACGACCATGATCGTTGGGCGCACTTCCTCGATATTGCTGGCCAGCTTCTCGAGGCCTTCGGAATAGAAGATCTGCCCGCCCATCCCGATTGGTAGCATCTGCCCTCCGGTATGCTCATAGGCATGACTCAGCGGCAGGAAGCTCAGGAAGACTTCGTCATCCCAGCCGAAGTCCTCGGACAGGATGCGCGCCGCTCCGTCCACGTTGCACAGGATCGCGCCGTGGTGCTGCAATACCCCACGCGGCGCCCCGCCTGTGCCGCTGGTGTAGATGATGCAGGCGGTGTCCTCGCGCTTGATCTTGGCCACGCGCTGGTTGACTGCGGCGCGGGCCTTGGCGGCGTCGCCGGCCAGCAGGCTGGTCCAGTCGCGATATTCGAACTGGCCGGTCTGGGCGATGCGCAGCGGCTCGATCCCGATCACGAACCCGGCCTGTCCCGCGGCGAGCACGCCGGGCAGCAGCGGCTTGGCCAGCTTGTCATCCGATACGATCACCGCGCGCGCGCCAGAGTTTTCCAGCACGTGCAGGTGATCCCGCTCGGTGTTGGTGATGTAGGCTGGTACGGTCACGCAGCCAGCCGCCATGATCGCGAAGTCTGCGATGCACCATTCTGGCCGGTTCTCGGAAACCAGCATCACCCGGTCGCCATCCTTGAGACCCAGGGCGCGCAGCGCTTCGGCCATCAGGCAGACCTGACGGGCAGCTTCGGCCCACGAAATCGCCTGCCACGATCCATTGCGCTTTGCAGACAGGAATGGCGCTTCGCCCTTCTCGTCCGCGCGGCTCAGAAACAGTTCGACCAGGTTCCGGGCGGCCCGGAAATCACCAATATCCATATTGCACTGCCCCTCTCTGCAGCACCCTTCCCTTATGGCCAGCAGCCCTAGGCAAGCTTTGCCGCATCAGCAACCCTGCGTGCCATTGCGGCCTATTGCCGCGCGGCTTCACCCTCGCTGCGCGGATCGGCCGCACCCACCAACTTGCCGCCACGCACTTCAACGGCATTGGCCTTGAAGCTGCGTTCACGCAGGCGGACATCCGGGTGACCCAGCCCGTTCAGCACGGGGATCAGCTGTTCATGCTCGGTCCCCCCTTCGACGAAAACGGTGTTGCCGCCCGGCGCAAAGATCACCGGCAGGCCCAGCGCCTGGTCGACCGGCAGATTCCAGTCGATCACCGCGATGATCGCTTTCAGGACCTGGGCCGGAATCGTTACCCCGCCCGCTGCGCCGACGGCCAGTTTCACCTTGCCGTCCGGGCTATAGACGATGGTGGGCGCCATCGAGCTGCGCGGGCGTTTGCCGCTTTCGACCCGGTTGGCGACCGGCTTGCCGTTGACCTCGGGCACGATCGACAGGTCGGTCAGCTCATTGTTCAGAAAGTAGCCATTGACCATCAGCCCCGATCCGAAGGCGCTTTCGATGGTGGATGTCAGGCTGGCCGCCATGCCGTTGCGGTCAATCACCGCGAAGTGTGACGTGCCATTTTCGGTCTGCCTGGGGCCATCGGCCATGGCGACCTTTACGCCGGCCGGATTGCCTGGTGCGACCGAGGGCATGGTGCGGTCAGTCGCAACCAGTTGGGCGCGGGCAGCCAAATAATCGGGGGCGAGCAGCCCGGCGACTGGCACGTCAACGAAATCCGGATCGGCCAGATAGCGCTCACGATCGGCATAGGCGAGGCGCTGGGCTTCGACGATCAGATGCCAGGCCGTGGGCGAATCCTTGCCCATGGCCGGCAGGTCGAACTTTTCAAGGATGCCCAGCGCGCCGAAGACCGTGGTCGCGCCCGAGCTGGGCGGACCCATGCCGCAGAGCCGATACTTGCGGTAATTCGCGCAGACTGGCGGGCGGGCCTTGACCCGGTACGAAGCCATATCGGCCAGCGTCATCGCGCTGCGATTGCGCGGTGCATTGTTGACTGCATCAACGATCGCCGCGGCATTCTGCCCGGAGTAGAACGCCTTCGCCCCCTCGCGTGACAGGCGCTCAAGGAAGGCGGCAAGGCGGGGGTTCCTCAGGACCGTTCCGGCTGCCACCGGCTTGCCGCCCGGATAGTAAAGCGCCCGGCCCTCTTCGCTCAGGGCCGCGGTCTTGGAAAATCGCTCGAGGAAGGCGTTAAGCCGTTCGGATACGACAAAGCCATCGCCCGCCAGGCGAATTGCGGGCTGGAAGATCTGCCGCCACTTGAGCCTGCCGTGGCGGCGATGCGCCTCGGCCATCATCGAGACATTGCCGGGTACGCCAACGCTCTTTCCGCCGGGGATTGCTTCGGCCACGGACAGGTATTTGTCCTCCACCTTGAACCAGTCCGGGGTGGCGGCCTTGGGGGCCTTCTCGCGTCCATCCAGCGTCAGCAGGCGGCCCTTGCCATCATCCAGCACCAGGAACCCGCCCCCGCCGATGCCTGAGCTTTGCGGTTCAACCACGGTCAGCGCCAAGAGCACGGCCAGCGCCGCGTCAGTGGCATTGCCACCCTGGCGCAGGATCTCGGCCCCGGCCTCAGCCGCGCGCGGATCGGCTGCCGACACCACGCCCTTGTCAAAGGGGGCGGGAGCCGGGGCCTTGGCGGCGAGTGGGACAGCGCTTGACAGGGCAAGCGCGGCGAGTGCGGCAGAGCGGAACAGGACCATGGGCCCCGTGCTATTCGGTTCCGACCGCCTCGGCAATGCTGGTAAACCCGTCCTGCCGCATCAGCCGCTCCAGACCGCGCGTGATGCGGCGGGCCAGGCCCGGGCCTTCATAAACCATCGCGCTATAGAGCTGGACCAGGCTGGCCCCGGCGCGGATGCGGGCCCAGGCGTCTTCGGCACTGGCGATCCCGCCTACGCCGACCAGCGGGATCGCGCCTTTCGCCACGGCATGAAAATCGCGCAGCCGCTGTTGGGCCAGGTCGCGCAGCGGCGCGCCGGACAGCCCGCCAGCCTCGCCGGCATGGAGCGATTTCAAAGGTGGGCGGGTGATCGTGGTGTTCGAAACGATGACCGCGGCGATGCCATGCTTGATCGCTGCCTCGACAATCCGGCCGGGCGCCGCTTCGTCAAGATCGGGTGCGACCTTCAGGAACACCGGCGGATCGCCCGCCTGCCGCTCAGCGGCGATGGCGGAGAGCAGGTCATTCAGCTCCTTGTCCCCCTGCAGGTCGCGCAGGCCGGGCGTATTGGGCGAAGAGATGTTGACCGTGATGTAGCTTGCCAGATCGCGGAAGGCGGCGATGCCGGTCAGGTAATCGGCAATGCGGTCGGCCGAATCCTTGTTGGCGCCAACGTTGGCGGCCACAACACCCACCTGTTTGCGGCTGGCCAGCCGCGCCCGCGCCGCCTCTAGCCCACCGTTGTTGAATCCCATCCGGTTGATGACCGCCCGGTCTTCCTGCAGTCGGAACAGGCGCGGCTGCGGATTGCCGGGTTGCGGCCGCGGGGTGACGGTGCCGATTTCGGTAAAGCCGAAGCCTTGGCCAAGCACCGCGTCTGGTACCTCGGCGTCCTTGTCGAACCCCGGCGCCATGCCCAGCGGATTGGGGAAGGCCAAGCCCGCCACCGTAATCGCCAAGGGCCCAGGCCGGGCCGGCCGGCCGTGTGGCAACAGCTTCAGCGCATCGATCGTCAGGCGATGGGCCTTCTCGGCATCGAGCAGGAACAGTGCGGGGCGGAGTAGCGGATAGATCATGGTCACGGAAGACAGCCTATTACAGCACGGATCGCGCAAGTCGATTCCCGCCATTGCAAAGCTTGCAAGTGAGGCCTAGGGGCAAACCGGAAAGAATCAGTCCGATTTAGCCGGAGCCGCCAATGCGCCTCTCATCCATGGCCGATTATGCCGTCGTTACGATGAGCGCCGCCGCGCGCCATTGCGGCGGCATGCGCGTTTCGGCCGCCGAACTGGCCACCGAAACCGGCCTGCCGGTGCCGACCGTGCAGAAGCTGGTCAGCCGCCTGACTTCTGCTGGTTTGTTGCGATCGACCCGTGGCGTCGGCGGCGGGCTTAAGCTTGCGCGCCCGGCCGCCGCCATTACCCTTGCCGATATCATTGAGGCGGTCGAAGGCCCGATCGCGCTTACCCAGTGCGTCGACGATGCCCGGGCCGATTGCGGCCTGGATTCGTGTTGCTCGGTCAAGCCGCACTGGCCGATTGTCAACGATGCGCTGCGCGATGCATTGTCGCAGGTCTCGCTGATCCGCCTGGCTGAGGTGTCAGCATGAGCGAGGATGCCACCCTCAAGGACCAGGCGGCCCGCGAAGCTGCCGCCAAGGTTGCTGATTACGAGCATGGCTGGTCGGCCGAAATCGAGACCGAGTTCGCGCCCAAGGGACTGAACGAGGACACCGTTCGCTTCATCAGCGCCAAGAAGAACGAGCCCGAATGGATGCTCGATTGGCGGCTCAAGGCCTTCCGTCACTGGCAGACCATGCCCATGCCGGACTGGGCCAAGCTGAACATCCCGCCGATCGATTATCAGGACGCCTATTACTACGCCGCGCCCAAGCCGAAGAAGCAGCTCGCCAGCCTCGACGAGGTCGATCCCGAGATTCTCGAGGTATACAAGAAGCTTGGCATTCCGCTGGAAGAGCAGAAGGTGCTCGCCGGGGTGGAAGGTGCGCGCAAGGTTGCGGTCGATGCCGTGTTCGATTCGGTCAGCGTTGCCACGACCTTCCGCGAGGAGCTGAAGAAGGCCGGCGTGATCTTCCTGTCGATCTCGGAGGCGATTCGCGAATATCCAGATCTGGTCAAGCGCTGGCTCGGCAAGGTCGTGCCGATGCATGACAACTTCTTTGCCGCGCTCAATTGCGCGGTCTTCTCGGACGGCACCTTCGTCTACATCCCCGAGGGTGTGCGCTGCCCGATGGAGCTCAGCACCTATTTCCGCATCAATGCCGAGAATACCGGGCAGTTCGAGCGGACGCTGATCGTGGCCGACAAGGGGGCCTATGTCTCCTATCTGGAAGGCTGCACGGCGCCGATGCGCGATGAGAACCAGCTCCACGCCGCCGTGGTCGAACTGGTTGCGCTCGATGATGCCGAGATCAAGTATTCGACCGTGCAGAACTGGTACCCCGGCGATGCCGAGGGCAAGGGTGGGATCTACAATTTCGTCACCAAGCGCGCGCTGTGCCAGGGAGCGCGATCCAAGGTTTCGTGGACCCAGGTCGAAACCGGCTCGGCCGTCACCTGGAAGTATCCCAGCTGCGTTCTCAATGGCGAGGATTCGGTAGGGGAGTTCTACTCGGTCGCCGTCACCAACAATTACCAGCAGGCCGATACCGGGACCAAGATGATCCACAACGGCAAGGGCAGCCGCTCGACCATCGTGTCGAAGGGCATCTCGGCCGGCAAGAGCCAGAACACCTATCGCGGCCTCGTCCGCGTTGCTCCCCAGGCCGAAGGCGTCCGCAACTTCACCCAGTGCGACAGCCTGCTGCTGGGCAAGGACTGCGGCGCGCACACCGTGCCCTATATCGAGGTGCGCAACCCCAGCGCCCAGATCGAGCACGAGGCAACCACCAGCAAGATTTCGGACGACCAGCTGTTCTACGCGATGCAACGCGGGTTGGATCAGGAGGCCGCCGTGGCGCTGATCGTCAACGGCTTTGCCAAGGAAGTGCTGCAGCAGTTGCCGATGGAATTTGCAGTCGAGGCGCAGAAGCTGCTCGGCATATCGCTTGAAGGAAGCGTGGGATGAAGAAGACATTGACCGTCCGCGCGCCGAGCGAGGACGAAGCCCCCGCGATCAAGAAAAAGGGCCGCGGCTGGGAGATTTCGGAAAAGCGGCTTGATGCGCTGCACCAGCGTGCGCGCGAGATGCGGCGCAATCCTTCGGCCGCCAGCGAAGCTCTTGCCGCGGCGCTGACCGAGGTTGAAACCGGCGGCTATTCGTTCAAGCGCCAGGATGTGATCGGCTCGGCGATTGTTGATTTTGCCTGCAAGCCGCTGATGCTGGTGATCGAGCTGGATGGCGACGAAGACGCGAGCTTTACCGCTGACCGGACCCGCAGCCTGACCGAGGTCGGCTACCGGGTTGAGCGCCTTTCCGCCGCTGCCGTGCTGGCCGATCCGGCGGGTGCTGCCGCTCAGGTTTCCGCCGTGATGCGCGAACGCTGGCACGAGCGCCGCGCGGCACGGGCCAATCGTGCACCTTCCAATCGCGCGCCCACTTATCGCAATTCGGGCCGGCGCCCGCAGGACTGATCATGCTGACCATTTCCAACCTTCACGCCACTGTTGCGGAAAAGCCGATCCTCAAGGGGCTGTCGCTCACCATCAACGCCGGCGAAGTCCATGCGATCATGGGCCCCAATGGCGCGGGCAAGTCGACGCTCGGCTATACCCTGGGCGGGCGGCCCGGTTACGAGGTGACCGGCGGTTCAGTCGAATTCCTGGGCCAGGACCTGCTGGAACTGGAACCGCACGAGCGCGCCGCCGCCGGGCTGTTCCTGGGCTTCCAGTACCCGGTCGAAATTCCGGGCGTGTCCTTCGTCCAGTTCCTGCGCGAAAGCCTCAATGCCCAGCGCGCGAGCCGCGATGAGGCGCCGCTCTCGGGCGGGGAATTCCTCAAGCTGGCGCGCGAACAGGCGGCGCTGCTGAAGATGGACATGGAAATGCTCAAGCGGCCGGTGAACGTCGGCTTCTCGGGCGGTGAAAAGAAGCGCGCCGAGATGGTGCAGATGGGCATCCTCGATCCCAAGCTGGCGATCCTGGATGAGACCGATTCCGGGCTCGACATCGATGCGCTGCGGATCGTGGGTGACGGGATCAATTCGGTGATGCGCAAGGCGGACAAGGCCGTACTGCTGATTACCCACTACCAGCGCCTGCTCGATTACGTGAAGCCGGACTTCGTCCACGTCCTGGCGGCGGGCCGGATCGTCAAAACCGGTGGCCCCGAACTCGCGCTGGAGCTGGAAGAGCGCGGTTACGAGGCGGTGGCGGCGTGAACCAGGCGCTCGCCCTTCCTACCCGCAAGGACGAGGATTTCCGCTATGCGGACCTCGGTGCACTGGCGCGCGTCTGGCCGGTTGCAGTTGAGACCATCCAGCTCGCGGCTGGAGAAAGCGGCAACCTGGCGCTGGCGCTGGACGGCGATGCGCCGGTGGCGCGCGAGATCGCGATAACGCTTGGCGATGGCGCGTCGTTCGATCTGCGCGTCCTTAACGCCGGGTCAGGCTATGGCCGGGTCGCGGTGCGGATCGAGCTGGGGCGGGGCGCCAGCTTCACGCTGGGCGCGGCGCAGCTTGCCGGCGGGAGCCAGACCGTCGAGATCATTACCGAAGTGCTGCATGCCCAGCCCGACGCGGTCAGCCGTCAGATCGTGCGATCGGTCGCTGGCGGACAGGCCACGGCCAATTATCTCGGCAAGGTTCGCGTCGCCAAGGGTGCCGACGGGACCGATGGCTCGCAATCGGTCCGGGCCATGCTGCTCGACCGGACCGCCACGGCCAATGCCAAGCCTGAGCTAGAAATCTTCGCCGACGATGTGAAGTGCGCACATGGCTGCGCCGTGGGTGAGCTTGATGCCAATGGCCTGTTCTACATGGCCCAGCGGGGCCTGCCGCCGGCCGAAGCGAAGAAGCTGATGCTTCAGGCCTTCGTCGCAGAAGCCTTTGCCGGTGCCGCGGATGAAGAGCGCCTGCTTGAAGCCGCGCTGGCGGCGCTGGGCCGGCTGGTATGAAGCAAAACACCCAAGCCCCGTTCGCATCGAGCGCAGTCGAGATGCCGCGCGCCGGGGTCTCGACTGCGCTCGACACGAACGGGATCAGGGGGGACTTCCCCGGCCTTGCCGGCGGCTGGCATTACCTTGATACCGCGGCGACGGCGCAGAAGCCGCAGGCCGTGATCGATGCGACGGTTCGGGCCATGGGCGCAGACTATGCGACCGTCCACCGCGGGGTCTATGCCCGCTCGGCCGACATGACCCTGGCCTTCGAAGCCGCGCGAGAGAAAGTTGCCACCCTGATCGGCGCCCCGGCGCAGGAGCTGGTCTTTACCCGCGGCGCAACCGAGGCGATCAATCTGCTCGCCCACAGCTACCCCAAGAAGGGCCGGGTGCTGCTTTCGCTGCTGGAGCATCATTCGAATATCGTGCCGTGGCAGCTGGCCGGGTGGCAGATCGATGTTTGCCCGCTCACGGCCGATGGATGCATCGATCTGGATGCGGCCGAAGCCATGCTCACGCCCGAGCATACGATGGTGGCCTTTGCCCATGTTTCGAACGTGCTGGGTTCGGTGCTGGACGCCCGCCGGGCGGCGGAATTGGCGCACCGGGTGGGTGCCAAGCTGCTGCTCGATGGCTGCCAGGCCGTGCCGCGGTTGGAAATCGATGTCGCCGCGCTGGGCTGCGATTTCTATGCCTTTTCCAGCCACAAGCTGTACGGCCCAACCGGGATCGGGGCGCTGTGGGGCCGGGCTGAACTGCTTGAGGCCATGTCGCCCTGGCAGGGCGGCGGCGCGATGATTGACCGGGTCAGCTTTGCCGGCACCACCTATGCCCCGCCGCCGCAGCGGTTTGAGGCCGGGACCCCGGCAATCATCGAGGCGATCGGGTTTGGCGCGGCGGCGGATTATGTTCGGTCGGTCGGGCTGGCGGTGATCCATGCCCACGAAGCGGCGCTGGTCAGCGAACTGCGCGCCGCATTGCGCGCCCGTAACGATGTGACGCTGTTCGGCCCGGAAGAGAGCGCGGGGATCGTATCCTTTGCGCTCGATGGGGTGCATCCGCACGACCTCGGTACCATATTGGACGAGGAAGTTGTCGCCATCAGGGCCGGACATCACTGCGCCCAGCCCTTGATGGAGCATCTGGGGGTACCGGCGACGGCCCGGGCCAGCTTCGGGCTCTATTCGGATCAGGATGATATTGCCGCGCTGCTGCGCGGAATTGAGCGGACACGGAGGATCTTCGGATGAACGAAGAACGCAAGATCGTGGTTGAAGAGGTCGAGGCAGTCAGTGCCCCGCCCCGTGCCCGCGTGGACGAAGCCGAGAGCCCGGCCGCCAAGCTGGAGCGCAAGCGCGATTACCTGGAAGGCTTCCTGCAGCAGAAGCCGCACGACCTTTCACCCGGCGAACCCGGCGGGTCGATCTATGACGGCGTGATCGCGGCGCTGAAGGACATCTTCGATCCGGAAATCCCGGTGAACATTTACGACCTTGGCCTGATTTACGGGGTTGAGGTTGATCCCGAAGGCGCGGTGGTGGTGACCATGACGCTGACCACGCCGCACTGCCCGGTGGCGGAATCGATGCCGGGCGAGGTTGAGCTGCGGGTCGGCGCCGTGCCGGGCGTGCGCGACTGCGAGGTCAACCTGGTCTGGGATCCGCCATGGGACCCGGCCAAGATGAGCGACGAGGCCAGGCTGGAGCTTGGGATGCTATGACCACGACGATCCGCCAACGCCCTGCTGCCGTCATCCTGACGCCTTCGGCCGAGGCGCGGATCGCTGCGCTCATGGCCAAGGCACCGGAAGGCGCGATCGGGGTGAAGCTTTCCACCCCGCGGCGTGGCTGTTCGGGCCTGGCCTATTCGGTTGACTATGTGACCGAGTCCAATTCCTTTGACGAGCGGATCGAGACGCCCGGCGGCACCTTCTTCATTGATGGCGCATCGGTGCTTTACCTGATCGGCAGCACGATGGACTGGGTGGAAGACGACTTCACCGCCGGCTTCGTGTTCAACAACCCCAATGCCAAGGGCAGCTGCGGCTGCGGGGAAAGCTTTACCGTCTAAACGGCGAGGGCTTTAGGCCTCGGCACGAAGGTCGCGCCTGTTTCCGCATCAATAAACGCAATCAAGGCCTTTTCGAGTTCGTCGAGCTCTTCGTCGGCCTCTAGCTGGTGGCGCAGCCAATCAGCCCCTTCTTCCAAGTCTGGCATTTCAACTTCGGCATTGTTGAGCAGACTGCCAAAGGCATCGGCTCCATCGCGGGTCACTATGCGCGACAGGAAGCCGCCGATCTCGGCGCCTTGGTTGTGCATGAAGGCTTCGAGTTCGTGGGCGCGTTCGGTGCTAAGCGCTTCGCTGTGGGCAAAACCAAGCAAATAGCTTGCCACGCCCTGTACAAACAGGGCCTGCCATTGGCGGGCATTTGCTTCGTAAAGCGTTGCGTCTTTGATGCGAAACAGCATGTCCACTTCGGCGCTGCAAACTGTTGCAGCGCCCGCGCGGCGCGCGGGAAAGATAAGACGCCGCAGCAGATCCACTTCCGTGGAATTGATCCCATCGCCGCCAAGGTCGCCATGGCGGGTTGGACCTTCGCCTTGTTCCACCGACAGTTCGATCTGCTGCAAAGCATAGCTGCGCAACATTGCCGGAGCGCTCGTTGCAATTTCGAGCACACGAACCAGTAACTCAAGTTCTGCAAGGCTGTTTAACCGACCGTCGCGATCAATGCGGGCGATCAACTCGTCAGCCATTTCCTGATCAACGTGCCCTTGTGGCTTGACCGTGTTGACGATGAAATTGGATAATGCTTCGACGAAAAAGTCACACCATTCACGGTTCGGATCAACCAGTGAATCATGAATGGCAAAGAGCGCTTCGGCCTCGTCCGGGTCCATTTTGCCATCGGCCCAGCCAAGTTGGCGCAGCACCTGGATTTCTTCCGGCGTCACGTGACCGTCAGCCAGGTTCTCCACGGCGAAGTTGTTGAACTGCATACGCATTATGCAACGGACCCCCGGAAATGTTTCCGCCGCAGGCCTTCGCAAACCTGAGTTAAGGGGCGGTTACCCCGCGGCCACGGGTGATCAGCGCGTCCGTAGCGCAGCCACGCAGGCGGCGCGGTCAACATCCTGGCCATCGCTGGCGCGGCGGGCCTCGACATAGGTGGCCTGGGGCTCACGCCCGCGCTCTGCGGGGTAGAGAAAGATTTCAAGCACGCAGGCCGCGCCGACATATTGCAGCTTGCGGGCATCGCCTTCCATCACGTCCAGCCGCGGATTGCCGAACTGGCGCATCAGCTCGCCGGCGTTTGCGCCAATCACGCCTTCCAGACCGGGCAGGCTTTGCACGCGGGCAGCGGGCGGCGGGGTGCGCACCGCGGGCCGGACCGGGGTCATCGCCGGGCGGACGACCGGACGGGTCACGGGCGGTCTTGCGCCGGTGCTTTTTGAGCGTTGCGGCGGCCCGCTGCTGGCACAGGCGGCCAGCGCCGGGATCACGGCCAGCAGAAGCAGGGACTTAGGCCGCATCGGATAGGCACGCGTTCAGCATGGCGGCGGCATTGCCGCTGCTTCGGTGCCTGTCAACGGTGGGCTGCCTTGCCCTGCGGCAGAATGATGGCTAGGCGCGCCGGTTGTAACTGCCCTCCGCACAAAGGATTCCCTGTGTCTGCATCCACCATCGATGTCATCGCCATTGGCAACGCCATCGTCGATGTCATGGCCCCTTGTGGCGATGACCTGATCGAACAGCTGGGCCTGGTTCGCGGAGGCATGACCCTGATTGATACGGCGCGCGCCAAGGAGCTTTACGCAGCGATGGGTCCCGCGCGTGAGATTTCGGGCGGTTCGGCGGCGAATACCCTTGCCGGCCTGGCTGCGCTCGGCGCGAACTGCGCCTTCATCGGGCAGGTCGCGGACGACCAGCTGGGCGAGGTCTTCGCCCACGACATCCGCGCCGGCGGAATCGCGTTTGCCACTCCGGTTCGCGCTGGCGATCCGCCAACCGCTCGCTGCCTGATCTTCGTGACACCCGATGGCCAGCGGACGATGAACACCTTCCTTGGCGCGTCGCAATACCTGCCGCCCGCAGCCCTGGACGAAGCCGCGATTGCCAAGGCCAAGGTGCTCTATCTTGAAGGCTATCTGTGGGATCCGGAAGAGCCGCGGGCTGCCATGCGCCGCGCGATCGCTGCGGCGCGTTCGGCGGGCCGGCAGGTTGCCTTCACCCTGTCCGACGCCTTCGTGATCGAACGCCATGGCGATGATTTCCGCGCGCTGATTGCCGAGGGCCAGATCGATATCCTGTTCGCCAACCATGTCGAACTGGCGGCGCTGACCGGGGAAGCGGATTTCGACGCCGGCCTTGCCGCCCTGCAGGACAAGGTACCCGTGCTGGTCGTCACCCGGAGCGAACACGGTGCAGTGGCTGTCGCCCATGGCCAGCGCACCGCGGTGCCGGCCGAGCCCGTATCAAGGGTGGTTGATACCACCGGCGCGGGGGACCTGTTTGCCGCCGGTTTCCTCTATGGTCACGTCAATGACCGCCCGCTCAGCGAATGCCTGACGCTTGGCGCGATTTGCGCAGGCGAGATCATCTCGCACTTTGGCGCGCGGCCAGAGGCGGACCTGACTGCGCTGGTTAAAGCGCGGCTGGGTTAGGCTTCACCCTCGCGCGCCACTTCGCGCCAGCCGATATCGCGGCGGCAGAACAGGTCTGGGGCATCAATCAGGTCGACTGCGGCATAGGCGCGTTGCTGGGCTTCGCGCACGCTTGCCCCGCGCGCGGTGACATTGAGTACGCGGCCACCAGCGGCAACAAGCTGGCCGCCGGCTGTTGCAGTGCCTGCGTGGAACACCTTTGCGCCGCTCGCTTCGGCGGCTTCGACACCGGCAATCGCCCCGCCCTTCTGCGGGGTGCCCGGATAGCCTTGGGCGGCCATCACCACAGTCAGCGCGGTTTCGGGTGAGAGCCGCGGCGGGGCAATGCTCGCCAGCTTGCTCTCGGCACAGGCCATGAGCAGGTCGACCAGATCATCCTCCAGCCGCAGCATCAGCACCTGGCATTCCGGATCACCGAACCGGGCATTGTATTCGATCAGCTGGACGCCGTTCCTGGTCAGCATCAGCCCGGCATAGAGCACCCCGGAATAGGGTGTGCCTTCGCTTGCCATGGCCCGCACGGTCGGGACCACGATCCGTTCCAGTGCCTCGCCGGTCAGCAGCGGGGTCAGGACCGGAGCGGGGCTATAGGCGCCCATTCCGCCGGTATTGGGGCCGGTATCGCCTTCGCCAACGCGCTTGTGATCCTGGGCCGAGCCAAGCGGAACGACCGTGTGTCCGTCGGTCAGGGCAAAGAAGCTGGCCTCTTCGCCTTCCAGGAATTCCTCGATCACGGCCTCGGCCCCGGCCTCGCCGAACCTGCCGGAAAAGATTTCGCGCACGGCCTCTTCCGCCTCGGCCGTGGTCATGGCCACGGTCACGCCCTTGCCGGCGGCAAGGCCGTCGGCCTTGACTACTACCGGCGCGCCAAAGCGGGCGAGCGCGGCCAGCCCTTCGGCTTCGCTGCGCACGCGCTCGAACCCGGCAGTCGGGATGTCATGCCGGGCGCACAGTTCCTTGGTGAAAGCCTTTGAGCCTTCCAGCTGGGCTGCCGCCTTGCTCGGCCCGAATACAGGAATGCCCGCGGCGCGCAGGCTATCGGTCAGGCCATCGACCAGCGGAGCTTCGGGGCCAACGACGACCAAACCAATCGACTGTGCAGTGCAAAAGGCGATCACCGCAGCGTGGTCGGTTGCATCAAGCACAACCAGCGCGGCATGGTTCGCAATCCCCGGGTTGCCGGGTGCGGCGAACAGCTTTGTGCACTGCGGGGATTGTGCCAGCTTCCATGCCAGCGCATGTTCGCGCCCGCCAGATCCCAACAGCAGGATGTTCATGCCCGGTCCTTATTACGAAGACGAAGAAGACGCTGGGCTGGTAGCGAAGGACGCCGCCGGGGACAACGCCGCGGCCCTTTCTGTCAGCGAGATATCTGCCGCTTTGAAGCGCGTGGTTGAGGATCGCTTCGGTTTTGTCCGAATTCGGGGCGAGCTTTCGGGTGTAAAACGCGCCGCCTCCGGCCACGTCTACCTTTCGCTCAAAGACGAGAATGCGCGGATCGACGGGGTGATGTGGCGCGGCAATGCCCAGCGGCTCGGCTTCAATCCCGAGGACGGGGTGGAAGTGATCGTCACTGGCAAGCTGACGACCTATCCCGGCCGCTCCAACTATCAGGTCGTGATCGACCGCATGGAAATTGCAGGCGAAGGGGCGCTGCTGGCACTGCTCGCCAAGACCAAGGCGCGGCTTGAGGCCGAGGGCCTGTTTGATCCCGCCCGCAAACGCCGCCTGCCCTTCCTGCCGCGCGTGATCGGGGTGGTAACCTCGCCAACTGGCGCGGTGATCCGCGACATCCTCCACCGCCTGGCTGATCGTTTTCCGGTGCAGGTGCTGGTCTGGCCAGTGCTGGTGCAGGGGCAGGGTGCGGCTGAGCAGGTTGCGTCGGCCGTGCGCGGGTTTGGTGCGTTGGAGGGAGGCGGTGCGATCCCGCGGCCCGACCTGGTGATCGTTGCGCGTGGCGGCGGTTCGATCGAGGACCTGTGGTGCTTTAACGAGGAAGTGGTGGTCCGCGCCGTGGCGGACTGCCCGATCCCGGTGATCTCCGCAGTCGGGCATGAGACCGATACCACCTTAGTTGATTTCGCCGCAGACCTGCGCGCACCAACTCCGACGGCAGCGGCCGAGGTTGCTGTTCCGGTTCGCGAGGAGCTGGCGCAGCAGTTGGCCGAACTTGGCCTGCGAAACCGGCGCGCGGCCAACCGCCCGTTGCAACTGGGGCGCGAGCGGCTGCTGGCCCGCGCCGAGCGGCTGCCTAAGCCGCAGGCACTGTTCAGTCCGCATGCGCAAAGGCTTGATCAGGCCGCGGAACGGTTGCGGCGGGCGCTGGTTGACCGGACCCACCTGGCGCGAAATGCCTTCCAGCGCGTTGATAGCCGGCTATCGTTGCCCCTGCTGTCGGCGCGCCTGGATCGGGCGCAGGAGCGGCTGGCCGGTCTGGCGCGGCTCCACGCCTCGCTCAATCCGGATGCGGTGCTGCAACGGGGGTACGTGCGGGTGACCGGGGCTGACGGTGCGACGCTGACCACGCGGGCGGCTGCAGCGAATCAGGACAGCCTGCTGTTGCACTTCCGCGACGGCGACTTGGTAGTCAGGGCCGGGGATGCCCCGCCCGCCGCTGCGCCGAGCCGTTCCCGGCCTGCGCCAAAGGTGCCGCCGCCGGAGCAAGGAAAATTGCTCTAGCTTCGACAATGGTTTAGGATACCCCTCATGCTGATGTCCGCTTCCGATCGTCCTGCCACCTTGTTCTACCAGGCCAATGGCTTCCGCGTCCTGACGCCGGGCAAACATGTGGTTTGCGCCGCCACGGGCGAAGCGATTGCACTTGAAACGCTCCGGTATTGGAGTGTTGAACGTCAGGAAGCCTACGTTTCTCCCGAAACGGCAACGCGGCACCTGCTGGGACAGAACTGAGCGGGCGCGGCGATGGACCGCCGCGCGCTCATCTTTGGCAGCTTCTGCATGGCGGGCGCCGGAGCCATCGGCTTGCAGCGTGTGCTTGCCGCCGAGGAAAGGCCGCACTTTGCGCTGAGCGGACAATTGACCCAGGGCGGCTGGGCGCGCGGGGTTGTCCCGCGGGGCACTGCGCATCTGGCGCTTAATGGCAGGTCCGTGCAGATTGCCCCTGATGGCCGCTTCCTGATCGCTTTCGATCGCGATGCCGGCCCGGTGGCGCGAATTGTTGCGGAAAGGGCTGACGGGACAATCGACGATTTCACGGTCCCGGTTGCTGCCCGGGCTTGGCAAATCGAACATATTCCGATCGGACCCCGGCCGGGCTCTCCGCCGAGCGCGGAATTTGCCCGCCGCCGCGCCGCAGAACTGGCCCAGATCAATGCCGCCCGGGGGATCGAGCGCGGAGCGGACGGTTGGCGGCAAAACATGGTCTGGCCGGTCATCGGCCGCATTTCGGGCCGGTTTGGCTCGCAGCGGATCTATAATGGCTCCCCCGGCAGCTATCATTCCGGGACTGACATCGCCACCGGCGCGAGCGGCACCCCTTTTGTTGCCCCCGCTGATGGGGTGGTGATGCTGGCGGCCACCAGCCCCTTCTCACTCGAGGGACGTTTGCTGATGGTCGATCACGGGATGGGCCTGAACAGCGCCTTCCTGCACTGTTCGGAACTGGCGGTGGGGGTTGGGGAAGTGGTGCGCCAGGGCCAATTTATCGGTCGCATCGGGGCAACCGGGCGCGCAACCGGGCCGCACCTGCATTGGAGCCTCAAGTGGCGAGATTCAAGGTTGGATGCGCAGCTGTTCGTCCCGGCGATGCCCGCTGTACCGAAGGCCTGACGCGCCGCGGTATAGCACAATTACGCCAGATTCGACGTGAATGTAATAAAATTACAACAACTCGCTCACCCTGTGGCTGCGTTGCAACAATTCTGCAATGAATGCCCGCCGCCCCCCGAAAAGCTTTGCTCGTTGCGTGCCTTTTCGCCATGAGCCGCCCATCTATCCGTAATTTCGGCGGGGGCTGTGCTCTGACCGGGACCGGATGATTAGGAATCCTCATGGGGAAACCCAGGGGATCTACAGAGGGACTGACCTGTGAAAACCACCAAGAAAACGCTTTCGAGCGCAACCTGCCTGCAGTCGCTGGCTCTGGCCGGCACTGCCGTTGCCATGCTTTCGTCGACCGCTGCCTTTGCGCAGACCGCGGAAGAAGATGCCGCTGCCGATCAGACGATCGTCGTTACCGGCTCGCTGATCCGCAACCCCAACCTTGAACAAGCCAACCCGGTCAACGTCACCACCTCGGACGCGATCGAACTGAAGCAGTCGAACACGGCTGAAGAAGTCCTGCGCGAAGTTCCGGGTATCGTTCCGAACATCGGTACGGCCGTCAACAACGGCAACGGCGGCTCGTCGTACGTCGACCTTCGCGGCCTCGGCTCAAACCGCAACATCGTGCTGCTCGACGGCAACCGCATCGTCCCGGCTGACCTTGCTGGCCGCGTCGACCTCAACAACATCCCGCTCGCTCTCGTCAGCCGCGTTGACGCGCTGACCGGCGCGGCCGTGACCACCTATGGTGCGGACGCTATCACCGGCGTGGTGAACTTCGTCACCAAGAAGGACTTCGCTGGCGTTGATCTTTCGGTTGGTGAGCAGATCACCGGCAAGGGCGACGGCAACTACCTGCGCTCCGACCTTACCATCGGTGCCAACTTCGACGATGGCCGCGGTAACGCTGTCTTGAGCATTGGCTATCAGGAATCGGACCCGGTTTACCAGGGCGACCGTGACTTCTCGGTCTTCGGCATCGACTCCTACTCGGGCACGCTGGGCGGTTCGGGCACGGGCGTTCCGGCTCGTATCACCGGCACCCGTCCGCTGATCGCTGGCACCACCACGCCGAACACCGATGGCACCGTTGCCAACGGCGGCACCCGCCAGCTGCAGAACGGTGCCGCTGTCGGCACCTACCAGTTCTTCAACTTCAACCCGTACAACATCTTCCAGACGCCGTTTAAGCGCTACAACATCTTCGCCCAGGCGAATTATGAAATCAGCGACTCGGTGGAAGTGTACACCCGCGGGCTGTTCTCGAAGAACACCATCGACACCATCATCGCGCCGTCGGGCTCGTTCGGTGGTTCGGTGACGATGAACCTGAACAACCCCTACATGCCGGCGACCCTGCGCAACCAGTTCTGCGCATTCAACACGGCAACCGGCGGTGCTTACACCCCGCTGTACAGCCCGGCCATCTGCGCCGCCGCTGCTACCGCGACCGGTCCGAGCGACCCGAACTACCGCACCGTGACCTTCAACCTGTCGCGTCGCGCTACGGAAGTTGGCCCGCGTATCAGCAACTACACCTCGACCGTGTTCGACTATCGCGTCGGCGCCCGTGGTGCGGTTAGCTCGTCGATCAACTGGGACGTTTCGGCTGCCTATGGTGAGTCGGACAAGCTCCAGGCGATCAAGAACTACACCCTGCAGTCGCGCTGGCGGCAGGCCCTGCTGGCCAACAACACCACGACCTGCATCACCAACACCGGTGGCTGCGTCCCGGTGAACCCGTTCGGCACGGCTGGTTCGATCTCGGCTGCGGCTGCTGACTTCCTTTCGGACGACAGCACCACCCAGGTGAAGACCTCGCTGGCCCAGATCCGCGGCGTGCTCTCGGGCGACCTCGGTCTGACCTCGCCGGGTGCGAGCGAGCCGATCGGCTTCGCGCTTGGTGCGGAATACCGCAACTATAACGCTCAGCAGGCTTCGGACGTTCTGGCCAAGACCCCGGGTGAACTCGGTGGCGCCGGCGGTGCTGCTCCGGACATCAAGGGCGCTTACAAGGTCTACGAAGGCTACGGCGAAATCATCGCTCCGCTGCTCGAAGACAAGGCCTTTGCCAAGAGCCTGACCCTTGAAGCTGGTGCGCGTTACTCGAGCCAGAAGATCAACGGTGGCGGCACCAACAACGACTGGACCTACAAGGTCGGTCTGAGCTGGGAGCCGGTTGATGACATCAAGCTGCGCGGCAACTACGCCCGCGCTGTGCGCGCCCCGAACATCGGCGAACTGTTCTCGCCGGTCTCGACGGGCCTGACCAGCCTCGCTGCCGACCCGTGCGCCGGTTCGGCTCCGGTCAGCAACGCCAACCTCCGCGCGGTCTGCCTTGCGCAGGGCGCTCCGGCTGGCACCATCGGCTCGATCCTGAACCCGACTGCGGCTCAGGCCAACTCGACCGGCGGCGGCAACATTGCCCTTGCTCCGGAAAAGGCCACCACCTGGACTGTCGGCGCGGTATTCCAGCCGCAGTTCCTGCCGGGCTTCTCGCTCTCGGTTGACTACTACAACATCAAGGTCACCGAAGAAATCGGCGCCCCGACCTCGGGCGACGTGATCGCGGCCTGCTTCGGCAGCCCGGCCCCGTCGGGCATCACCAGCGGTTCGGCTGCTGATCCGCTCTGCACCGCCATTCGCCGTAACCCGGTGACCGGTGGTCTGGACGGTGACCCGGCCACCACGCTGGGCCTCCCGCAGACCCTGAGCAACAGCGGCCGTCTGAAGACCGACGGTATCGACCTGATCGCGAACTACTCGAAGGACCTTGGCCTGGCCAAGTGGAGCTCGGGCTTCGTGCTGAACTATGCGATCTCGCAGACCTTCAACGCGAACGTGAACAGCCCGCTGAACACCGACCGCGAATGCGTCGGTTACTACAGCGCGAACTGCGGCTTCACCGGCTCGATGCAGCCGAAGTGGCAGTGGTCGTGGCGCAACACCTTCACCTTCGGCAAGTTCGATGCGTCGGTGCTGTGGCGCCACATCTCGGGCATGCAGCAGGAGCCGGATGACGTTACCGGAACCGGTGCGGCCTTCGCTGGTCCGCTCCCGGCTGGCTTCGGCTACCGTGAAGGTGAAACCGTCAACTTCGGCAAGATCGGTGCCTACGATTGGTTCGACCTCAGCCTGCGCTTCAACGTCAATGACAACCTGACGCTGACTGCAGCTGTGCAGAACCTGTTCGACAAGGATCCGCCGGTCGTCGGTAGCTCGATCGGTTCGACCTCGTACAACAGCGGTAACACCTATCCGTCGACCTACGACGCACTGGGTCGCCGCTTCGCGGTCTCGGCTCGCGTCAAGTTCTGATCACTCAGAACCTGAACCAAAAGATCGGGGGTGGGCAGCAATGCCCGCCCCCTTTCTTTTTGCGCTGCCACCGCGCATCAAGCGACCAACATGTCTTCTGAGGTACTTCACCAAGCCTGGACCGCGCTGGCCGAGGGCAATTACCCCACGGCCGAGAGCTTGTTTGCAGCGCTCTTGAGCGAACCGTCGGCAGACCCGCTTGCGCGGGTCGGAATGGCCTCGCTCCTGCGCCAGCAAGGGCGCCTGCGCGATGCGATCCTGCAATGCGATGCCGCCATCCGCGCCGATCCCCGCTGCGTCGAAGCCTGGCTCGAACGGGCATTTGTCTTCAACGCCGGGGGCTCGTTCCCGGCTGCCGCGGATTGCTATCAACAGGTCCTCGTGCTGGAGCCTGGAAATGCCCAGGCCCACGCCGGCCTGGCGGGCCTGGCTGCCCGCGATGGCGATCCGCTTCGCGCCCGCCAACACGGCGAAGCCGCCCTTGCCGCCGACCCTGACAACGCCCTTGCCGCCACGGCGCTGGCTGGTGTGGAGCTGGAGGCCGGCAACGCGGCTGCTGCCCGCGACCTTCTAAGCCCTCTGGCTACGAAACCCGGCCACCCGTCATCTGAACGCGTCCAGCTTCTAACCACCTATGGCGATGCCCTCGCCCGTTGCCGCGATGCCAACACCGCCTTTGCCGCCTACTCTGAGGCTCAAGCCGCTTACGCCGCGCTTTATGAACCGCCGCCGGGAACGCGGGAAACGCACCGCGACCTGATCCGGCGGATCACGGCCGAAGTCTGCTCCGCCGCGCATGCCGCTTGGCACCAGCCGGCACCACCGGCCCCGCCCGAGGCTGCCGCCCATCATGTCTTCCTGCTTGGCTATCCGCGTTCGGGCACGACGCTGGTCGAAAATGTCCTGGCCTCTCTGCCCTCTGTCTCTGCACTCGAAGAGCGCCCGACGTTGGTTGAATCTGACCGGGCCTTTCTGGCCGAACCTGGTGGGATCACCCGCCTTGCCGGGCTGCCGCCGGTGGACCTGGCGGGCCTTGTCCAAGCCTATTGGGACAAGGTCCGCGCCGCCGGCGTCGAGCCTGCCGGACAGACGTTTGTTGATATGGATCCGCTTAAGGCCACGCGCCTGCCGTTGATTGCCCGCCTGTTTCCCCAGGCCAAGGTCCTCATCATGCGCCGCGATCCGCGTGACGTCGTTCTAAGCTGCTTCCGCACCAGCTTCGCCCTCACCAGCGCAGCCCTTGAATTTACCAGCCTTGAGCGTGCGGCCCGGCACTATGCGGCGATGATGGAGCTGATCGAGGTTGCGCGCAGTTGTCTGCCGCTGGCTTTCCACGAGGTCGATTACCATGCACTGGTGCGGGACTTCGATGGCACCACCCGGCAGCTCTGTGCTTTCCTCGATCTGCCTTGGGACGAATCGCTGCGCCGGTTCGATCGTACGGCTCGCGATCGGGGCGTTGCCACGGCCAGTGCCAGCCAAGTCCGCCGAGGGCTCTATGATGGCCGGGGGCAATGGGAACCCTTTGCTCGGCATTTTGATCCCGTGCTGCCGATCCTTCAACCGTGGATCGAGAAACTGGGTTACGCCTGAAGCAAGGGGTTGGGGCCGTCGAGCGTGAGGCCGACATTGTTCGCCACCGCTCCGGCCCATGTGACCACCATGGCGATCTCCTCGCCGTAAGCGGTCCGGGCGGCAGCATAGTCCGCACTACGCGCCGCCGGAGAGTAGCTTGACCCATTTTTCGAATTGCGGCTGAAAGCGGGGCCATTGGCAATCTCGGCTGCGTCAAGCGTCAGATCGAAATGTGCGGCGACGGCGGCAATGGCCGCTTCAGGTTGGTCTGTCAGCACATCAGCGTCGAGACTGCCGATACGGCCGCCCAGCTTGGCTGACAGGGCAGTAAAATGCTGGTGTTGCGCCAACCAGCCGACTGCAGCCACCTGCAGGTCGGTCAGGCGGAAGTAGTCCTCGGGCGCGAAGCCAAGGTGGACGAAGTTATCCTGGACGTAACCTTCCAGCAGCTCACGCACCCAGGCCCGGCAATGCAGCCCCTTCCGCGCAACGGAAACCAGGAAGGTTTCGAGCGAGGCAAAGAGGAACAATGCTTGCGCTTGATCCTCCAGCGCCAGCAGCAGCTCGGCCAGCGGATTCAGAATGTTGGATGGTTTGACTATCACCGCTTCGCCAGGGCCGAACGGCCGGCCCAGCAACCGCAGCGCGAGATCAGCCGCGCGCGCCACGGCTGGCGGCGGGGCCCCGCGCCGTCGGTACCCGACTACATCGTTGAGGATCGCCGGCTCGCTCAGCCCCATGGCTATCCCGGGCGCCGACAGCGCCCGGGATAGCAGGGTCGAGCCACAAAATGCCGAGTGGAACAGGAAGTGCAGCTTGCCGCGCGGCTGCGCCAACAGCGGCTCGGCCGGGAGATCGGGCGAGGTGGGCCGCTGCCCCAGCAGCGTATCGATTAGGAACGCCTGGCTTTCATGCTCCGCGCGCGGCAGGTGGATGAAACGCACCGCATCGTCGCTCTCGACATAGCGGTGGGCCAGCCATTCGGCGTTGCCCAGGTCAAATGCGGGTGCAGCAGTCATGCCACAAGGTCTAGGGCGCGCGAGCGCGCATCGCAACTGCCGCTTGCCGCTGTGGCTTCGCGCTTCTAAACCTAACGCCAATGGCTTCATCACCCGCCCAAATTGCCAATGCTGAAGGTGTAGCCGCCCTGCGAACGGGCGATGCCTCCGCTGCGATTGCTGCCTTTGCCCGAGCCACTGCCGCCGATCCGGCGGCCGGGCCGCTGTGGCGCAATCTGGCCCATGCGCATCGCTTGGCGGGCGATGCCGAAGGTGAACGTGCTGCCCTGAACCAGGCCCTCGCCATCGATCAGCGGGATTTCGCTGCCCAGCTGCGCATGGCGCAATTGCACGAACGGTTGGGTGAAGAGACTCAGGCATTGATGACCTGGAGCGGGGTGCAGCAGCTGGCCGCTGCCCTGCCGGTTCTATCACCAGAGGTCGCTGCCGAGCTCGCGGCTGGTGAGCGTTATTGCGAAGGCCTGCGCGCCAAGCTGGCGGCTGCCGCCGAGGCCGCGCTTGCCGCCGATCGCGCGCGCGACGAAACCGAGGAGCGGCGGGTTCGGGCCTTCGTCGATCATGCGCTGGGGCGCCGTCAGGTCTATCACAACCAGTGCGCCGGGGTGTTCTATCCGTTTCTGCCCGAGGATGAATACTTTGACCGCCGGCACTTTGCCTGGTTTGAACAGCTTGAGGCGGCCACACCGGATATCCAGGCCGAGCTTCGGGCCCTGCTCGATGCGCCCGAAGATCTGATCCGGCCCTATGTCCGGTTTGAGGCGGGCACTCCGGAAAACGAGTGGAGCCCGCTTGACGGTTCGCTCGATTGGTCGGCCTGCTTCCTGTGGGAATATGGCAAGCCCCACCGCGCAGTGCTTGATCGCTGCCCGAAGACGGCCGCCGTGCTTGAAAGTTTGCCGCTGGCGCGAATTCCGGGCCGGGCCCCCAACGCGTTTTTCTCGGTGCTGCGGCCCCACAGCAAGATCCCGCCGCATACCGGCGTGACCAACACGCGGGCGATTGTTCACCTGGCGCTGGAAGTGCCCCCGGGCTGCGGCTTTCGGGTTGGTAACGAAACGCGCGAATGGGTTGAAGGCAAGGCTTTCGCCTTTGACGATTCGATCGAGCACGAGGCCTGGAACGATAGCGACCAGCGCCGCGCCGTGTTGATCATCGATGCATGGAACCCGCATCTCAGCGCGCGGGAACAGGATGCCGTCGTGCGTTATTTCGCTGCGGCAGATGGTGCCCTTGCCGGAGGCGGGCCGGGTTAGCCGCTTATTCGACCAACGGCATTGTGGATGCGTGCGGTGCGGGTTGAGCATTCAGTGCCGGTTCAATAGGCTGCGCCAATGATCCTGCCTCAAGTGAGGCAGCCAGACGGGGAGTTTTACGTGCTGTTTTCTGCCATCCTGCTGTTGACGGCTGTCCCGGCGATCCCCGAACCGAAGCCAGCCGAAATGAGCTCGGCCGAAATTCGAGCGCACAACAAGACGCTTGACCGCGCCCACCCCTATTTCATCAAGTGCGTGCGCGAGGCGGATACCGGTTCGCTGGTGGCGCGCAAGCCCGTGTGCAAGACCAATGAGCGCTGGTCGTTGATGGAGCGCCATACCCGCGCTGCGGCTGACCAGATGGCTTCGGACATGACCGCGCGATCTGCTTCGAGCAGCGGCAACTGAATCATCAGAGCAGGGAGATTCCCGATGTTTGCAATGCTTGCGGCTTCGCTTTTGTTCACCGCTGCCGGTCCAGTAGTGACCACCGCACCGGTTTCTGCAGGCGAAGTGGTCGCGGTTGATCCTAAGAAGATGAGCCAGGCTCAAATCCGCGCACATAACGCCAATCTGCAGCGTACCGATCCAAACTATATCCGCTGTGTCCGCTCGGCGGAGATTGGTTCGCTGGTCGCACGCAATTTCAGCTGCCGGACCGTGGCACAGTGGGATGCGGCTGACCGGGCGGGGAACGAGGAAATGCGCCGCGTTGCCGATGCGATGTCCAGCAAGGCCGTCAACAGCAACTAGCGCGGGCGGCCCGGATCCTGCCGGGGCAAGCCAAGGAGGACCGCGATGTCGTTTCTTGCCACCATTTTGATCCTCGCCAGCGCTCCGTCAGAAGCGCCGCCGCTGATTACCGGACCAATCCTGATGAAATCGTCGGAAATTCGCGCGTACAATGCCAGCCTGACACGCGATCATCCCAACTATATCCGCTGCGTGCGTGATGCGGAGACTGGTTCTCTGGTTAAGCGCAACCAGGCCAAGGTGTGCCGGACCAATCAGGAATGGGCCAAGATCGAGTCCGAAGGAAATGAAAACGCCCGCGAGACCGCAGATCGGATGCGCGGCATGCGGCCGCCGGATGAGCAGTTCGAATCGCTGAATAATCCAAACTAGGGTGCGAGCAGGCGTTAGTTCGCCTGCCGGACGACACGCACGCCAGGCTGGCCATTGATGCTGGCGATGTAACTGCCAAGTGCGGCCTTGCGGATGCGAATTTTCTGCCCGGGCTTCGGGTAGGTATTGCGGCCGTCAGTCTGCTTCCAACGCGCCCCATCGTCCAGGGTGAAGGTCGGAAAGCCGTCACTGGCCATACGGATGGCTGCGATCTTGCTTTCGATCTCGGTCACTTCTTCGTCTTTACCGCCACCGAACAGCTTGAGGCTCGGCAGCGCGAGGCCGAACAGGCCCTTCTTCGCTTCGCGCACAGTCGCACGGTCCGTCACGACCAGTTCGTTGGCCGCTTTCGCAGTGTTCAAGGCCTCGACCGCCCGGTCATAACAGCCCAGCCGCGCCATTGGATCTGCGATGGCTTTGCAATCTAGTACGGCTTGGAAAACGGCCGGGGCGGGGCCGGTTATATCCGCCTCCTTGTCCCTGGCCTGCACCGGTAGGGCAACAAGACCAAAGCCGGCAAGAACAACCGCTGAACGGAACATGGTGCACTCCTTGGCCGCGTTTGACCAAACCATGCCGCCCCGGCCGGTTCAGGTCAATCGCACAGCACCGCGCTTGATTCGCCCGGCCTGACCGGCCATTCCAGCAAGATGCCGAGGCGCGTGCTTTCCATTCTGCTGCTGTGCGGCCTCGTCCCGGCTATCTGGCTGCGCGAACCTCTTCCCCCGGAAAACTTCAGCCAGAGTGTCCAGATGAAGGCGTTGCCGCTGCCGCAAGCGGCCCTGGGTCCGTTTCGACTGGTGGGCGCATGGCACCTGACAAGCTCCAATAGCGGCTTTTTCGGGTTCTCGACGCTTACGGTTAGTTCAAGCGGTGATCTGACGGCGTTCAGTGATACTGGCATGCGGCTCGACATGCCGCAGCCTGGCCTGAATGGCTCAAAGCGCAACACCGCAGGGCACGATGGCTCTACCCGTATTGTCCCACTCATGGCGCGGCGGAGTGCATTAAAAGCTTACCAGGATGTCGAGGCCGCGGCACTGGACCCTTCCACCGGCACATTCTGGCTCGCGCTCGAGGGACGAAATGTTTTCATGCGGACAGATGTTGCTGGGGCGCGGCCCGAATCAATCGGTGGCCCGGAGCTGGCCGGCTGGCCGGCCAACAGCGGGGCCGAAGCCATGGCTAGGCTGGACGACGGGCGTTTCCTTATCCTGGCCGAGGCTGGCGGGCCAGATCACGAAGGCCGCTTGCTTCCGCATGCCCCGGATGGAAAGGACCGGGCACTGCGGTTTCGCTTTCGCGCGCCTGAAGGCTTTCGCCCAACCGACGCTGCGCAGCTTCCTGATGGACGCGTCCTGATCCTCTTGCGGAAACTGCGGTGGCCGATGCCGCCGCGCTTCAGCACCTTGCTGCTACTGGCCGATCCGACCACGATCCGCGCAAGCGGTGAATGGTCGGGCCAGGTACTGGCCGGCCTCGATGGCACCGGGCTAGAAGACAATTACGAAGGGCTGGCGATCGAAGCCGGGACGGCTGGCCATCTCACGGTTTGGCTGATCAGTGACGACAACCGGGCGGTTACCCAGCGCTCCTTGCTGTTAAAACTCGAATTGCGGTTCCCGGACCTGCCGCAGCGCACCCTTCAGGCAAAGCAAAAGGCGCCCGGCTAACCGGACGCCCTTGCTCTATTTCAGCGCGGGCTCGAAAGCCCGCCGTGAATCAGGCGGCCTGAGCCTTCACCAGTTCGCGCTTCACCTTCAGCGCATTGGCCGAAAGCTTGCTGTCGACGGTCTTCAGCAGCCAGTTGTCAAGCCCGCCGACGTGCTCAACCGAGCGCAGGCCGTGGGTCGAAACGCGGAACTTGAAGCTGCGGTCCAGCTTTTCCGACATCAGCGTGACGTTCTGCAGGTTGGGCAGGAAGACGCGCTTGGTCTTGTTGTTGGCGTGGCTGACGTTGTTGCCAACCTGACGACCCTTGCCGGTCAGTTCGCAGATGCGGGACATGTGAAAACTCGCTTAGAAAAAAGGGCTACCCGTTTAGGCAGAAGGCGCGCCCTTACCGATTCACCCTTGTGTGGTCAAGTTATACCGGCCATTTCCGCGGAAATGAGCCGCTGGCCGCTTCCCGAACCGATGCAGAAGGCCCTTGATGAGGCCCGACTTGGCGAATCTGCCGGAGAAGTGCCGATTGGCGCGGTTGTGGTCAAGGATGGCGCGGTGATCGCTGCGGCGCATAACCAGCCGCGCAGTCTGGCCGATCCGACGGCCCATGCTGAAATCCAGGCGATTCGCGCGGCGGCCAAGCTGCTTGGTAACGAGCGACTCGATGGCTGCGAGCTGTGGGTGACCCTGGAACCCTGCCCGATGTGCGCCGGGGCGATCAGCCACGCCCGAATCGGCAAGCTTTACTATGCCGCCAGCGATCCGAAGGGCGGTGCGGTAGAGCATGGTGCGCGGGTGTTTGAGCAGGCGCAATGCCTGCACCGGCCCGAAGTCTACGCCGGCATGGGCGAGGCTGAGGCTGCCGAACTGCTCCGCGGCTTCTTCAAGGCGCGTCGCTGAAGCCCGCGTGAGATTTTGACCCCGCACATTGCGCGAATCACAGCGGGCTGAAGTCGAGTCCGATGTCAGCTGCAGGAGCGCTTTGGGTGAGGCGGCCGACCGAGACATAGGTCACCCCGGTTGCGGCAATGGCTCCAATCGAATCAAGCCGCACCCCGCCTGAGGCCTCGCTCGGCACGCGGCCGGCGATCAGCGCAACGGCCTGGCGCAGGGTCGGCACGTCCATGTTGTCGAGCAGCAAGTGGCTGGCCCCGGCGGCCAGTGCTGGTTCGATCTGGTCAATGCGATCGACCTCGCAAATGATATCCTGGATCCCGGCGTCCCTCGCCCGGCGCACGGCTTCGCCCACGCCCCCGGCGACGAGGACATGGTTGTCCTTTATCATCGCGGCGTCCCACAGGCCCATTCGGTGGTTCTTTGCGCCACCCATCCGGGTGGCATATTTCTCGAGATGACGCAGGCCGGGGATGGTCTTGCGGGTATCGAGCAGGGTGGCATGGCCCTGCATCGCGTCGACATAGGTGCGCGTCATCGTGGCGATGCCCGAAAGGTGCTGGACCGTGTTGAGCGCCGATCGCTCGGCCGTCAGCATCGCCCGCGCATTGCCGGACAGGCGCATCAGGTCAGTGCCGGCCGGAACCTGCGCGCCCTCTTCCACCAGCACCTCGATTTCCATCGCTGGATCAAGCGCACGGAAGAATGCGACGGCGATCGGCAGGCCGGCAACGGTGATTGCGTCGCGGCTGTCCATCACTCCGGCAAAACGCGCTTCGGCCGGGATCACGCTTTCGCTGGTCACATCGTGCCCGCCGCCGGGCAGCCCTAGCCCCAGGTCCTCGTCCAGCGTAGCCCGGACAAAGGCTTCGAGGTTGAACCCCGCAAGTTGCCAGCCCCCCAAAGTCAACTCCTCAGTGCACGAACCGCGCGACGACATCGCGGTAAGAGCGGCTGACCTTCACGTCGGCGCCGCTTTCCAGCACCAGGAAGCATTCGCCATTGGTGTGCGGCTTGACCTGACGGACCTGGTTGAGGTTGACGATCCACGAACGGTGAACCCGCTGGAACACGCGCGGATCAAGCCGGCGCTCCAGGTCCTTCATCGTTTCGCGCAGGATCAGGCTGTTGTCGGCAGTGTAGATCACCATGTAATCGCCCGCCGCTTCGATCCGTTCGATCGAATCGACGTCGACCCGGAAGATCTGGCCCTTGTCCTTGATGTTGATGAGCCGTTCATAGCGCGCCGCGGCCGGCTCGCCCTCATCGGGCATGGCTTCCATGGCATCGGGAGCCACTTCTGCAAGGACGTTCTTAAGCTTTTCGGCTTCTTCGGCCGAGCGCTTCTCAGCCAGGCGCAGGCGCACACGCTCCAGCGTATCGGCTAGCTTGTCCTCGTCGACCGGCTTCATCAGGTAATTGACGGCGTTGGCCTCGAACGCGCGGACAGCGTGTTCCTGATAAGCGGTAACAAAGACGATCAGCGGCGGTTCGATTTCCATCACGCCCTTGACCACGCTGAAGCCGTCAAACCCCGGCATCTGGATATCCAGAAAAACGAGGTCGGGCTTTTCGGTCTTGATCTTGCGGATTGCCTCGCGCCCGTTCGAGCAGGTATCGATGATCTCGACATCGGGGAAGGCCTGGAGGCGCAGCATGAGCCCCTGGATGGCCAGTTTTTCATCATCGACCAGGATCGTGCGAATGGTCATGGGGGCGGTCCTTGAATGGGGTCAGCCAGCAAGCGCAGGGGTGCGCAAGGCTGGAGAAACAGCGGCGGGCTCACGCCGCTCAAAAGGTAGTTCGATCAATACGGCAAAGCCGCCTTCGGGTGGTTCCATGGTCTCGAAACGATGCATCTCGCCATAGGCCTGAGCCAGCCGGTCGCGAATGTTGGCTAGGCCTACTCCGGTTGAAACTTGTTCCCCGCCGTCGAAGGTCACGCCCGCAAACCTGTTGTCGGTGCCCAAGTTTTGCAATCCCGGCCCAGTATCCGAGACGACGATGCGAAGGTTCGGTCCGACGAGTTGCGCCGTGATGGTGATCTCGGCTCCGGCCTCCTGCGGGCTGACGGCATATTTGATCGCGTTTTCGACCAGCGGCTGAAGCAACAGCGAGGGCAGCAAGGCCACCTCTGCCGCTGGATCGATTCTGAAGCTGGTCCGAAGCCGTTCCTCAAACCGCATCCGCTCAATTTCAAGGTAAAGCTTCAGCGTCTCGATCTCCTGTGCCACGGTCACCCGCCCGGTCGGTTCGTTGACCAGGGTGTAGCGCAGGAACGAAGACAATCGGCTGAGCATGGCATTGGCCGGCTCGGTCTGCTTGAGCAGTACCAGAGTGGAGATCGAATTCAGCGTATTGAACAGGAAATGCGGGTTCAGCTGGTAACGCAGCATTGCGAGCTGGGCTTGGGTCGCCTGGTTTTCCAGCCGGATTAGCTGATCGTTCTGCTCCTCGATCTGCAGGAAGAAGTTGATCGCGTAATAGAGTGCCGACCAAGCGCCCAGCAGGGTCAGGCCGATATAGAACAGGCCGATGAAACGCGAAGCGACCCCGCCGGCGGCATCAGCATAATAGAGAGCGTTTACCCAAGCATCGACGAAGACGTAGAGCCCGACTGCTATCGGCAGGACCAGGGCCGTCACGCCCCAGGTCACCAGCGGTCGCTGGTTGATCAGCTGGCGATAGATAACCGAGAGAATCAACGTGATCGAGAAGCCGGTCACGGTCGATATCACCACCAGAACCAGGTAGCTGAGCTCGACGCCATTGGCGATGCCGGACATGGCGCGCAGCAGCATGGCACCCAGCCAGCCGGCGGCCTGCAGGCGCCAGAATGCCCGGTTCTTGTTGGCGAAAAAGGGGGTCGGACGGAAGGGCAGCACGGCCATGCGGCATAGCCTAGCAGAAAAACGCGGCTGCTCGCGAATGTTTTGCGCAAGGCGTGAGTTTGGATTAGCCTTGCTGCCAAACGGGAGAGAAAAATGGCCGATATCGACAGCCCCATCCAGCACGGCAGCCATGAGCGTGCCAAGTTCCGCGCCATGACCGAAGGAACCCAGGAAGACTGGTCGTTGATTTCGGGCGAGTACATGGCCTTTGCCAAGGACCTGCCGGATCGCGTCCTAGCCCACCTCAAGCTGCTGGACGGCGATTTCGGCGGCTTCCCGGTCGACCGGCTGCAGCACTCACTCCAGACCGCGACGCGGGCCCACCGTGACGGGCGGGACGAGGCCTATGTCATCATGGCTCTGCTGCACGACATCGGCGATACCCTGGGCACCTATAACCACCCTGAAGTCGCGGCCTCGATCATCAAGCCATTTGTTTCGGAAGAGATCCATTGGATCTGCCAGAACCATGGTGCGTTCCAGGGGCATTACTATTTCCACTACATTGGCATGGACCGCGATATCCGCGAGCGCTTCCGCGGCAATCCCTATTTCGACGCCTGTGCTGAGTTCTGCGAGAAGTACGACCAGGCCGCCTTCGACCCGGACTACCAGAGCGAGCCGCTGGAATTCTTTGAGCCGATGCTGCGGCGGGTCATGGCCCGGCCGATCAATTCCATGTACGCCAAGCTGGCCGAATAGGATCTATTCTTTCGGCGCGGCCTTGGCCGCGTCGATGGCCTCCTGAAGCACCTTCTGCCCGACTGCGCCGGCCATCAGCTGCTTGCCGATGACCCAGCTGGGGGTCCCATCGATCCGCAGCTGGCGGGCGAAATCGAGGTTCTGCTTAATCTCCGCCTCGACACGCGGTTCGGCAATCACCTTGCGGGCCAGGTCCAGGTCGAGCCCGGCGCGCGCAGCGGCAGCCTGTATTGTGTCAGCCGCAGGACGACCTGCTGCAAACATCGCCTTGTGGAAGGCTTCGAATTTGCCCTGCTCGGCCGCAGCAAGCGACCAGCGCGCGGCATCGGCGCTGGCCGGGGACAGGATCGGCAGTTCGCGGATCACGACCTTGAGATCGGGGTTGGCGGCAATCAGCGCCTCAACTTCGGGCACTGAAGCCCGGCAATAGCCGCAGGCATAGTCGGTAAATTCCACCAGGGTGACCGAGCCGTTGGGGTTGCCCAGCACGGCGCCCGGGAAGGGCGCGGTCAAGGCGTTGCCGGCGCTGGCTACTTGCTTGCCATTCTCGCGCGCCTGCAGCCGCTCCATTGCCTGCGGCAGGATTTCCGGATGCTCAAGGATGTAATTGCGAACGATTTCCTCGATCGCGGCCTTGTCGCCCGGTTGTTGCCGGGTACCGAGCAGCCAGCCGCCCAGCCCGCCGATCAACGCAACGATGACCAGGGCCAGGATTACCCAGGTCGATCGGGATTTTTCTTCGGTTCCAGACATGCGGGCAGGCCTACCGGCGTTTCTGCGACCGTTCAATCTCGGCGCGTGCCTGCATCGCAATATCCTGGGCACGGAGCCAATCAGCCGATCCCTTGGGCAACTGGGCCTCGGCCGCTTCGGCGCTGCGCAGGGCCTGCGGCATCTGCCAGTTCAGCACTTGCTGTTCGGCGCTCGCCAAATGGGCGCGGGCCATGTCGCCATTCGCGGCGTAAACGACCCCTAACTGGTACCAGGCAAAGGGGTTCTCGCGGTCACGCGCGACCGCATTCTTGAGTACCTTTTCCGCCTCGGCGAAGTTTTGGGGGTTTTCAGTTGCGATCAACGCATGGCCAAACGTGGTCGCGATCAGCGGCTGGTTGCCTGACAAGTCCGTCGCCCGGCGCAGGGCATCGAGCGCTTCGGCCGGCTTGCCGGTTTCGAGCAGAATCTGGCCCTTCAGCTCAAGGAAATAGGGATCAGTGGGAGACTTCGCGAGCAAGGCATCGGCTTCGGCCAGGGCCTTGTCGGGGAAGGCCTGGCGGTGGAAGCCATAGGCCCGGGCATAGCGGGCCGGCACGTCGGTCATGGTTTCGGGATAGGTGCGCATGATCTGCGCCGGTTCACCCAGATAGCCAAACAGCTTGGCCTTGGCGCGCTGGAAGCGGGCTTCAAGTTTGGCATCAAGCGGCGCGTTCCAGGCCGGGTCACGCTCATAGGTGTCCTGCAGGGTGGCGATGCGGTCCCCGGTCATCGGATGGGTGCGATAGAATTCGTTGTCCGGCGTGCGGGTGTAGCCATAGCGGAACTCCATGTTCTGGAGCTTCTTGAAGAATTCCACCGATCCCCGGCCGGTGATCCCGGCCTTGGACAGATATTGTGCGCCGGCGGCATCGGCGGTCGATTCCTGGCTGCGGCTGAAGGCCAGATACTTGCCCAGGGCTGCCTGCTGCCCGGCCATGATCACGCCCATGGCCGCGTCGCCGGCACCAGCGGCCGCTGCCGCTGCACCGAGCAGCAAGGACAATATGCTGATATTGCCAGCAGCCTTACTGCCGCCATCGCTGATGATGTGACCACCAGTGATGTGGCCCAGCTCGTGGGCGATCACGCCCTGAACTTCATTGGCGGTACTGGCGGCATTGAGTAGGCCGGAATGGATGTAGACAGCCTGCCCGCCCGCCACAAAAGCGTTGAGCGAGGAATCGTTGATCACCACAACATCGACGTTGTTGGGATTGAGCCCGGCGGCTGTAATCAACGGCGCGGCCATATCGTGCAGCAACGCTTCGGTTTCGGCATCGCGCAGAATTGATTGTGCTGTCGCCGGCTGCGCCATCAGCGTTATCGCGGCGATCAGGGCCAACAGTCGGGAGATCAGGCGCATGGGCAGTCTTTACTCAGCCGCCGCCTGAACCGGTGCTGAAGATTGCTGCAAACTGCCAAGAAAGGCCAGGACCGGGGCACTGACGCTGGTGTCGCGGGCGAAGGGTTGGGCCAGCTTGAGCACGGGCCCCGCATGATCGACCCCGGGCAGGATCACCAGTTCGGCTCGGCCGCCGCGCTCGGTCAGCGCCTTGGCCAGAACCTTGCTGTTGCGCGGTTTGACTGTCGTATCTGCATCACCGGTCAGAAGCAGCATCGGTGGCGCATCGCCGCGGGCAAAGGTGATTGGCTGGGTCAACTTGGGATCTGCGACATGGCCGAATGCCTGGCGGGCGGAATCCGAGGTGAAGGGATAGAAATCGTAGGGCCCCGATAGACCGACAACCCCCTTCACAAAGTGGTCGGGCAGGCCCTGGCGCCCAAGCCATTGCCGTTCCAACCCCAGCATGGCCACGGTATGGGCCCCGGCGGAATGACCCATCAACACAACCTTGTCCGGATCGCCGCCAAAACGGGCAATGTTCTGTGCGGTCCAGGCTACGGCCATTGCCGCGTCTTCCAGCATGTGCGGGTAGACGCCATCGGGGCCTAGCCGGTAGCCCGGCAGCACCACAACATAGCCCGCCCGGGCAAAAGTGCGGCCAACAAAGTGGTAGTCCTCGGGGCGGCCTGAATTCCATGAACCACCATGCACGAAGATCAGTACAGGATGCGGTCCTGGCGTGCTGGGCGCAACGATATCCAGCCGGTGGGCTGGCACCGGGCCATAGCGCAAACCGGTTGCGGCAATTTGCGTCCCGTCCGTGCCACCGACTGTGCGATCCGCCAGGTCGAGCAAACCAACCGCACCCGCGGCATGGGCATAACGCCAGCCCGCAAACAAGGCCGCAGCCAGTAAGAGCAGGACGGTCACCGTCCAGCCGATCCAGCCCATGCGCCTGCCTTTCGCCATCATAACCATGGCGGCGGTCTAGCGGGCAAAAGCGAAGGGCGCCATGCCCTTCGGCACGGCGCCCGACTCGCTGAGGGGTTTATTGCCGATGTCAGCCAATCAGCTTGCGTGCAGCCCGCTCCAGCAGCGGCACGTCATCGCCGATTTCGCCCAGCAGGACCACTTCGCCCGCAGGCAGGCGGCGGGCCACGAGCAGCGTGAATTCGCTGCCTTCGCCCGGCACCGCGTTAAGTGGGGTCGTTTCGAGCTTGCGCAGCTTGCGGGCCAGCGCTTCACGCGGGGTATCGCGCCCAGCATGATCCACCCCGGCTTCCACGCGCTTGGTCCGGCGCTCGTCGTTGACCACGCCCTTCAGCCCGCCAGTGGCCTGGGCCAGGTACTGGCCGAGCTGGCCGCGCGGGATGCCGACGCGGTGCGCGTGGCTCAGCGCGGTGGCATATTCGGTCAGGCGGGTCTTGTCGTAATCTGCACCGAAAACCAGCTTTACCACCGGGGTCATGGGTGCCCGGTCCTGGACCGTTAAGCCATAGTTGGCGACCAGCTCGCTGAACTCAGCCGGGGCTTCGGCCGCGGCGATGGAGAAATCGTAGGCCCGGCCAATCGCAGCATAAAGCGCCTGGCGGGTGCGGTCCTCGCTGCCGCGGGCGGCTTCGGCCAGCTGGCGGGCAGAGGCCAGCCAGTCAGTTAGGCCCATCTCCGCATCGTTCAGATCGCCAAAGCTAGGCTCAGGGAAGGCAAGAAGGTCTACGCCGTCGGTTGCGAATGCGCCCAGATCAAGAATGTCGTCGCCTTCGCTGCCAGCATTTCCGGCAAGGTCGGCGGGGCCATCAGCCCAGTCAGTCAATTCATCGTGGCGGATCTCCGGTGCGCCCACTTCCAGCGCCTGTTCGATTTCCAGCAGCAGCGCATCGGTGGTGCGCTGGTCGGCCAACTCCTTCCAGTTGATCACGCCATAGATGAAGTCGATGGTGTCATCGTCGCTGGAGAAGGGCAGAAGAATTCCGCGGTAAAGGATGGTGGCTTCGCGCTGGTTGACGAATTCCGCTTCGAACCCGATTGGCGCCTGATTGGCCAGGATCTGCATGTAATGATCGGTAATGCGCGACAGCAGCGATCGGCTGGGCACGTCGGCCAAGGTCTCGATCTGCGCATCGGTGCCGCACTCAACGGCAAGTGCAGAGCCAAGGTAGCGGATCGAAGGGTTATCGATCCCCGCTGTAAAATCCAGCAGCACGCTGTAGGGGCCGAAGTCCGGCAGGCGTTCCGGCTCGAGATCCTCGATCGAGGGCAAGGCGCGGTCACCCAGCAAGCCCGCCCAGTGATTGTAGGCGCGCACCTGCATCCGACGCTCGTCCTGGCCAACCGGGTTCGGTGGCAGATCGTTTAGCGCCTCGTCATCGTGACTGTCGAGGTCGGGCCATTCATTGCCGGTCTCGGCCTGGTCCGAAAAATTGCCCCGAAACGTATCCATGTGGCTACCCCACCCGTGTGTCTATGTGGGGTTTCTCGCGCAACATGGTAAATTATCGGTTAAGTTGTGCCAAAGTCATTGGCACCGCTCATGATGTCACACACGTGCCGCGCAAAGCACTGCCGAAGCTTAGAGAAGATAGCGGATTCGGGCCGTTTGTTCGACTGCGGTGCCAGCTACGTCGAAGGCAGCCTTATCGAATTTCGGCGGCCCCATCGTTACCGGCGCATCCCGGGAAAACCCGTAGCCCTCTTTCGGCATGATCAGGGCCATGTCCATTTTACGGTTGGCGTTTTCGTCATGGATCAGCGAGATCGCATAACGGCCCGCCGGGACGGGACCGAAGTTGATCCGCACTGTTGCCGCGGCGGGGACGATAGCCTGCTTGGCGGCGGGATCCTTGCGGCAATCGGGAAAGCCCTTGGGCTGGGCGGTAAGGCAGGCCAGGACCTGCCCCTTGGTGTTGCGCAGGCCGGTGACCACCACGCTCACCTCGGTCAGGGGCGGCGGCCCTGCCCCCAGGAGCGGCAGGCCCAGGGTCAGAGCGAGGATAGGCCGCGATCCGTGCCGCACAGCCGGTCCCAAACGCGAAAATAGAGGCCGTAATTGCATTGATAGTTCTCATGATGCCGCTGGTGGTGGCTCGCTGTTATCAGCCAGCCCCCTAAGCGCGAATGAACGAGGCGGGCAGGGAACAACTCCCAGCCCATATGGTTGGTAATCCCCATCAGCGTCATGATTGCCAGGACCAGACCCAGCAGGGCGACATGGATCGGGATCAGGAACGCCAGCGCCGGGATAACCACGGCACCGGTCACGGCCTCCCACGGGTGGAAGCTCATCGCGGTCCAGGCTGTGGGCGGGCGGCTGGCGTGGTGCACGGCATGGGCCCGGCGGAACAGCCGGGGGCGGTGCATCCAGCGATGGGTCCAATAGAACCAGGTATCGTGCGCGAAGAGGTAAAGCAGGACCGATATCGGTGCATACCACAGCGGGTAATCGGCGAAGTCGGTATAGATCCGGGTCCAGCCCAGCTGTTGCCAGCCCCAGGCGACGATCCCGGCCGGAATGCCATAGATCGCAGCTGAGGCTAGCGACCAGCCAATTTCCTGCCTGATCTGGCGCTCCAGACCTTCGTACAGACCGGGCCGGATGATCCTGGTGGCCCAGGCAAAAGCCCCGCTGGTCGCAAGATAGCGCAGCGCGACAATCACCGTCATCGCGCCTGCCGACCAAACGGCCGCTTGCCATCCCGAACCCGTCAAACCCTGCATAGGCAGGCCTTATGCCGCGCCGTGAGGCGCGGCGCCAGCACTGTTAGCGGGCGTCGCGGCCCTTGCCCCGGAACTGGCCGGGACCGCGCGACGCGCCCTGGCCGCCGCTGCGTCCACCTTCATTGCGACCACCTTCACGGCGGTCACCCCCAGGCCGACGGTCACCGTGCGGCGCACCGCGGCGCTCGCCCTGAGGCTTATCGCGGCGCTCGCCTTGGCGAGCCGGGCGCCGGTCAGGGCCACCGGGTCGACGATCACCCTGCGGTGCTGGGCGGCGATCGCCTTCGGGCCTGGCCTTGGGCATCATGCCGAATTCGCGCGCTTCACGTTCTTCGGCGGCAAGCGGGTTGAAGACCGGGCCACGCTGTTCGCGCGGGGCCCATTCCTGCCGCACGCGTTCGTTGCGGTGGTACTGGTCGCGGCTCTGGCCGTCGCGGCTCTGTCCACCGGGGCTGCGGTTGTTGTTCCGGCCCCCGCGACCCTGGCCACCGCGCGGCTGGCCGCCACGCCCGCGGGCATCGCGTTCCTCGCGGCGGGCATCCTGCTCGGCCTCGGCCGGCTTGCGGCTGGGCAATGGCAGGCGGGCGGCTTCCTTCTGGAAATCATCCGGCAAGGGCATTGGATCCAGCTTCACTCCGGTCAGCCGCTCGATGTCCTTGAGATAGGCCTTTTCGTCTGGGGCGCAGAAGCTCTGTGCAATCCCGTCAGCCCCGGCGCGGGCCGTGCGGCCGATCCGGTGAACATACTGTTCCGGCACGTTGGGCAGTTCGAAGTTGAACACGTGGCTAACGCCCGAAACGTCGATCCCGCGGGCGGCAATGTCGGTTGCGACGAGCACCGGGGTCGAACCCTTGCGGAACGCCAGCAGCGCGGCGGTGCGCTGGGCCTGGCTCTTGTTGCCGTGAATTGCCGCGGCATTGACGCCGGCGGTGGACAGGTGGCGCACCACCCGGTCCGCCCCATGCTTGGTGCGGGTAAAGACCAGCGCCCGGTCGATCGAGCCATCGGCCAGGCCAGCCCGCAGCCGCAGCGAAAGCAGCGCCTGCTTCTCCGCCTGGTTAAGGAAGGTCACGTACTGCTCGACACGTTCAGCCGTGGTGGCCTGCGGTGTCACTTCAACGCGCACCGGGTTCTGGATGAACTGCTTGCCGAGGTCGGCAATCGCCTTGGGCATGGTGGCCGAGAAGAACAGGCTCTGGCGCTCCTTGGGGAGCAGATTGGCGACGCGCTTTAGCGGCACGATAAAGCCAAGGTCCATCATCTGGTCGGCCTCGTCGAGCACGAAGATCTCGACATTGCGCAGCGTCAGCGCGCGCTGGTCGATCAGGTCGAGCAGGCGGCCGGGGGTGGCCACCAGGATATCGCAGCCCGGGACGAGCGCGCGGGCCTGCTTGCCGACGGGGATCCCGCCGAACACGCACTGGACCGACAGGTTCAGGTACTTGGCATAGCCGCGCATGTTCTCGGCAATCTGGGCAGCCAGCTCGCGGGTGGGCGAAAGCACCAGCATGCGGCACGAAGCATTGCTGCGCGCCTTGGGGTTGGCGGCCAGACGATGGAGCGAGGGCAGCGAGAAGGCCGCGGTCTTGCCAGTGCCGGTCTGGGCGATGCCCAATAGGTCGCGTCCCTCCAGCAGCGCCGGGATCGATTGACGCTGAATCGGTGTGGGATCGGCATAGCCCTTGGTTTCAAGGGCACGGATCAGGGGCTCGGCCAGGCCAAGGTCGGTAAAATAGGTCATGAAATTCTCTTCAATAGGAAGCGGCGCAGGCGGAATGATCCCGCCATGCGAAGCAAGGTGTCGTTCGATGCGACCCTGCGTGAAAGAGGAAGCTTCAGCGAATGCGGCGATCGTACGTTCGGGCAAGTCTTCCGTTGAAACGGTGACCTCACGCTGCCGGAACTGCGGCGGAAACAGGGCCCGCGCGCCGATTGCAGAGGCCGAGCTAGTGCAGATTGCCGCAAAAAGCAAGAAAATTGCGCTGGCACGCGGCCCACGGCTTTGGCAGGGTGTGGCTATGTTGACCCGCCATATCCTAGCGCCCGTCGCGCTGATCGCCGCCACCATCCTGTCCACGCCGGTCTTCGCTACGCCGCCCAACAAGGCTGAGCAGGCGATGATCGCCACTGTCGATGCCGAGCAGGCGCGCCACCTTGATCTGCTGGAAAAGCTGGTCAACCAGAACAGCGGGACCCGCAATCTCAAGGGCGTGCGAGCCGTTCACGACATGCTGGTGCCCGAATTCGAGGCTTTGGGCTTTACCGTGCGCTGGGTCGATCAATCCGCGGTTGGCCGCGCCGGACATTTCATTGCCGAACATAAGGGCAAGAAAGGCACCAAGCGGCTGCTGCTGATCGGGCACCTTGATACGGTGTTCGAGCTTGACCATCCGTTCCAGAAATTCGAGCGGGTCAGCGCCGACAAGGTCAAGGGTCCGGGCGCGGCCGATGACAAGGGCGGGGTGGTCGCGATGCTCGCCGCGCTGCGCGCCATGCACCAGGCCGGAACGCTGAAGGGCGCCAATATCGAGGTGGTCCTGACCGGTGATGAGGAAGAGGCCGGGCTGCCACTTGCGATTGCGCGCGCCGATCTGATTGCAGCGGGCAAGCGCGCCGATGCCGCGCTCGACTTCGAAGGGCTGAGCCAGGAAAACGGACAGGACATGGGCTCGATTGCCCGGCGCTCGGCCGGCAACTGGCAGGTCACCGTCACCGCCCGCAGCGGTCATTCAAGCGGGATTTTTTCCGACAGCGCGGGGGAGGGTGCGATCTATCCGCTCGCCCGGATCCTGTCCGCCTTCCGCAAGGAGCTGCCCGAACCGAACCTGACCTTCAACGTGGGCATGGTGGCCGGCGGGGCCAGCGCGGCCATTGCCCCCAGCGGAGCCAATGCCGAGGCAACCGGCAAGACCAACATCATTCCCGGTGTCGCCGTGGCGATGGGTGATGTCCGCGCGCTCAGCCGCGAATCGATTGCCCGCACCGAAGCCAAAATGCGCGAGATCGTCGCCCGCCCCTTCAACGGCGGCGAGGCCAAGCTGGTGTTCGAAGACAAGTATCCGCCGATGGCCCCGACGGCCGGCAACCGTGCACTGCTGGACAAGCTGAACGGCGTTAACGCCACGCTCGGGCTGCCGGCGATGGCCGCTCTGGACCCGCTTAAGCGCGGAGCGGGCGATGTCAGCTTTGTTGCGGCTGACGTTGATAGCCTGGTGGGCCTGGGTCCAGCCAGTGCCGGCGACCATACTGCCGCCGAGACTGTTGACGTGCCCAGCCTGTGGCGTCAGGCCAAGCGGGCGGCGCTGCTGATGACCCGGCTTTCGCGCGAGCCGGCGGCCAAGCGCTAGGACCCAGGACCGTGCATGGCCCGGAATCGCCCTGCGACGGGACCTGTCAGATTGACCGGGCCACTGGCTGGTGCCGGGGCTGCAAGCGCACGGTGGATGAGATTGCCGATTGGCCGATGCTTTCCGTGCGCGGCAAGCAGGCGATCCTGCGGGGTCTAAAGGATCGGCGTTAGCTCCAGGCCGCCAGACCCGGATCGACAAAGCCCTGCTGGCGGCGCAACGCGGCGCGGGCCAATCGCTCAACCTCAGTCTTGCGACGCGCGGCGTTAAGCGGAACGGTTGGCGCCGGGCGGAGGATCTCTGCGTCATAACCATCGGCCACGATCAAGCCGCAGCGTTCGGGCTGGAAGGCATCAGTTTCCATGCAAGCCCGATCGAGATGCGCGGCGAGGCCCCAGTAAAACCGGTCACAATGATCCAGGTAATCGGTCCACTTGGCATCGCCCATCAGGTCTGCCTTGCTGACCTTGATCTCTACAATCACCAGGTGGCCCTTGGCATCTATCCCCATCAGGTCGGCCCGGCGGTTGGATCGCAGCGGCATTTCCGAAAGACACCAGATGTCGTTGCGCGCAAACAGCCGGCAAATGCCACGGGCAACCGCTTGGGCGGCTTTCAGTTCGGCATCAAGGGTTACGGGGTTCGCAGTACCAGTCATTCCAGAAGAATAGGAACAGACCGGGAACTGTGCAAGTGTTCAGGTGAAGCGGCGCGGGGCCAAAGCCTCACCCGGTGGCGGAACGAGCGCCATCAATCCATTGCGGGCTGCAAGATACTCCTGCCACAGTGCCTGCGCTGGTATCTTCGGGTTGATCCCGCGGGCGTGCACGGAAAGCAGCGCGGCGATACCGGGTTCCATGACTGCGGCCAGGTCATCGATGCCTTGTTCGGCCATCGTGCGGCGCCATCCTCCTGCGTCGCGCATCGTTGCCGGGAAGTGACGGAGCTCAGGCTTCAGCGGTTCAACCGTGATGCCTGCAAGCATGGCGACCACACCGGCCGCGTCGTTCAGCGCGGCCCACTTCATGCTCATCGCATTGGCAGATGCCTGGCCGAAGTCGGCCCGACCCGATCCTGGCAGCACGCCTGCTGGCGGAACGATCGGCGTTGCAAAGGGGGGATGATGCGCATTCATAGCCAGGCGTCATAGTTAAAGCGTCTTGCCAAATAGCTAATTTCGCGGCCGGGAGGTTTCCGGGCCAAATTGCGCTGGCGCAAGTGCCGCCGTGCTGCTAACCGCTCGCCCTGCTTTGGCACCCGTAGCTCAGCTGGATAGAGCGCTGCCCTCCGAAGGCAGAGGTCACAGGTTCGAATCCTGTCGGGTGCGCCAAATTTCTCCATAAAAATCAACATGATAGAGTTTGACAAAACTCTAGCTGTGCTCATTTTGAGCCGATTTTGCCATTGACAAAACGTTGACAAAAAGCGGTGTCAAAGAGCATCTCTCTGATATACCTAGCGAAGGTGTCTTGGAGACCTCGGGATGTCGAAGTACGCCGAACAGGTTGATGTGAAAGGGGATGGTCGGGTCGTCATCTACAAACGTGACGACCTGAAGAGCCCCAAATGGCAGGTCAGAATCCGAGTGCCGAATGCCACTGGCTACAAGATCGTCAGTGCCAAGACCGAGGATCAGAGAGAGGCGGAACGGTTTGCCCTCGACCTCTACGACGACCTCTACCTTCATGTGAAATCAGGTGGGTCGATCCAGTCTCGGACCTTCAAGCAGGTCTTCGAGGAATGGAAGAAGACCATCACTACGATGGGACATACCCGTCAGGGTGGATCGTGGGATGCGACCATCGACCGGGTCGAGACCTACGCCGTGAAGTTCTTCGGGCAGATGAAGATCGATACCATCGGTCCCAAGGAGTTCGCTGACTTCTGGGTTTGGCGTAAGTCCAACTACAATCGGTCTCGACCGTCCAACGGGACGCTGCGGCGTGAGAGGACCAGTATCCTGCCGGTATTCAAGTTTGCAGTGACCAGAGGGTACCTCCAGGCTGTTCCTGATACTGATCCGCCGAAGGCTGCTTTGGAACGGCGACCGACTTTCACTCAGGATGAGTGGCGGAAGATTTACACCAAGGCACGGGACTGGGTGAAGAAAGGCGAATCGTTAGCCACATGGCGTCAGCGGTTTATGACCCAGCAGTACGTTCTGGTCCTTGCAAACACGGGTCTGCGGGTTGGCGAACTTCGAGGATTACGATGGAGTGACCTGCGAACGGTATCGACTACCGACGGCACACGTCTTGTTGCAGAGGTCAGAGGCAAGACTGGCGCCCGAGAGGTAGTCTTTCAGGACGGTGCCGAGGACTACATCAAGCGGATCTACGATCTGCGGATAGAGGAGCTGAGTAATCCGCCACCTGACGATCAGGTGATCTTCTGTCATAAAGACGGCTCACCCATTCAGACGATGAAGACTGCGTTCCAGTCGCTGCTGAAGTTTGCCGGAGTGCCAATCGAGCGAAACGGCGGGTCACGGACGATCTATTCCCTGCGACACTTCTACGCCACGATGCGCCTGTCTCACGATACCAGCCCGTTCCTTTTGGCTAAGCAGATGGGGACCTCGGTCGAGATGCTAGAGAAGTTCTACGGGCAGACCGTGTCGTCAGAACTGGCGGCGCAGATTACCAAGGCTAATCGGACCAAGGAGCCTGCCAAGAAGGTTGGGGTGTATCCATTTGAATGAGTTGCTTCGGCCCAAAATGTCGCTTGCCTTGTCCGATCAGTTAAGTAGGCCTTCACTTCCGGGGGCAAAACAAAATGCGTAATTTGGAGCCAAAATTATCTGACTTTGGAATTCCAAACGGATTTGATTTCGTCAATTTTGACGAAAAAATGATCAAGCAAGTTAAAAAAATCAATTCTTTCAGGTCGGCATATATAATTCTCTTGGCCTCTCCCGCCCTATATTGGCTTATATTGAAAACAAAAGAGGGGGAGTTTCTTGAGGGAATAATCCCACTGGTATTATCTCTATACTTTTATCACCATTTGAACTTCAAATCTTTCGCTGAAAAGATTTTTAAAAAATATATCGCACAATTAATTCCATCAGATCCTGAGGTTGCCGCATACGCCAACGGGGTGATGCGTTACCGACGGGCCCTTTACGATTGGGAATACCTCAACTTGGAAACCGGCGAGGGCTTTTGGAAAGCGCTTCGAGGTGAAGATTTTGAGAATGCGCTCGCCAAGCTTTTTGAACGGCGTAACATTTCTGTGGCGAAGACGAAAAAGACTGGAGATGGCGGAGTCGACCTTATTCTGAGCTTTGGCTCTCGGCAGATATTTGTTCAGTGTAAGGGACATGCGAAACCCGTGGCCGTTGCGCCAGTTCGTGAAATCGCTGGGGTATGTAGCAGGAGCCAGGCGAGACCAGTCGTTGCAGCGGTCAATGGCTTCACCAAAGGTGCGAGAGATTGTGCTCGTGAGCTGAGTGTAACCTTGATCGACACGCAGACTATTATCCGATTGGCAAAGTCGGAGTCTATAGACTGGAATAACTTATAGCAGCAAAACTGGCGGTTAAGCTAATTTCAAGCCGGCCCAAAAGGTTGGAGCTCAATGGTTCCAATAGTGGATCAAAAAATAACTTTAAATTAGAATCGATGCGCAGAAGTGTCCGATTCGTTTTAAGACTGGCCAAAGTTGACTTGCAGCAAGGCAACCCCGGCGAGCGTGTTTTTCTAGGTAATTTTTCCCCAACAACCAATTCGGCCCTTGGGGAAAGGTGCGTTTACCCTCTTTAGGGGGCAGCTCATAGGCATTATATACAAAAAAGGATCGGGAAGTTACGACCTTCCCGATCCTGATTGGAAACCACCGGTGAGGGTGGCTGTGATCACATGGGTGTTAAACTACACTTGTCTGGCTCAGTCAAGCTCACCGGCCCTATGAAGGAGCCTGAGCTCATGACCCAGAGTGCTGAAATTCAGTGTATCAACAAGAACCCAAGGAATGACCCATATCGCCGGATCACACATGTTGGCGGTTATATGAATGGTCAGCGGTGGAAGATTACTGTTGCTGAGGCCATCCAGCATATCAGGAATCAAACGTGGAAGTTCTATACTAACAGCCGGGGGCACAGGGTTGATGTGGTCATTGCACGGAGTGCGTATGGTAACGAATACCTGAGGACGAAGGCTGATTACGACACACCGGACAATCTACTTTCGTTGCCCGAATGCCCGTGACAAACTTTTGAACCGCAGGCGCTAAACAAGGTTCACGACGAGCCTCCTCGCTTCACTGTCACCTTCGATGTACCGTTGGGTGGTTTGAAGCGAGGAGTGTCCTGCCAGGTTCTGGACATCCCTTAATGAGCCGCCGACAGTCGAGATCTTACGTGCCGCATTGGTGATGAAGGTTCGCCGCCCACTGTGCGATGAACAGCCGACCAGCCCTAGGTCACGGTACCAACAATGGAACAGGTTCACGATTGCCTGGGCTGAGGTGCGAACTGACCTTTCCGTGCTGATGACCCACTCGCCTTGACCCATTCCGTGCAGATCGGACAATGCTGCCTTTAGCTGCTTGTTAAGAGGGATGATCCGGCCAGACCGCCCCTTGGATGCATCGTCGGTTAGGTGGATGTAGTCTCCTACCTGTCCGTCGGCCCCAACCACCATGCTCCACTTCAGGTTGGCGACTTCCTTTGCCCGAAGTCCTGCCCGCACTGACAGCAGTACGATCACCTGATTGCGTCGGGCGTGCCGCAGTTTTCCAACGTGGTGGAGCAACACATCAACTTGCTTTGAGTTCAGCACCTTCGCCTGTTTGCCGAGAGCCATTAGAATCCTCGTAAGTGATTATATTTTTGATGTTTTCCTCAGTAATATAACCAATTCAGTTCGTACATGGCGGGCATCATCAGCAAAGCGATTCAGGATCAATAGCTTGCCTTGACCGATGATGTTTTTCTTATTTTATAACCTGTTCTCAGACAACCAGAGCAAGGGATTGGGGGATGCCATCATCGGGCTATGCGATGTACGATGCTGCACGAAACCGCCTTGAGGTCATCCGCCCTGGAGAGAACTCCAAGCGATACATTCCGTGTACCAACCTTCGCCCTCAGTCCGACAAGGTTCACGGTGTGCAGGTAGATGGTGACGAGATCTGGGTCTTGGTCGGTCCGCTGACTAACCCACGCCCCAACCGCAAGATCCTGTACCGGTTCTCTAGCCTCTCAGGTGGAAGCAGCCGCTCCCTGTGAAATTATTTTCATCGAGAGCCGTCACGAGGGTTCTACTCGGTATAAATATGTTTGGCTGAAACCTTACATACGCTGTGGGTGTGATCCAAACCTGTCGAGGCTGCGCATAGGGATATGGCGGTCGGAATTCAGTAAGGGACACCGAGAACCTCTCACGCATCAGCCGACAAGCGGATGAGCCAGCAGGCTCTGAAGCAAGATGGGGGCTCTGAGAAAAAGCAACTCCCGCTACCGAAGGCAGTCGCCCTGTGGCTCTTCGGTGGATCCGTTGGATGAAGCGGAACATAAAACGAGACCGGCTAACCTCCGTTACCTGCAAGGGTTGTTCTCACAGGGATGCGACGGACGATCACTTCAAGATCGTTGGGCATACATTCTCCTGCGGAAGGAGAAGTATGCTCAAAACCGACCCTTCAAGATTAATCAATAAAATCAATAAGAAATCTAGAGCATCGAGCTTCGCTCGATTTGCCTTCGGTTTCACCGAAGGCAAACATCAAGGTTATTCTATATCATCATAAATCATTAAAAAAACAGTTTAAATCAATAAGGATATCGCCAATGGATAAACGACCATCAAATAGATTTGATAATACCCTCATCGCCTGCCGAGTTCCCTTGATGCTCAAGGAGAAGATCGATGAGTTCAGCCAAGAGAGAGACGTCTCGGTCAGCCAAGTGATTCGTCTAGGGATCAAGATGGCACTGGGTCTGGAGAAGATCGAGAAGCCAGCACACTGGATGTTCCGCCAGTGAAGGTCATCCAGAAGAAGACCAATAATCTGGCTTCGCTTCGGGCACTGGTGTCTGGTCATCGGTCTGGTTCGTGTGCCGCCTACCAGCTGGAACAGGCATCGGATGCTGCCAAGGTCACCAAGGAAATCGAGGGCTTCATCGGCAAGGACCTGAAGCCAGTTACGGTGCTGCTGCTGAAGGCAAATTAAGGTTCAATCTCGATGAAGCGGCTCGTCCACGCACGGTTGTGATCTTGGCCTCGCCACTTTTGATACTTTCCATCGCCAGTAGCTTCAAAAGTGAATTTTATGCGGTCGGGCCGAGCAACGCCTTCAGCGTTTATCCATTCCCAGGATAGGACGATGCCTCCAAAAAATGAACTGTAGGCCTTCTTTCGGTGGAAATAGATCATTCCACCGACAAGGCTATCTGCTTCTTCGCCGTTAAAATTCCAGCCTCGGGATTCGTAAACAAGTCCGTCGACCTTCTTCGGCTCAAGACCATTTTCCCTATTCTCTTTTGTGCCTTTGCAGATGAGATGAACCGCTTTCATAAACTGAGGATGGCTCAAAACAGGGCGCCAAGCAACGCTTCACCAGTGCTCGTCTAAAGTGCGGGCCTTGGTAGATTGTCCTGCAAAGCGGGATCATCGAGGGCGAGCTTATAGAACTCGAACCATAGACGAATGTGTTGGCGGCGGGATTTGATCTGCGGTTGGGTCATCTACAAGCGGTAACAGCGGCACTAGTGTATTAGAAGGTTAGGCAGCCTCTAGAATTTCGGCTTGGTTGGTCTGCAAGCCCCTCCCTTGCCGCCTACGACTGGGGCGTCATTGCACCAAAAAGGCTTCTCACCAGACTGTGTAGGCGTAGCCAAGCAGGCTTTCACCTCGTCCGCCGTTGGGGTCTTCGTGAAAGAGAAATATGAACCGCCGCTTATCCTATTGATTGTAAGATAGGCCGTGTTGGCATTCGGCATTATCTCCAATGCGTAAAACGGATTGCGATTAACGGCCTCAATTTTGCTTGAAGATATACGAAGGATTTCAAACGGAGCATTGGGGAAATTCACGTCGATGAGTTTCATCTTCGCAGCCTGAATTTCGAAGATGTAATCGCCAAAGCGGACATACTCCTGTCCCTCCGACGTTTTGAACCCACATTCTAAAAATAGTGACTTCGCTGCTGGTTGGGGCGCACGCTTGGTTGCAGAATATGCTGGCAAAGCTAGCGCAATGAATGATGCAACGAGCAAAATTTTCAGTTTCAAAACTTAACCTTTCGAACTTCAGGTTGTGTTGATCGATCTACCGTTTCGTCCATCAACACTTACGAACCATCCAGAATTGCAGTCAGTCGATATACTTCACTACGACGAATGTTGTGGTCGTCTTGGTGCCACCCATTGAAAAGAATGAGCCCCATCCTCCGGCAACACTGCCGGCGCCAGAGGAGCCGGCGCCGACGTCATTCTGCTCGAGCATGATGACTGCAGAGCCGCCCGCTTGCTTGACCTTTTTGGCTACTGTTGGGCTCCCAACGGCATGACCACCATCCCACTCTTCACTTCGACGATCTGTGATGCGTCCGATAACCTGATATCGGCGGGGCGGCTTGCCGCTGGTCCAATAGTCGATGCCATTTTTAGTGATCTTGGTGCCGCCTTCACCTGTCTCAATGATCGGTGCTCCCGAATATTCAGCGAAATCGATCTTGGCTTGCGCAAGAACCGGAGAAGCGCCGATCAGGGCGACGATTGCGGGAGTAAGCAGCCGAATTCTCATCTAACGCCCCCAAGAGTAGCCATTCTCACCGCAGTTGCGGTCAATGGATCCCAAAGCTTCTTCTGCTGTGAAGGCACCGGAACGCCAACCATCTACGTTGCCTTTTATGATGGCTCGACAGTTTTTGGGAAGCCCGCTGTCACCATAAGTCAGCTTCGAATTTGTATCGCATGCTGAGAGCCCAATGCACGCAACAACGATCAAGCTTTTTGCTTTCATTTCATTTAATCCATCTTAACGGACGAAGTCGCTTCATGGCGGCGTTGCAGGCCTACAAGCGGGGCGGCATTTTACAAGATGAAGGCAAAGTGCGGCGGGTTGAAGGTGCCCTGCGTTAAGCCACATTCGTGCACTAGCTGGCTGCGGTTGAAATCGATGAATTCGTAATTAGCTTACGATTACGATATAGCCGAAGCGTGTTTGAGGTCACCCCCGGGCCAACGGAACAAAACCTCTCTACGCTGGCCTAACGCACCTCGTCGGCTACGACATGGGTCCGGGTGCGAGATAGAAGGAGAACACTATGGTGTTCCTCGCTATCGAAGCCAGCAAGCCGACCGGTGAAATGTACCGTTTGGCCATTGGGTGTAATTTGTACCCGCTGGCCACATGGCTCCTCACAATCGGTCGGTTGCTTTAATGGAAAGGGTGTCTCAGAGATGGGGCACCCTTTTCAGCTATCAGACCAGCGGCATGTTGCTAATAGCAGATTCACTTATGGGGCTTGGCATGTGGTTAGTTCTACAAATAGCTCTTGGCGTTCTCTTGGGCTACATCTTGATTAGGAATTTCGAGGCTCTCACGTCATTGGTTGTCGGGTCTGTGGTTATCCTGGTGGGTGTCGCCGCTGTGGCTGCCATCTGGTATTTGGGTGCCCAGCTCATTGAAGCAGTCAATGACTATGCGAATGCTAGTGACCTGGCGAAAAAGATGTTCGCTGCAATTGGTCTGGCGACCTTTATGGCGCTGGGCTTGTCCACGCTGGTTGGTCTGTGGTTCTTTGTAATGATATCGATCCCCGATAGTTTGTTGAAATTTATAAATAAATCTGAAGATTCGAATGTCTTGCTGAATATCTCGTCGGTCCTGCTGACCCTGACTATCCTTTATTTTTCTGCCGATATAACTCTGCCGGGTGCGTTGGGAGATTTCCATAATTCGTGGACCGCATGGGGGCTCGAGCACGGTATGGGATATGATGGAGGAGATTTCTTTGGTCTGCTCCTTTGGCAGTTTATGTGGCCGTTGAATTTTGTCATTCTCTGGATCCAGCGACGGAGCTTCGCCTCGGCCATACGAAGCTTAAAGAGAACCGCATTCTAACCCCTATGCAGATATAGCCCTGAATTAATGAGGCTATGCGGCTCTATAATCGTCAGAATTGAGGCCAGGAGTGTCGTAACTGACGGAATTTTTACCTCTATATTAACCATATAAGGAAATAAGAGTGGGTGCAGGCGGTGTTATCTTTTTGATGATCTTGATGATCGCCTGCGGTGTTGCGCTGTCTCTGTACACGCCCAAAGGTATCGAAGGGACTGCTTCAACCATTGATGAACTCCCTGCCCAGGCGACACTATTGGGGTCGACCCTTTGGGAGATCACTATCTTCCGGAAGTCAGGCTACCTCCACGATGTCCGAGAGGTGAAGGGTAGTGCAGCCGAAGCGCTGGCCAGGGCCATCACTTCATGCCGTAAGTCGGGCATCTTCAGCGTCATTATCACGCAGAATGAGCCAAACCTCCTAGAGTTTTACAGCGCCAATCAAAATGGTCGTGGCAAAGCAATAGGCGGGTTCCGGATTGCGCCAGCGAATGAACCCGCAGCGCTAGAGGCCGCAAAGGACATCCAGCAGAGGGCAGGGGAGCTTGGCGCTGAGCTTCAAGATACTAAGAGGGCCTTGGCATCGATGTTGTTCGAGAGCATCAAGCCAGGATTGAATGAAAAGCAAAAAGAGGTCCTAGGCACGTTGCCAGAGGATCAGATCATCACGGCAATGGCTAGTCAGCTGGATGGAACAGCCACCTCTCCCTTTACCTTTGACATACCGATTGATTTTACGGACGAAGACGGAAATCACTACGCTAACATAAAGCTGACTGTGGCCAGTGACACGGCCGTTTAACGGCAAGGGGGTAAGTATGGTTCGTCGGTTTTTGCAGGTGATAGTTGGGGCTTCGCTTTTGATTGGGGCCGTCTCTATTGAGGCTCATTCTGGCAGGACGGACAAGAGTGGTTGCCATAAGCAGAAGTCCACTGGCACGTACCACTGTCATAAGAAGAAGCGGTAAATCCATGACTCTGCCACTGTGCGTGTATGTGGGTGGCCGGGGGGGCGAGTAACTGATGTCGATAGAGGCCATAAAGCACATCATTGCGACCGTGTTCTCTGCACAAAATGCGCTGCGGGCCCTTGCTCCTGATTACAAATGGGCTGGAATGGGCAACCTATTGGGTGACTACGGTGAGTTCGTCTGCGTCGAGGCTTATGGACTGACGAAGGCGCCGCCTGGTTCCGATGGGTTCGATGCCATAACGCCCGACGGTCGTAAGGTGCAGATCAAGACTAACCACGCTTCCGGCAGCATCGGCTTCCGGGGCAGCGCTGATCTTATGTTGGTAATCTACGTGGGCGCTGATGGTGAATTTTCAGAGATCTACTACGGCGACTTTGCCGTTGTTCAGGCGAATGCCAGCTACTCTAAGAGAGACAACAAATCGGTCATTTCAGTGAGCAAGCTCCGGCAGCTTGCGGCAGTAAATGGGGGCATTCAAACGGACGACTTGAGGGTGCAGGTCGCTCCAGCATTGTTTGGCGACCCTCTAACGTCCTGTGCGTAAGTTAGGTCTGGCCTAAGGTTGGTGTGGATGTGATCAAGAACCGTACATTATCCTGGGCCCTGCCGTTGTGCACGTTGATGCTATCATCTGCGGCCTACGCATATACGCCCCGAAATGTCGCAGGTTGGGACGTGGGGCCGATGTATGACACCGATGGCTCGTGCATTGTCGAGATCAGCTTTGAGGGCAAAGGCGGGAGCCAGCTCAGGCTCGTTTTGAATCCAGAGCGAGGTGTCTATGTCATCCTATCCAATTCTTATTGGTCAGTGGCGAAGGGTGACGATCTGCGGTTGAGCTATCATTTTTCGAGCGGCTCTTATGTCGATGTAAAGGCCAAGGGGATTGATGCGGGGGAGTTTGTGTCCCTGTTCGACGAGACTGTCCTGAGTGACTTTTCTAAGTCTGCATATCTGCATGTTGACCGTGATGATGTGCCGGTAGACAAACTGAGCCTAAGGGGTTCGGCAGCGGCTGTTTCAGAAGCAAAGCGCTGCGTAGGATCTATTAGGACAGAGTCTCAAAACCTGCTGAGAGAAAAAAAGAAGTTCGACCATCTGCCAGATGATCCTTTCGGCAAGTAGGATCTCACCGTCGGAGCTATCTGCACAATTTCGGAGTGTTTGTATGCTGAGCTTGACCACCTTGGTGCTCGCCACACTGAATGGCCCAGTCGCCGTCTCTGCTGATGTGGACGTTGCTATGTCTTGGTTGGGGCTCTTAGATGCCCAGAAGTGGGGCCAGAGCTGGGATGGTTCGGGCAAGCTATTCCGGTCAAACTTAACGCAGGAACAGTGGGCCAAAACGGCTCAGGCGGTCCGTGATCCTCTCGGTGCTGTGAGCTCAAGAGTGGCGCTCGGGGTCACGAAAGCTCAGTCGCTGCCTGGTGCCCCTGACGGTGAATATGAGGTCCGGCAATATCGCACCGTCTTTGCGAACAAGGCGAGCGCCGTTGAGACTGTCGTGCTCGCCAGAGAGGGTGAGGAATGGAGGGTGGTCGGCTATTTCATTCGATAGCCGGAGCCATTGAAAGTGATGAAAAATCAGCTTGATAGAGATCTTGTCAATTTAACAAATCGTTGACACGCACCCTAAATGCAATTCAATATATTGAAAATAAACGGTAAAATAATTCGTTAAATGCCCTCCGAAGGCAGAGGTCACAGGTTCGAATCCTGTCGGGTGCGCCATTTGCGAACAAAACCGCGAACATGAGCGGGCGCGGTATTTTGGCCGGTAACTGCTGCAGCCAAGACCTGTTTGTTGCCCACTATCTTCACTGCGTCATCGCCCACCTCGATCCTCTCGAGGACCGAGCTCAACCAATCCTTTCGTGCACGGATATCTCCATTCCGAAGTTTGTCGCGCATCAGGTCGGTGAATGCCGAAATCTTCGTCGGCGTAATCGCTGTTCTTGCTGATGCCTGAGAAGAGATCTGCTCCAAGGAGGCTTGAGCTATATCGCGCTTGGTTTTTAGTCGAGCAATGCGGTCCTTGAGGTCCTCGTCGAGGTCAATAACCCCCTCCTCAATAGCCGAGTAGAGGCGGCTGAGCTTGGCTCGAACTGCTGCAAGTTCCGTTTCGAGTTGGTGACGGCGTTCAGCTACGGCGCTGTCCTTGGCGGCAGCCCGGTTGATCAAAGCACCAAGGATCTTTTCCAGTCTGTTCGGAACGAGGAGCTTGTCGGCCACCCCCTCGATTACCAAGCTGTCGAGCTTTTCCATCGGGACATGACGGCCTTTGCAAACCGACTTGCCTTTTAGCTTGCATCCAGCGCAGCTGTAATAGCTGTAACGACGGCCCCGCCGCGTCGTGCCGCTCCGGGTCATACCGAAGCCACAAGTGGCGCAGCTTGCAAGTCCGGTCAGCAAGGTCGGTCCGTTGACTATCCGCGGCGGTGTGACCTTGGGGTTGTTTTGCGCTAACCTGGCCTGAACCTGTTCGAACAGATCGAGCGGCAGGATCGCCGGAATTTCGATTTCGACGATGCTGGCGGGATCGTGCCGCTCACCAGTGCGCGAGTTGCGCACACCATAAGGCCATTTGCCGGTCGCATAGCATCGATTGGTCAGGATGGCATGAAGGGCCCCGATCCCAAAGGTCGCGCCTTTGCGGGTTCGGTACCCATGGGCATTCAACCACGTGGTGACGCCTTTGACGCCAAGCGGGCCACTACTGCCATCCCCTTCAAGGTAGAGGGTGAAGATTTTGCGCACCAATTCCGCCTCAACAGGATCGATCGCCAGCTTCTTCTTGATCTTTGCACCGCGCTTCTCTGCCTCGACAATGCGATAGCCAAGGGGCGGCGTAGCGCCGTTCCAGAACCCTTGCTTGGCCGATTCCCGCATAGCCCGGCTGACGTTCTTACCGTTCTCGCGGGAAGTGTATTCGTCAAACACGCCGATGATCTGGCGCATCAGTTCTTGCGACGGATCGGTGCCGGTCGGTTGGGTGGTTGAGACCACCTCGACGCCGTGCTTGCGCAGCTTCCTGATGGTAAGCTCCATCTCCGCGCCGTTGCGATAAAAGCGCGAGAAGGAGTGGACGCAAATTACGTCGAACCGGCGCTCGGGTGAGCACGCTTCTTCGAGCATGCGCTGAAAGACTGGGCGCCTATCATCGGTTGCCGAAGCACCTGGCTCGACGAATTCGTCAACCACAAGCCACCCCTGACTGTCGCAGTGGCGCTGGGTCAGGTCCCGCTGAGACGGAATGGAAACATCTCCTGCAGCCTGCCTGCCCGTGCTGACGCGCAAATAGAGCGCAGCCCGCTTGATGCATTGAGCGCCATTAGATGCTGATTGGAAGGCCATGGGGTCCTCCTATGCCGCGTTTACCGGCAGCCCGGAGGAGCTGACCGAATTAGGAGTTGATGAGATGTAAGAGCTCGTCGCCCAGTAGGCGCTCGATCGCCTCGAGTTCCGCAGCGCTGATAGGAAAACTGCCGTCGAGATCGCACGTCGTCTGCCGCCCTTGGGCTGGCAAATCTGATGCAGACACTGCCCGCGTCTGTGGATCTTGATCTGGCATGCGTTAGCAATGCCGAAGAGCTTTGATCGTGGTGATTGCGCAGCCTTAGCCATTCTAGCGCTGGTTGCGCGTGGATGATCTTGGGTGCTCACGATGGGAACTCCACTTCGGGGTCATCAGGTATAGCAGCTATCTCTGCGTTACTAAGCTGACCGACGATGTGATGACCGGACGGAAGTCCCGTCCAAACGAGCCACTTTTTGTATTTTTTCAAACAACGCGTGATTGCTTCTTCTAGGCCATCGTCAGCGATGCCGCAGCGGGAACAGACCCAACTGCAAAGCAGGTGGAACGGACCATTTTTCGCAGTAGATGGCTTGGTGCCGATAATCTGGCTAGCGTCGCGAGCGAGAAGAAGGATTAGGACCTGCCGATCGGACTTCGGTCTGTTGCCACCTTTGTCCAGCGCAGCCAGTGCGAGCCAGTCTGCAATTGGCCGACGCATCTTCTCTAGCACGTACGACATAGCTTCATGCGTCCGTTCGTTCAGGAGGCGGTCGTGAGCTAACTCGTCGATCGATGTCTCGCCGTGGATCTCAGAACCCGCTTCGCGAGAGAGCAAGACGCTCAACGCACCGTGCATTTCGATGCTTGCCAATGCTCGGCGAATATCCTCTCGTTGCAGCCCACGATGGACATTGGACAGCAACCGATCAAGGACCCGAAGGCTCCGCTTGATTTCGGATTTAGCGAGATCTGAGGCTAATTCTCCGCAGAGGCCCTCTACCTCTCGCAGGGTGGCGTTTAGGGCATCTGCTTGTACATCAGACAATCTGAGATTTAGACGAAGCTCTGCCCAGCTCTCCTCGTTAGGAAGAGTGAACCTCGATTTTGGCTCCTTATCCATGGGCCTTCCTCCGGATATCCTGGATAGTCGAGACGTATCGTTTCTGGCCCTCCTGCGCGCGGGCCTGGCGATAGTACTTCTCTGTTGTTCGAAGTGTCGCATGCCCCAGCAGCGGTGCAGTGGCATGGATGAACTCTGGCGCGTGGCTAGCGATGGTCGAGGCCGCCATGTCCCGGAACCGATGTGGGCTGATGCTTTCGCCGAACGCAGCCTTCGTCAAGCGAGATACCCGGTCGTATATTGCTATCTCCGTCATGGGTGATCCATGGCTCGAGATCCACAGCCGTTCGCCCGGGTTTGCCTTCCAACGTCCTTCCCGCGCGAGAAGGACTGGCCGGTGCTGGGTGAGATATGTTTCCAGCCAAGGCACGAGATTGGGATGTACCGCGGCTTCAAAGTACGCGTGCGTTTTGGTCTGTGCAGGTGTGAGCGTGATGAACCACTGACCTTGGCGGAAGACCAGGCTCTGCCCCAAGGCCAATGCAGTAAAATTCTTGCGGCGCAGTGGCAGGTGGGCGAGCAGGAGAAGCATTAGGCCATCGCGGAACTGGACGGCTCCCTCCGACCCTGTCTTGGCCTCTGCCGCCTCCATCAAATCGCATGCGAAGGTTACCACCTCATCCGCCATCACTCGGTTCGTTTTAGGGCGTGCTGGGCGATGGCGACCACGGACGTGCGAGGCGATGCGGTTGATAAGGGCGAACTCCGTGTCAGGCGCTAGGACGCGAGCGGCGTCGATGAGCTCCTGCAGACGACACAGAACAGTTCGGGTGCTATTATTGAGTTCTTCCAAGCGCCGGACATAGCCGCGCACCCGGCTCAACGTGATCCGCGCCGCTACTGGCTCGAGCAACGCAGCGGGGTCATTGAACCGCAGATGGTTGAGGAAGCGCCCCCAGCCCTTTGTCGTTTTGCGCTGACTGATCGGGGAGAGGTGCGTCAGTTCGCCGCCGGTGTCTTCGAGTATACTGGTCGGCGTGCAGGCAGCCTCCCAGACCACGCGATCCTGCTCAGGCCACATCGCGACGGGCAGACATTGCCGTTCTGGTGCCTTGTCTGGAGCAAACCGACCCCCACTCACGAGCGCTTTCTCCGACCCGAGGCCACGGGCGCGTGCAGTGCGCGCAGCCCTTCGAGAACTTCTGCGTAGAGCAGGCCAGCCTTGCGGGTTTCAGCCCCTGAGTATGCGCTGGTGGTGGTGTTGACCGACTTGTGACGAAGTAGCTGGCGCACGACTTCGTAATTTCCGGGATTAAGGTCGAGGAAGATTTTGCCCGCCGCATGCCGGAACAAGTGAATGTTGAATTCGAGCCCGAGGAATTCGCGCACCGTCTGCTTGATCTGCAGACCGAGCGTATGGGGTGACTTAGGCTGACCGTCGCGTCCTGGGAACAGAGCAGCACTTTCGCCTTCGAACAGGTAGGGGCGGTACTCAATCATGTACCACTTGATGATCTCCAATGCGAAAGCGGGGATCTGGAAGTTGATCGGCTCGCGGTTCTTGGTCTCGTGCTCCGGAATGACAAGGTAGACGCCGTTCCGGTTCGACACGAGGTGCCGGTGGATGTCGATTGCGGCAAGGTTCGTCCGGCGCAGCGGGATCACCAGCAAGATTGCAATTGCTGCAGCCATTTGAGCTTGGCGGGCCTTGAGGCGGGGATGGCGTTTGTCTCGTTCGACTTTCTTGCGGATCGTGTCGGGCAGGCAGACGAATTCCACGACTGTGTCGGCATCATCGAAGGGCCTCAACCGCTCCCTGTTCTTTGCCGTCATACCGGAGTGCTGAACTGCGACCTGTCCTGCCAGCCGGCGCAACTTGGCATGGTGCTCAGGGCTCACTTTCACCCAGTGCAGCGCAAGCTTCGCTAACAGCGTTGCCATCTGGGCAACGCCACCTGTTGGTTGCCCGCCCTGACGCTGCATCAGGAAATGAAGGATCCGCCTTGCGTTCCTTATTTCGACCAGTGTTGCGATCGAGCGGATCTCACTGGCCGGCACTCCAGAGTGGGCCAGACACGAGGCTGCCGCGCGCAATTGGCGACGCCGTGTCTGCGCTGTTGCCGGGCGAACCGCGCGCACCGGTCCTAGGTCGATGTCATCGTCGTCGTTATCGTCGCCAAACAGGATGCCTTGGGTTAATCGTCCGATGTAAGCTTCCACATCTGCAGCGAACGACGGCGGGAAATAATCGAGAGGGTAAGTGAAGCTGTCGCGTTTATCCTTACGTGGCATGGTTACCTGCGGCCAGGCAGGAAAAGCCTTGGCTGTCCGGTTCCAGGCCCAGATAAATGCGTCTGCAGCTTTTTCAGCCTTTCGCCGCATCCGGTCAGCTACAATTGCCTCGCAGTATTCCTGCAGGTCAGCTGCAGTAACGGTAGCTGGGGTCACGCCTTTACCGCTCAGGTAACGCATGCCTGCTGAGAGCTTGCGGACCAACTTGTTGGGTAGGGTGTCCAGCAGCACCCTCCATTCAGGATGCAGGGGAGTCGTGTTGCGGCTTGGCACAAGCTCGCGCACCAGTTCGATCGCCTTCGTTAGGCCCGAGCAGACATTTGCCCACCTGCGTTCAGTCAATCCCGCTGCCAGTGGCGCGACTGATTCGCGAAGCCCACGAAGCTCATGGGGCACGGCCAAGACGTCTCCGGGGCTCCGCCCGAGCACCCTGCAGAACGTCACAACGGCGCTCTTAAGATCGCGCTTTTTGGTACCCTCTTCAAGCATTTCGATCTTGTCGAGAACGTCTTGAAGGGTTGGGATGGACTGCTGGGACTTCATAGTGACGGCTCTCAAATTGTCGTGATGACAGAAATGGACAGAAGCGGACATTCGTGAGTGCATATACTACGATTCCAACCCCATATCTGGCTAGACCTAGTCACGACACTCTCCTAAGCTATTGAACTGATGGCCTCTGCTATCTCGAAGAAAATGCGCAAGTGCGGCGTGAGTTATGCGCACACTCCGTCCGATACGAACCGCTTCGATCTGCCCTCGCGCTACCAAACGCCGCACGGTCCGCTGTGAGACGCCGAGTTGCGCCGCAACATCTGCGACGGTTAGAGTGAGACACGCTGCCTCAGTCACGGTCAGGGAGGGCGAGGGGTATTCAGCAACCGCGAATACCCACCCGGGAAGTTCACCGGTGGAGGGTTTCGAGATAGCGGGGTCCGAAGAGGGGCTCAGACTGCAGGACAGGAGGGAGTTTCGCGTTTGCACGCAGGAATGGTTCAGTAAATGTGACTTCCAATGAAGTGCGTAACCTCGAGAGTTTTTCGTCAAGTTGCGCCCTGTTTTGACGCGATAAAGCCTATTCGTTCATTGCTATCGAGGCCCAACGATGACCCTGCAGAATTCGGGGTCGATCTCGCTTGGCAATGTCGCGGTAGAACTCGGCCGCACATCGACTACCACGTCTTTGCTCGGCAAAGCGGCCGTGCGGATACTGGCTGGTGTCGCATCCGGGCCGGTCTCGCTCTCCAACCTCTACGGAAAATCGAGTGAGAGCTTCTGGTATGCGACCTTTGGCTCGACCGTGGTCAATTTTCTGCTTCTGGGCACGGACAGTAGCGGCAACATCTACGCCAGCGCCACGAGCGTGGTCTTCAAATGGGACCGCGACGGCGCGCTCATCTGGGCACGAAATGTCTCTGGGCCTTTCATCAACGGCGGCTGGATCGATGCCAGTGGCATCGGGCAGGCGCTCGCCACGTTCAGGCGCCGCTTTGGCCAGACAGCGGTGGGAGAAGAAGTCACCAGCGCCGGCTCCGCTGCCTGCGCCTCTCCCGCAATTCTGGCCGGTTGGCTGCCGGCCAGGGCCGCCGGAGATCCGTGCCGGGCGCACTAGACAAATGATGGATGGGAAGGCCCGACCAGGACCGGCATAGCCCCTGCAGAAGGGGAGTTTTGCACTATGGTCGATCGCATCCTGGCCGGACGCACCTGTCTGATTACCGGCGCCTCTTCGGGGCTTGGGGCGCATTTCGCCAAGCTGTTCGCGCAGGCCGGGGCAAATATCGTGCTCGGTGCCCGCCGCTTGGACCGGGTGGAGGAGCTGGCCAGTTCGCTGGGTGAACAGGCCCTTGCGGTCCCGCTCGACGTGACCGACGAGGCGTCGATAAAGGCCGCCTTCGATCTGGCCGAAGCAAGGTTCGGGCTGGTCGATACGGTTGTAGCCAATGCCGGCACCCAAGCCGCCGGGCGATCGACTGACGTTAGCCTTGAATCGCTGCGCCAGGTCATCGATACCAATCTGACCGGAGTGTACCTCACTGCGCGCGAGGGCGCGCGGCGGCTGATCCAGGCGGGCAGCGCGCAGACTGGTCGCGGACGGATAATCCTGATCGGATCAATCACGGCGCAGATGAACGGGGAAGGCGACAGCGCCTATGCCGCGACCAAGGCCGCTGTCGCCCACCTGGGCCGCAACATGGCGCGCGAATGGGTGCGCCAGGGGGTCAACGTCAACACCGTGCAGCCCGGTTACATTGCCACGGAGATGGCGGGCCACTGGTTTTCGAGCGAGGCGGGTAAGGCGCATATCGCCGGGCTCCACCGCCGCCGGCTTCAGCCGATCGAGGGCCTGGACGGGATCATGCTCTATTTTGCGAGCGATGCCTCGGCCTGGACGACCGGTTCGACTATCACGGTCGATGACGGCCAGTCACTTTGATCCATCCGATACCTGAACTGAGGAAGCTCCAATGACCGAGCGTGCGGAACTGATCGCTGATCGCGTGGAAGCCTTCGTCAGGGACGTCGTCGTTCCTTACGAGCAGGATCCCCGGATCGAGGTGCATGGTCATGGACCGCCTGAAGATCTGGTGGCAGAACTGCGCGCGCTCGCCAAGGCCGCCGGGGTCCTCACCCCGCACATCCTTCCGGACGGTTCGCACCTTACCCAGCGCGAAACCGCGATAGTGCTGAAGCGGTCGGGTCTTTCGCCCCTGGGGCCAGTCGCCGTGAACACCATGGCTCCTGACGAGGGCAACATGTACCTGCTCGGCAAGGTCGGCTCGCCCGACCAGAAGGAGCGGTTCCTGTCGCCGCTGGTTGCCGGCACTGCCCGCTCGGCCTTCTTCATGACCGAACCGGCCGCAGATGGCGGAGCTGGCGCGGATCCATCGATGATGCAGACGCGCTGCTGGCAGGACGGCAATCACTGGGTCATCAAGGGCCGGAAGGCATTCATTACCGGCGCGCAGGGTGCGAAGGTCGGTATCATCATGGCCAAGTCCGATGACGGGGCCTGCATGTTCTTGGTCGATCTGCCGAATCCCGCGATCCGGATCGATCGCCTGCTCGATACCATCGACAGCTCGATGCCGGGCGGCCATGCGGTCGTCACGATTGATGAACTGCGCGTTCCGGCCGATCAGATGCTTGGCGAAAGCGGGGAGGGGTTCTCCTACGCGCAGATCCGGCTCAGCCCGGCCCGTCTGTCGCACTGCATGCGCTGGCTCGGCTCGGCCAGCCGTGCGCACGAGATCGCGACCGCCTATGCCTGCAAGCGCGAGGCTTTCGGCAAGTTGCTGGTCGATCACGAAGGCGTGGGCTTTATGCTCGCGGAAAACCTGATCGACCTGCGGCAAGCGGAACTGATGATCGACTGGTGCGCAGGCGTTCTCGATACTGGATCGCTTGGCACAGCTGAGAGTTCGATGACCAAGGTTGCCGTGTCCGAAGCGCTGATGCGCGTTGCGGATCGCTGCGTCCAGATCATGGGCGGGACCGGCGTCTCCGGCGATACCATCGTCGAACAGGTGTTCCGCGAAATCCGCGCTTTCCGCATCTACGATGGCCCGACCGAAGTGCACAAGTGGTCGCTGGCCAAGAAGGTCAAGCGGGAATACCTGAGGTCGCAAGGGCAATGAGCGCAGTCGACGCGAATAGCGGCACCACGGCGGTTCGCCCCGGCTACGAATTCGACGAAGCGGCCTTGCAGGCCTGGCTGCAGTCCAATGTCCCTGTTTTCGCGGGCCCGCTTACAGTCCAGCAATTTCGGGGCGGACAATCGAACCCGACGTACCTGCTGGTCACCCCGGAGCGGCAGTATGTGCTGCGCCGCAAGCCACCGGGCATCCTGCTGAAGGGCGCCCACGCGATCGAGCGCGAGGCCGAGGTGCTGGTCGCTCTGGCGAAGGCGGACTATCCGGTGGCGCAGGTCCATGTGGTCTGCGCCGATCCGCAGGTCATCGGAACACCGTTTTATGTCATGGACAAGATCGAGGGCCGGATCTTCTGGGATGCCGCTCTGGCCGAATTGCCGGTGGCAAGCCGCGGCGCGATCTATGATGCGATGAATGATGCCATGGCGCGTCTGCACAAGGTGGATTACGCAGCAGTCGGCCTGGGCAGCTATGGCCGACCAGGCAACTACTTCGAGCGCCAGATCGCGCGTTGGTCACGCCAGTATGAAGAGGACGTTGACGCTGGCCGCGATCCGAACATGGACCGGGTGATTGACTGGCTGCGCGCCAACATTCCGGCCCATGATGACGAGACAAGCCTAATCCACGGCGATTTTCGGATCGACAACCTGATCTTCCATCCGACCGAGCCGAAGGTCGTGGCGGTGCTCGACTGGGAGCTTTCGACGCTTGGCCATCCCGGTGCAGATTTTGCCTACAACGCCATGATGTACCGGATGCCGGCGCATATCGTGGCCGGCATTGGCGGACAGGATCCGGCAAGCCTGGGGCTGCCCGACGAAGCGGCCTATGTGCAGGCCTACTGCGCTCGGACCGGGCGCAGCGCGATGCCTGCCTTTGGCTTCTACATGGCGTTCAACTTCTTCCGGCTGGCCGCAATCTTCCACGGGATCAAGGGGCGGGTGCTGCGGGGCACCGCGGCGAGCGCCCAGGCCAGCCAGCGCGCTGCGATGCTGCCGGAACTGTGTGCGCTGGCCTGGCAGCAGGTGGAGCAGGCCGTCAGTTAAGGCTGCGCCAGGTGGCGCTGATCAGGTCCGTGCCTGGAGGCCCTGGATAAAGGTGCCGCAGAGCTCCTGCGCGACCTCGGCGGGCGGACGCTTCTTGTGGATCGCCGGATACCATTTGTAGGCCCAGTTGCACATGCCGAGGAAGGCATAGGTCGTCAGCTCGATGTCGCGCGGCGCGAATTCCCCGGAATCGATGCCTTCCTGGATCGCCTGCGAAACAAGGCTGAGGTACTCGTTGCGCCGCTTGCGGATCTTCTTGCGCATTTCGCCTTCGAGATCGCTGTAGTGATCCATGAAGGCCCGGACATAGCCGGGATGCTCGGCGATTTGCGTGAGGATGTCGGTGCAGGCCACGACCAGCCGTTCGGCTGGCGGAACGGTCGAGCGCGAGAGGTTCTCGAGGCCGTCTAGCAGTGCGTCCATGTGCAGCTCGTGGATCGCGTAGAGGATGTCGACCTTGGATTTGAAGTAGTGATAGAGCGTCGGCTTCCCTAGACCGACCTCGTCGGCCAGCATCTGCATGCTGGCCTTGTGATAGCCGACCTTGTCGAAGAGCGTTGCGCCGTGCTGCAGGATCGCCATCCGCTTTTCGTCGTGTGCGTCGGTCGTTGGACGCGTTTCGCGTTTAGCCTTGGTCATTCTGGTTCCTTAGAGATGAGCGGCTGCTCATGCAAATCTGCTGCCGTTGCGCGCAGTTGATCATTGCGCGACAGCGCCCCCGTCGACGGCGATTTCGGCTGCGGTGATATAGCTGGCCTCGTCGCTTGCCAGGAATACGACGGCGGCGGCAACCTCTTCGGCCCGGCCCAGTCGGCCGATCGGCACGCGCGTCAGCCGGCGCGCAATTACCGCCGGATCGGCAGCAAGGATCGCCCGTGCCATGTCAGTTTCGATCGGCCCGGGGTGGACCGAATTGCAGCGGATGCCCTGCGCGGCATACTGGGTGCCGACCGACTTTGTGAACACATGCACGGCCGCCTTGCTGGCTGCATAGGCGGCTTCCATGTTCTGCCATTGTCCCAGCGCCGCCGCGGAAGAGAGGTTGACGATCGAACCACCTCCATTGCGCAGCATCAGCGGGATGGCATGGTGCGTGCCCAGGAACACGCTGCGGGCATTGATCGTCATAACCCGGTCCCAATCGGCCACCGGGCGTTCGTCGATCGGCATGATCGGCAGAGCGACGCCGGCGTTGTTGACCAGCACGTCAAGCCGGCCGTGCTTGGCGGCGATGCTGTCCAGCACATCGCACCAGTTCTGTTCCTGCGACACGTCGAGCGACACGTACCGCGCATTCCCGCCGCCAGCGGTCAGGCGCTCCGCCAGATCCCGCCCGGCTTCGGCGGCGATGTCGGCCAGGTAGACGGTTGCGCCTTCGCCGCTGAAGCTCTCTGCGATCGCGGCACCAATGCCCTGGGCCGCGCCGGTAACGAGCGCGATCTTGCCGGCAAGACGGCTGGTGGCCGAACCGGTCATTGCCCTTCCAGCGCGTTGATCGTTGCCACCCAGGCCGAAAGGCCGCCAACCGGCACGGCGCACAGGATCGCCTCGTAAAGCTCCGTTTCGGTTGCCCCAGCCGTCAGCGCGCCGCGGGCGTGGACGGCCGCCAGCGGATGATAATCCGATGCAATCACGGTCACCAGCAGCAGTTCGGCGTGCTTCTTGCCGATCGGAGTGGTGGCCAGGGTGCCTTCGCGCATTAGATAATAGGCATCAGCCGCGATCGGCACATGATCGACCAGCTTGCCCAGCGATACTGGCATGGAGCCGAAATAGGCCAGGAAGTTGTCACGCGCTTCGCCGGGCTCGACGGAGATCTCCTGCAACGGCGTGTCGGGATCGGCCCGGTCCGGATAGACGCTGTTGAGAATCTCGAGGAAGCGCAGTGCTGCCCCTTCGCCGCGCACGCTGCACAGGATCGTGACCCCGGCGGATGCCTCGGCAAACGTCAGGCCGGCCGCCTGGCCCCGCAGCAGTTCGCGCGATGCCAGCTCCAGATAGCCCTTGGTGCTGGCAGCCACGGCCACGAACAGTGCCTTGATCCGTGCGGGCAAGGCAAAATCGTGGTCGATTACTTCCCGAAAGCGGGCATAGCCGGCCAGCGACTTTGGTGCGTTGCCCCGCAGCAGCGGGGTCGACAGGAGCGAATTGGAGATTGCCATGACTGACTTTCACGTGATGGGGCATTACCCGCCCAACTGGCCGGTCGGGTCATCTAGGGCGCGATATTTCGCGCTGTCAATGGCACAGTCAGACTAATGAGCGGTTGACGTCCGACCGGTCGGTCGCCTAACGATTTGCCCGATAGAAAAGGATAGTGGAGGCGGGAATGCGCGATTGGAATGGTAAGGTAGCAGTGATTACCGGAGCCGGCAGCGGCATGGGCGCTGCGATGGCCCGGCTGTTCGCAAAGGCGGGCATGAAGGTAGTCGTAGCCGATATAGACCTCGCGACTGCCGAAACGGTTGCCGCCGAAATCGCAGCTGCCGGGGGTGAAGCCATTGCCGTGCGCTGCGACGTTTCCAGCCAGGACGAGGTCCAGACCATGGCTGACCGTGCCTGGGATCACTTCGGCACGGTCAACGTGCTGATCAACAATGCGGGGATCGTCCCCTCGGGCCGCTATCGTCCGATCTGGGAATTCCCGCTGGAGGACTGGCGCTGGTCGTTCGACGTGAACATGATGGGCGTGGTCCACGGAATCCGCTCGTTCATACCGCGCATGATCCGGGAAGGCGTCGATGGTCACGTCGTGACGACCGCTTCGGTCGCAGGCCTGATCAGCGGGGCGGGATCGCCGGTCTACAGCGCTTCGAAGCATGGCGCCGTCCGTGCCACGGAGGCGCTTTATGCCTCGCTGCGCGACATCGGCTCGCCGATCGGCGTGACGCTGCTCTGCCCGGGCCTCGTCAACACCAATATCTACCGCTCTGAACGCAACCGGCCGCAGGACCTGGCGCCCGAACAGGGCGTGGCTGAGGAAACCCCTGAGCTGCAGGCCATCGCCGACAACCTTTATCGCAGCGCGATCACCCCGGAAGCCGTGGCCGACATGGTGCTGGACGCAATGGATCGGCGCCAGTTCTATCTGCTTACTTCCGACAATTACGACAACTCGATCCGCGAGCGGGCTGATGCCATGCTGGGCCGTCGCAATCCAGAGTTCGAGAGCCTGCTGGCGCTTAGCAAGGTGGACATCGACGACAAGGATGCCGCCTGATGGGCCAGCTGGACGGTCGGATTGCGCTGGTCAGCGGCGCTGCTTCGGGGATCGGCCTCGCCATAGCGCGGCGCTTTGCCGCCGAAGGTGCCAAGGTCGTGGCAACCGACCGCTCGGGCGATCAGCTTGCCGACGCGGTCGCCGTTCTCTCTGGCGCGGGGCATCATGCTCTGGTGATGGATGTTACCGAAGAAGCCGGCTGGATCGAAGCCGCCGAACTGATCGAGCGGGAACACGGCAAGCTTGATGTGCTGGTCAACAATGCCGGCTACGGCACGTTCCGCTCGATCCGCGAAACCAGCCTCGAAACATGGCGCGCGATCATCGCGGTGAACCTCGATAGCGTTTTCCTTGCCACCCGTTTCCTGCTGCCCCTGATGGAGAAGTCAGGGCGCGGGTCGATCATTAACATGTCGTCCGTGCGCGGGATTGTCGGCGGCAACAACGCCTCGTCCTATTCCGCTGCCAAGGGGGGGGTGCGGATGCTGACCAAGTGCATCGCGATCGAATGCGCCGAACTCGGCAATGGGGTGCGGGCCAATTCGCTGCATCCCGGTCATGTCGAAACACCGCTGACGGCAGCGGCCTATTCAGAACCTGAAACGGCTAGGGCCTTTCTGGCCCACACCCCGCTGGGCCGGTTCGGTCAGCCTGAGGATATCGCGGCGGCGGCACTGTTCCTGGCGAGCGATGAGTCTGCTTACATGACTGGTGCGGAACTGGTGATCGACGGGGGAATGACCGCGATATGAGCGAGCCCGGAACGGAAGGAAGCATCGGAGAGCAGGCCTATCCGCTGCTGTTCAAACCGCTGTCGATCGGCCGGGAAACGCTTCAAAACCGCGTGGTGATCCTGCCCCACGGCACCAGCATGCTGCGCGATGGGGCGATCACGGCTGATGACATCGAATACTATCGCCGCCGGGCCGCAACCGGGCCGGGCATGATCGTTACCGGCGCTGCCGTGGTTCACCCGTCATCGGCGCGGCGGCAGCGCGTGCTGGTCGAAGACTATAGCGACCATGTCCTGCCCGGCCTTGCTGAGCGCGCCGCGATGATGCGCGGGTACGGCGTCGTGCCGATCGGCCAGCTCGTCCACCTCGGGCGCGAGCTGATCGGCATGGACAGCGACATTCCGGCCATGGCCCCTTCGGCCATCCGTTCGCCGCGCGATCCCTTTGCGCCACGCGAGATGGACCACCAGGACATCACCGAGATCGTCGCCGCATTCGGCCATTCCGCTGCCAACCTGAAGTCGACCGGCCATGCCGGGACCGAAATCCATGCCGCGCACGGCTATCTCCCAGCACAGTTCCTGTCGCCGGCGACCAACCACCGCGACGATGCCTATGGCGGCGATCCGGAACGGCGTTTCCGCTTTCTGCGGGAACTGATCGAAGCCATCCGCACTGACTGCGGCGACGATTTCATCCTGGGCGTCCGCCTAAGCGCCGACGAGGAAACGGGCGAGGGGATCGAAATTGCCGATACCCTTCGGATTGTCGAGCAGCTCCAGTCCCTCGGCGCGATCGACTATGTCAGCATCACGCTGGGCACCCGTGGTGCCTATGTGAAGGACCTGACCCAGCCGGAAGCCACTGCAGCGCGTGCCGCAGGGATTGTTCGGGCGAATTGCGATCTCCCGGTAATCGTTGGCCAGCGCATCATGCGACCGGACCTTGCCGAGCAGCTGCTGGCAGACGGCCAGGCCGACATGATCGGCATGGCGCGGGCGTTCATCGCCGATCCGGACTGGCTCGATCGCGTGCGCGAAGGTCAGTTCGAGCGGGTGCGCCCCTGCCTTGGTCTGAACCAGGATTGCCGGGCCTTTGCCCCGCACCTGCACTGTGCGGTCAATCCCGGCGCCGGGCGCGAGCGGGTTGCGCCCTTCGATGGGAACGCGCCGGTCGAGCGTCAGCGCAGGATTGCCATCATCGGCGGCGGTCCGGCCGGGCTGGAGCTTGCGCGCGCCACCGCGCTGCGCGGCCACCAGCCGCAGGTGTTCGAAGCGAGCGACGGGGTCGGCGGGCAGTTCCTCTATGCCGCCTCCGTTCCGAACCGCGCGGGCCTGCGCAAGCTGATCGATTTCTACCAGACCGACCTGCGCCGTCTGGCCGTGCCAATCCACCTCGAGAGGCGGGTGGAGACAAGCGCAGATATTGGTGCGGAGTTCGATGATGTTGTCATCGCTGTGGGCGCCCGGGCGCGCGATCTGCCCGAAGAGTTCGCCCAGCCTAACGTTATGAACTGGTGGACCGTCCTGTCGGAAGGCGCGCCTGCGCCGACCGGGCAGGGCCATGCCCTCATGGTCGACGATGGCACCGGCTTTTGGTGGAACTATGGCGTGGCCGAGGCGCTGGTGGTGGCCGGCTGGACCGTCACCTACGTAACGCCGGCGACCACGGTCGGGTACCAGATTCCCGTCGAAAGCATGGCTCCCCTGCTGGCGCGACTGGGCCGCGGCGACACGCGGTTCCGGATTCTCACCCAGCTGTTCGACCTTGATGGATCAAATGCCCAGCTGATCGACATGACCAGCGGCGCGGTTGACGAAGTGGCCTATGACCTGGCGGTCCTGCAAACCGGACGGGAACCGGTGCGGCTCGCCGAAGAAGCAGCCTTCGGATCGGCCCGGGTGCACCGGATCGGTGATTGCGTAGCGGCGCGGCGCATGGCGAATGCCGTATTCGATGCCCAGCAACTGGGCATGGCGCTGTAAAGACCCGTACAGCCGTGGGCTGACCGGGTCTCCCCCCATTTTGACTGGTTGCTAGATCCTGGCTCCCGCAGCGCGCGCTTCGGCAAGTGCGGCGTTGGCCAGGGGTTCGATCCGGGCGATGATCCGCTCGGCGCTGCTGTCGGTTGCAACGCCGTCGCGCAGCCGGCCGGCCACGCCCTGAAGGATCGCTGCAACCCGGAACAGGTTAAACGCCCGGTAGAAGCCGAAAGCCGCCGCGCTCACTTCGATGCCGGTGCGCGCAGAATAGGCCGCGACATATTCGCCGAGCGTCGGGATGCCGAGTGTCGCCAAGTCTGCGCCGTTCAGCGTCCCGCGATCGTCCACGCCCTCGGGCCGGTACCATTCCATGCAATGATACATGAGATCGCCCAGCGGATGGCCGATGGTCGAAAGTTCCCAGTCGATCACCGCGATGATGCGCGGTTCAGTCGGGTGGACAATCAGGTTGTGGAACGAGAAATCGCCGTGGATGATGGTCGATCGACCATCGTCCTCAGGCACTGCGGTCGGCAGCCATTCGATCAGCTTGTCCATCGCCGCGATCGTGCGGGTCTGCGATTGCTGGTACTGCTGCGACCAGCGGCTGATCTGGCGGGCAAAGTAATTGCCGGGCCGGCCGTAGTCTTCCAGTCCGATCGCGGCGTAATCGACCTGATGCAGCCGGGCGAGCGTTTCGTTCGCCGAATCGTAGATCGCCTTGCGCTCTTCCGGCGCCAGGTCGGGCATCTTCGAATCCCAGAATACCCGGCCTTCGACATGCTCCATCACATAGAAGATGGTGCCGATCACGTCCGGATCTTCGCACAGGCAGAGCGGCTGCGGCACGGGATAGCCGACCGACTTGAGCGCCTGGGTAACCCGGAACTCGCGGTCCACCGCATGGGCCGATTTCAGCAGTACGCCGGGCGGCTTGCGCCGCATGACGTAGCGCGCACCGGGCGTGGTCAGCAGATAGGTGGGGTTGGACTGCCCGCCGTCGAACTGCTTGACCGTCAGCGGCCCGGCAAAGCCGGGGATCGCTTCAGCCAGGTACCTTCCAAGCCGCGCAACGTCGAACTCTGCGCCGCTACGGACCTCGCTGACCTGTCCGATGTACTTCTTGATTGCCGTCACGTCAGTCCGTGCTCCCTGGGTGCAGGTCTCGCTCACCGGTATTTCTTCGCTTCGAGCATCGAGAGCTGGCGGCAATGCACTTCATCCGGACCGTCGGTCAGGCGGACGATGCGGGTGTTGGCGTAGAGTTCGGCCAGACCGAAATCGTCGCTCACGCCGCCGCCGCCATGGGCCTGGATCGCCTCGTCGACGATGCGCTGGGTGATCTGCGGCGCCCTGATCTTGATCATCGCGATCTCGGCGCGGGCCGCCTTGTTGCCGACCGTGTCCATCATGTAGGCGGCCTTGAGGCACAGCAGCCGCATCATTTCGATATCGGTGCGGGCTTCGGCAATGCGCTGTTCCCAGATGCTGTGCTCGATGATCGGTTTGCCGAAAGCGACGCGGGTCTGGAGCCGGCGGATCATCTTCTCCAGCGCCACTTCGGCCGTCGCGATGTTGCGCATGGTGTGATGGATGCGGCCCGGCCCAAGGCGGCCCTGGGCGATCTCGAAACCGCAGCCTTCGCCGACCAGCATGTGATCGGCCGGAATGCGCACGTTGTTGAGCTTGACCTCGAAGTGGCCATGCGGGGCATGGTCATAGCCAAAGACCGGCAGATAGCGCACGATCTCGATGCCCTTGGCGTCGCGCGGGACGATCACCATCGACTGCTGGCGATAGGTTTCGGCCGAAGGATCGGTCTTGCCCATCAGGATGAAGAAGTCGCACTTGGGGTGCCCGGCACCGGACGACCACCACTTGCGGCCGTTGATGACATATTCGTCACCTTCGCGGCGGATTTCGGTCTGGATGTTGCGCGCGTCGGACGAGGCAACGTCGGGCTCGGTCATCAGGAAGGCCGAGCGCGTTTCGCCATTGGCCAGCGGGATCATGTAGCGCCGCTTCTGCTCGGGCGTGCCATAGCGATGCAGCACTTCGAAGTTGCCGGTGTCGGGCGCCATGCAGTTAAACACCTCTGTCGCCCAGGACACGCGGCCCATCAGTTCGGCGATCGGGGCGTATTCCAGGTTGGTCAGGCCGACGCTGGTGAAAAATTCGTCGTCGTGTTCCGACGGCGGCATGAAGATGTTCCACAGCCCCTCGGCTCGCGCCTTGGCCTTGAGCTCCTCGAAGATCGGCGGGATCTCGGTCCACCGGTCGAGCTTGGCGCTCTGCTCTTCATAGACGGGGATGTTCGGGTAGATATTCTCGTCCATGAACTTCTGGACGCGGTTCATCCAGTGTTTGGACTTTTCCGATTGTTCGAAATGCATGGGCGTGCCGTTCCGTAATGCGTGTTGGACCGCGCGTGGCGGCATAGGCACTTATCTAGTCGACCGTCCGGTCGGTTGTCAACCGATCGGTCGACTTTAACGCTTGACAATCGACCGCCCGGTCGGGGTAATCGCGAGGAAGAAGGAAGAGTTAGACCATGACCAAGCGACTTGAAGATTCTCCCCTGTTGCGCCGGTATGCGCCTTACACCGTGTCGGGATATCGCCTCTTCCGGCAGATTATCGAAACGGACGGGGCGATCCCGGCCGATTTCAAGTCCCTGCTGGTGGCCGTTGCTGCGGTCGCGCGCGGCAAGGATGAACTGGCGCTCGCCGAGCTAGAGCGGGGCGCCCGGCTTGGCATCACGATCGACCAGGCGGTGGCCGGTCTGATCGTGCTGAGCAGCCTTCGCGGCGAGGCCGCCGCGATGACGTTCGAGTCCTTGCTGGCCAAAGTCTATGGCCCGGCTGGCGACGTGCCGCCGGTCGAGCAGGTGCCAGTTGCGCCGGGTGAAGCCCGCCATAATTTCGAGACCTATTTCGGGCAGGTTCCGGTGCCGCTTCAGGTCATGCTTGATCGACTGCCGCTGGGGGCCGATGCCTATTACCTGATGCGCCGCGGCAGCCTCGACGCCAATCCGCTCAGCCCCAAGCATGGCGAATTCCTGCTGCTGTCGATCCTTGCGGCGGACTATAGTCCGATGACCGCTACGCATGTCCGCGGCGCGCGCAATGCCGGTGCCACTGATGAAGAGATCGCTGAGGCAATGGTCTGCGGCATACCGGCCGGCGGGATCGCCGCCTGGATGGCCGCGGCTCCGTTCCTGGCCGCCTGATGAACGCTACCCGGCCTGCGACCGCCGAAGCGAATCGGCAGTGGGTTCTCGTCCAGCGGCCGATTGCCGTTCCCCGGCCCGCAGATTTCGCGCTAGTCGAGGCGGCGATTGCCCGTCCGGCGCCAGGCCAGGTCCTGCTGCGCAACCACTACCTCGCTATGGACCCGGCGATTCGCAATGTCCTGGGGCAGGGCGGCGCCTATGCCGAACCCTTGCCGCTGGGACAACCGGTGCGCGGCATGGTGCTGGGCCAAGTGGTGGCAAGCAAGGATCCGGCTCTGGCGGAAGGTGACTTTGCCTGGGGCTTCGGAACCTGGTCAGACTACAGTTGCACGGCCGCGGGCGGACTGGTGCGGGTTCCGCCGGAGGGCGACCTTGCCATGCATCTCCATCACTACGGGACAATCGGCCTCACGGCGGCTTACGGCCTGTACGAGATCGCGGGGCTTCGGGCTGGCGATACCGTGCTAGTAACAGGGGCGGCGGGTGCCGTTGGCTCGATGGCCGGTCAGCTTGCGCGGGCGGCAGGTGCCGGGCGGGTGGTCGGGATCGCTGGCGGTCCAGTCAAGTGTGCGCGGGCAGTCCGTGACTATGGCTATGACCTCTGCCTTGATTACAAGGCCGGTACGGATCTGGCAAGGGCGCTTGCGGTAGCGGTGCCAGAAGGCATCGACGTTGTGTTCGACAATGTCGGTGGCACCCAGCTTGAAATGGCGATCGAGAACATTGCTAAGAATGGCCGGATCGCCTTGTGCGGCATGATCAGCGGCTATGGCGCGGCCAGTCCGGCGCCCGGTCCGTCCAATCTGTGGAACCTTGTCGCGCGGACTGCGCAGATGCGTGGATTCCGGGTAACCGACGTTCTGGCTGACGAGGCCGTCCGCCAGGCGCTGCTGCAGCCGATCGCCGAACTGGTGGCAGCCGGGGTCCTTAAGGCGGACATTGACGTCAGGGACGGGCTCGAGCTGGTCCCGGACGCCTTCGCGGCCCTTTTCGACGGGTCAAACGCCGGCCGCCTGCTTGTCCGCCTGTCCTGAGCGGTGCAAAGCGGGTCTGCAACCGGTCCCGCAAGACTGATTGACACCGAAGTCGCGAGCCGATAGACGTTCACCCGAACGGTCGGTCGGGAGTTTTGATAAAACGAGCTGCCGGGTGCCGTGGGCACACGAATTCACAGGAGATACAACATGGCTGTCGAAGAAAAAGATGTCATTCAGGTTGAAGTTGCCGATAATGGAATCGCCACTGTCTGGCTGAACCGTCCGCACGTCCGGAACTGCGTCAGCCCGCAGCTGCTGCGCGAACTTGAAGCCGCGGTGGACAAGGTTGCGGAAGATGATAAAGTTCTTGCGGTTGTGTTCCGCGGCCGCGGGAACACCTTCTGCGCCGGTGCGGACCTTGGTCAGCTCGTTGGTCCGGTGCTGCATGAAACCAGCACCTCCCTGCAGCTCGCCATCGATTCGGCGCGCACCTACGACAAGATCTACAACATGAAGAAGCCGACGATCGCCTGCGTCGAAGGCTATGCCGTTGCCGGCGGCTTCGAACTGTTCATCTCGTGCGACTTCGGCATTGCTGCCGACGATGCCAAGATTGGAGATTTCCACATCCGCCGCGCGCTGTTCGGCGGCGCCGGGCCGATCTATCGTCTGCCGCGGTACATCGGCATGCGCAAGTCGAAGGAACTGATGCTCACCGGCAAGCTGCTCTCGGGCAAGGAATGCGTCGAATGGGGCCTCTGCAACGCCTCGGCTCCCAGCGACCAGCTTGACCAGTTGATCCAGGACTTCTGCGCGCCGCTGATCGACAAGAGCCCGTTCTGCATGTGGATGACCAAGATGGCGGTCAACCGCGGCATGGACGCGGATACCAACTCGCTGATCACGCTCGAAACCATGACCTGCAACGTCGTCCACCACTCGGCCGACGCGAAGGAAGGCGTTGCAGCCTTCCTCGAAAAGCGCCAGCCGGTCTGGACGGGCAAGTAACCCGGTTCATCCGGAATTGCAGGGAGAGTGAGAATGGCAGTCAGTTTGGTGGTAGTCGCCAGTCGCCCGCCGGAGTGGACGCACGAGCAGTTCACTACCTGGTGGCGCGGTGAGCACGCGGATCGCGCGCGGCTTTTGCCGGGCCTGATTGCCTATCGCCACGGTTCGGTCATGGAGGATTTCGACAATCCCGATGGCCCTGCCTGGGACGGACATGCCGTTCTCACTTTCGCCACCCGCGCCGATTACGAGGCGGCCATGGTTTCGGACGAGTGGAAGGCTTCTGTGCAGCACACCGGCCGGATGAAGGGCCGCCGCATGATCCTGATCACCGAAGAGGTCGATCTGCTGGCGGCGGGTGGCGGCGAATGAGCGAGGCGCCCGGCACGGACTTTGCCAAGGGTTTTGCCTCCGCGCTGTTCAGGTGTGACGGCAAAGTCGCCCTGATCATGGGCGGGCGGGGCGAACTGGCCCGGGCAATGGGGGCAACGCTGGCCGATCTTGGCTGTGCGGTTGCCTTTGCTTCGCGCAATGTCGCCGATTGCGAGGCGATTGCAGAGGACGTTGCCACGCGCTTCGGCGTGCCGACACTCGGGCTCAAGTGCGACATTGCCGACGAAGAAGCCCTTGCCGCAACAATGGCCGAAGTGGTCGAGCGGCTCGGCGGGCTTGATATCCTCGTGAACAACGCCGGCGCTTCCTGGTGGGGCCTGCCGCAGGATATCCCGGCCTCCGGCTTCCGCAAGGTCATGGAAGTGAACGTGACCGGCACTTTCCTGTCATCGCGGCAGGCTGCGCGCCACATGATCGCCAATGGTGGCGGCTCGATCATCAATATCGCCTCGGTCGGTGCCTATCTGTCCTACCGTCCGGAAGACGGGCAGGTGGTGCCTTACACCACCTCCAAGGCGGCGGTCGTGCACCTGACGGCCGATCTTGCCGCGCAGTGGGCGGAGCATGGCATCCGCGTCAACGCGATCGCGCCGGGCTCGATCGAATCCGGCATGACCGAAACGCTGCAGGATGACGTGCGCGACAAGCTGTTGGGCGGCATCCTGCTGGGCCGGCTGGGCAAGGCCGAGGAAATCTGCGGCGCCCTGGCCCTGCTTGCCACCAATGCTGGCAGTTTCATGACGGGGCAGACGATCCTGGTCGACGGAGGGCAGTCACTTGCCTGAACTGTTTGCTGAAGGCGATCTGACCTGGTCCGATGCCCGGCTCTGGCCCCAGTTTGAAGCACTTTTCACAGCGGATCCTGCCGCGCTTGCGCTGATAGATGCGCGCGGCCGCGAATGGACCCGGGCCGAGCTCCATCAACGCGCCCTGGCGATGGCCGATCGGCTGGCCGGGCAAGGCGTCGATGCCAATGCCCGCGTGATGATCGAAGGGCGCAAGGACGTTTCAACGGTCAGCGTGATGCTCGCCGTCTCGCGGCTTGGCGCGATCATCTGCCCCTATTCCGGTGCCTTGTCCGCTGCTGACATCGGCGTGCTTGAGGCCCGGCTTGGCCATGTCCTGCGGGTGTCGATCGGCCCGGCTTCCGATGATGCCGACGGGGCGGTGGCGTTCCACCAGCCGCCGGCCGGAACGGTCCGTTCGACCGATCCGCGCGACGCACAGACAGCGCTGATCGGCTTTACATCGGGAACCACCGGCGTGCCCAAGGGGGTCATGCATGGTCCCGCCGCGCTGAACTATGCGGCGCGCGGCTGCGCCACGATTGCCGGCCTGCAGGCGGGGGAACCGATCCTTGGCATCGTCCCGTGGGACAGTGCGCCCGGCTTCACGTTTACGGTCCACTTCAGCCTTGCCTTCGGCAATCCGCTGGCGATTGTCGACCCGTGGAGCCCGGCCCACGCGCTGACCCTGGCCGAGCGCTATCGCTGCGCCTGGGCGATCTGCGTGCCGACGCACCTTTACGCCATGGTCGAAGCGGCCCGCACCGGGGCCTGGTCCGGCAAGCTGAACTTCCGGGCAGTCGCGGTAGGCGGCAGTGCGATGACCCCGGAACTGATCACCGATGCGCGCGAACTGCTGGGAATCGAGGCCTTGCGGATGTTCGGCATGTCCGAATGCATGGGGCACTCCTCCGTCCGGCTTGAGGACAGCGACGAGCGCCGTTTCCATTCCGATGGTCGTCCCTTTGCGGGCACCGAGGATCTGGCCTTCGATGCGGACCTCAAGCCGTTGCCGCCGGGCGAGCGCGGCCAGGCCGGTGTCCGCGGGCCTTCGCTGTTCCTTGGCTATGCACTGGGGCTGGGCGACGGCACGCCGCAGTTTGCACCGGGCGGATATCTGCTGACGGGCGACGAGATCGTCACCGGGCAGGATGGGTACATGAAGGTCGTTGGCCGCATCAAGGACCAGATCATCCGCGGCGGCTTCAACATCGATCCGGCCGAAGTGGAAGCCGCGATCCGGCAGCACCCGGCGATTGCCGAGGCGATCGTGGTCAGCGTTCCCCATCCGCGCCTGGTCGAACAGTGCTGTGCGGTCTGCCGGATGCTGCCCGGTGCCGATCCGGTCACCTTTCCGGATCTGCTTGCCCACCTGGAAGGTACTGGCCTCAGCAAGAAGAAATGGCCCGAGCACCTGCTGGTGACAGACGTGATCGCGCATAATGCCAACGGCAAGCCCGACAAGCGCGCCATGTCCGCGTTTGCGTGCGAAGCGCTTGGTTTGAAAACAGCGGCTTAAGGCAAATTTGCGAGCAACCCGACCGTACGGTCGAATCTGTTTGACAGCCGACCGGTCGGTCGAATAAGTTGATTTCCACGGGCGCGTATCGCCTGCCGAATCCACATCAGTGGAAGGCACGAAGACGCTCGAGAGAGATGCTAATGGGAGTGGAAGGTGATGAGGATTAACAAGACCCGCCGCGTGCACCAGTTTGCCTCGCGGTTCCTCGCGGGCGCATGCCTTGCTGCCATGCTGACCGGACAGGCAGCCTATGCAGAAGAAGCTGCCGACGAAGGCGAGGACAGTGCAATTGTCGTGGTTGCGCGCGGCCGCGCGGAAAAGCTGATCGACGTTCCGGTGGCAGCTTCGGTGGCGACGCCGGAAGACATCCGCCGTTACGACATCACCAGCGTTGCCAATATCAAGATCGTTGCCCCGCAGATCTCGCTTGACCGCGGCTTCACTGGTTCGGGCACCTCGATCACGATGCGCGGCGTCAGCTCGACCAGCATTGACGCTGGCGTTGAGCAGTCGGTCCTGCTCGATTTCGACGGCGTGGCCATCAGCCGCGGCCGCATCCTCAGCGATGCGCTGTTCGACGTGGCCGGTGTCGATGTTCTCAAGGGTCCGCAGCCGGTCTTCTTCGGCAAGAACTCGCCGGGCGGCGTGGTTGCCTTCAAGTCGGCCGATCCGACCAGCGAACTGTCGGGCTTCGTCCGCGGCGGTTACGAATTCACCACCCGCGGCACTTCCGTTGAAGCTGCAATCAGCGGCCCGCTCAGCGACAATGTCGGTGCGCGTCTGGCCCTCTTCAGCAGCAAGAACAGCGGCTACATCACCAACAACGCGCTCGGCGTGGCTGATCCCTTCGTGGCAGCCGGTTCGCCCTACGCCTTCGTGCCGGCAGGCCAGTCGCGTCTCGGTGCAGAAGAAAAGATCGCCGGCCGCCTGACGCTGAAGTACAGCAGCGACAGCCTGACCGCGAACTTCAAGCTGCTGCTCAGCCGCTTCGAAGGGCAGGGCCAGCAGTCATTCAGCGAAGTCATGGGCTGCACCCCCGGCCAGTCGTTCCCGATCGACCGGATCGGTACGACGACCTATGTCGACACCCGCGGCGACTGCAAGCTCAACGACGTTTCGTCGCAGGGCTGGATGAGCCCGGCGGTTGTCGCCAACTGGCCCCAGGTCAACAAGAACAACGGCGGCCAGTCGTTCAGCAAGAACGTCACTGTCATGCCGATCCTGCGCCTGACCAAGAGCTTCGGCAACGTCGACGTGACCTCGGTCACCGGCTACTATGATTACGACTGGACCACCCAGGGCAATGCCGACGCCACCGCGTTTGCATACTACTGGTCCTACTCGAACGAGCGCAACAAGAGCTTCTATCAGGAGCTGCGCGCCGTTTCGAACTATGACGGCCCGCTGAACTTCGCTGCTGGCGGTCACTTCGAAGACAATGACCGTACTCTCTTCGTCGGCGGCCTCAACGGACGTCCGGGCGCGGATGCCACCACTGGCAAGCTGCATACCTACGACAACCAGCAAGGCAACAAGAGCACCGCTTTCTCGGCATTCGCGCAGCTGCGCTACAAGCCGACCGAGCAGCTCGAAGTCGCCGCTGGTGGGCGTTACACGCACCAGAAGAAGGAACTCGACACCTTCTACACCTTCGTGAACTCGAACGTTGCCGCAGGCTTCCGGGCCGTCAACGATCACCTCACCGGCAAGAAGTCGGAAGACAACTTCTCGCCTGAAGTGACCGTGAGCTACAAGCCCAGCAACAACGTAATGGTCTATGGTGCCTACAAGAGCGGCTACCTGGCAGGCGGTTTCTCGAACCCCGGCGTTCCTTCGCGGACGGCGACGATCCAGAGCCTGACCTTCCAGCCCGAAACGGTTGACGGTTTCGAAGTGGGCCTGAAGGGTTCCGCGCTCGACAACAAGCTGACGGGATCGCTGATCGGTTACCGCTATGTCTACAAGGGCCTGCCGCTCACCTCGCTCGTCGCTCTCGCTGCGAACCAGCTGACCTACCTGACGCAGAATGCGGCTGACACCCTGGCTCAGGGCGTCGAGTTCGAAGCGAACTACCGGCCGGCTCCGGGCACCCGTCTGCATGCGACCGCGTCTTACAACGACGCCAAGTTCCGCAGCTTCCCCGGTGCGCAGTGCTATGCCGGCCAGACCGCTGCGACCGGCTGTGTCGCCGTGACCGGTTCGACGACCACGACGCAGAGCCTGACCGGCAAGGACGTCTACCGTTCGCCGGACTGGATCATCACCGCCGGGGCTTCGCAGGACTTCGCCCTCTCCTCGACCATGAACGTCTCGGTCAACGCGGACATCCGCTACACCAGCGGCTACTTCGCGGCGATCGGGCTTAACCCGCAGTCCTACCAGCCCGCGTTCACGATCCTGAACGCCGGTATCCGCCTGTTCACGGCAGACGAGAAGTGGGGCCTGTCGCTGATCGGGCGCAACCTGACCAACGCACGCTATGCCACGCTCGGCATCGACAAGCCCGGCGGCGCCGGCGATGTCTTCGCCGTTGCAGGCGAACCGCGCGCCGTGGTCCTGCAAGCTGAACTGCGGTTCTAATCCACTGAACCAGGTGAGGGGCTGCCAATCGGCAGCCCCTTATTCTAAGGCCTCATCGCGGCCTGTCGTCCAACCGGCAGCGTCCGCTGCCGTTTGGAGCAAGGAATGTCCGCTTCCGCCGACGTTATAGAATGCGATCTGCTGGTCATCGGGGCCGGCATGGCCGGTCTCTCCGCCGCTGGCTGGGCGGCTGAGCGCGGCGCGAAGGTCATCGTTGTCGAACGCGCCGCCGATATTGGCGGTTCAGCCTTTCTTTCCGGCGGCGTGCTGTGGACCGCAACCTCGCCCGGGCGCATGGCGCTTTATGGTGGCGGCGATGCGGTGCTGGCCAGCAAGGTACTGGGTACCTATCCCCTCGCGCTCGAATGGCTTCGTCGCCGCGAAGTCTCGGTCTCGCCAGCCATGCAGGTCCTGCATGGGCGGGGCTACCAGATCGATATCATCGAACATCTGCGCGGCTGCGTCCGGCTGGTTGAACAGGCCGGAGGCGCCGTGGCCCTGGAAACGGAAACCACCGAGCTGCTGGTCGATGACCGGCAGGCCGTGATCGGAGCGCGCACGACGCACCCGGACGGCGATCTGGAAATCCACGCCACCGCAACAGTGCTTGCCACCGGCGGCTTCCAGGCATCGCCCGAGCTGCGCGCGAAATACATCCATCCCAATGCGCGCGACATGCTGCTGCGTTCCAATCCGCACAGTGACGGGGCGGGCATCCAGCTCGGCCTGGCCGCCGGGGCGACGATGAACGCATCGAACCCCGGCTTCTATGGCCATCTGGTGAGCGAATCCCGCGAATGGGGGCTGGAACGGCACTATACCGGGCTCAGCCAGTATCACAGCGATCAGTCCCTGCTGCTCAATGAAGCCGGGCAGCGGTTCTGCGATGAAACCACCGGCGATCACACCAATACCTACCACACCGTCCTGCAGCCAGGCGCGCGCGCGCTGTGCTTCTGGGACGAACGGGTCCACCAGACCTACGCGACGCAGTCGGTTGTCCAGTCGGCCCCGCCGCTCGACAAGATGAAGGTGGCGCTGGAATACGGCGGCAAAGGCATTGTCGCGCCCACGCTGGAAGACGTTGCCGCCTTCGCCGATGCCCAGGGCTTCGACGGTGCGGCCGTTCTGGCCACCATCAAGGATTACAATGCGCGGACCAGCGATGGCTGGGAGACGATATCGCCGCCGCGCGCCGATGTCTGCCAGCCCTATACCACGGCGCCGTTCTATGCCCTGGTCGTGCATCCGGCGATCACGTTTACATTCGGCGGCTTGAACATCGACACCGATAGTCGCGCGCTTGATTTGGCCGGCCAGCCTGTCGCCGGTCTTTTTGCAGCTGGTAGCGATGCGGGCGGAGCCTATGGAACGGGCTATGCTGGCGGCTTGGCTCTGGCCATGACATTTGGCATCCGCGCCGCCATGGCGGCAGGATGGACCGCTGGATCGGAAGGAACAGCAGCGTGAACAATGCCGAGCAATTGGACGACGATCGGGAGAAGCGGGCCCGGTTCGTGTCGATGTTCATCCTGTTCGTCGTCTCGACCTTCAATTACGTCGACCGGACGATCATTTCGATCCTGCAGGTGCCGATCAAGGCTGACCTGCAACTGACCGACGCGCACATGGGCGCGCTGACAGGGCTGTCCTTCGCCTTGTTCTACACCACCTTTTCCCTGCCGATCGCCCGCCTGGCCGACCGGATGAACCGCCGCAACATCATCGCGATCTCGCTGTTTGTCTGGAGCGGGATGACAGCGCTCAGCGGTCTGGCCCGCAACTTCGCCATGCTGGTTGGTTTCCGCATCGGGGTGGCGCTTGGCGAGGCCGGCAGCATCCCGGCCACCCAGTCGATCATTGCCGACTATTATCCGGCCCACCGCCGCGCCACGGCGCTGGCGATCTGGGGACTGTCGCTCCCCGTCGGCCTGATGGCCGGTTATGGCATCACCGGCAAATTGGCCGAGATGTTCGACTGGCGCACGGTCTTTGCCATCGTCGGCCTGGCAGGCGTGGCTTTTGCGCCGATTGTCCTGCTCTTTACCCGCGAGCCGCCGCGCGGCCGGTTCGATCCGCCCGTCCTGCAGGAGCAGAAGGAAGCAGGTCTACTGGAAACCCTGCGCGAACTGGCCGGGATGCGCGTGCTGCGCTTCCTGATGATTGCGGCGGCGCTGCATGGTTTCAGCCAGTATTCGCTGATGAACTGGACCGTGCCGTTCTACGTCCGGCTGCACGACATGGCGCTTGGCTCGGTTGGCATGTTCATGGCTGTGGCATCGGGCATTGGCGGTGCGATCGGGATGTTCTGCGGCGGATACTTTGCGGATCGCCTTGGCGCGCACGATGAGCGCTGGCGGGTCTGGGTCATCGCGGTTTCGTTCTTCGGCACCGTCATCACCGGCCTTGGGCAGTTGCTGGCGGGTGATCTCATGCTTTCGCTCGGTTTCGGCTTCCTCGCAGCAATTTTCCAGATTGCCTACTACGGGCCGATTGTCGCCGTGATCCAGACGCTGGTGACCGCGCGGCAGCGCGCTTTTGCCGGTGCCTTGCTGCTGCTGGTGTTCAATATTGTAGGCCTCGGTCTCGGGCCGTTCCTGACCGGTGCCCTGAGTGACTATCTTGCGCCAGGACTCGGGGCGGATTCACTGCGCTGGGCGCTGGTTGCGAGCCTGAGCTTTTCGGGCATTGCCGGTTGCGCCTACATCTGGATCGGCAATGCCTTTCGCGACCGGATCGAGGCGATCAAGGTTGCGGCCAGCGCCGGCTGAGCCGGAACGCCAGGCCAGTCCCGGTCGCGACCGCGACTGGCCTGGGCAGCCGGTCAGAGGCCGAGTGCCGCGCTTGCCAGGATATTGGCCTGGACTTCGTTCGTCCCACCAAAGACGGTCCAGGCGCGGCTGTTGAGATAGCGCGCGGCCGCGACTTGCGCATCGCTCGATCCGACCGCTGCCGGCGCGTTCGCCCCGTAGAACGGACGGGCCTGGTCAAGCTGAAGGCCCGCGAAATCGTACAGGTCCATGGCAAGGAGATCGATCTCCTGCCGCAGGCTTGAAGCCAGCATCTTCGCGAGCGAGGCCTGCGAGGCTGGCTTCACGCCTTTCGCCAGATCGGCCAGGAACTTGAGCTCGATCATCTCCAGCGCATCGACTGCGAGACGGTTCCTGGCAACGCGCTGCTGCCACTGGCTGTCATCGCAGAGCTTGCCGCCGCGGCCGTCGCTCTGGTTGCGGGACAGCAGCACGATCTGGTCAAGATCGAAGCTGAGGCGGGGGGCGTGGCAGGATCCACCCCGTTCGTTTTCCAGCAGGAACTTGGCGATCTGCCAGCCCTGACCCTCCTCGCCGACCCGGTTGCCTGCTGGCACCCGGACATTGTCGAAGAACACCTGGTTGACTTCGTGATCGCCAGCCATGCTCTTGATCGGCCGCACCGAGATGCCCGGTTGGTCCATGTCGATTAGCAGGAAGCTGATCCCCGCCTGCTTGCGACCGGTGTTGTCAGTGCGCACCAGGCAGAAGATCCGGTTGGCATGGTGGGCGTGGGTCGTCCACAGCTTGGTTCCGTTGACCACGTAGGCATCGCCGTCGCGCACCGCGCGGCATTGCAGGGAGGCAAGGTCCGAACCGCTGCCGGGTTCAGAGAAGCCTTGGCACCAGTAATCGGCGCCCGACAGGACACGAGGGAGATAATAGGCCTTCTGCTCGTCGGTCCCGAAGGCCCAGATTACCGGGGCGACCAGCTTCAGCCCCATCACAGGCAGCGAAGGCGCGCCGGCCAGGGCGCACTCCTTCTCGAAGATGTAGCGCTGGATCGGCGACCAGCCGGTCCCGCCGTACTCCACTGGCCAGTTGTAGCCCAGCCAGCCCCTGGCATTCAGAATGGCGGTCCATTCCTGCCCGATATCCGGTTCGACAAAGACCGAAGGGGTCAGCGCCGTGCCGGCTTTCAGCCGCTCGGAAAGATTGGCCCGCAGGAATTCACGCACCTCTTCGCGAAAGGCAGCGTCTTCGGCGGCAAGCTCGATATCCATTAGCGCTCCAGAATTGTAACGGCCGAGACGCCCGGGGCGCCATAGACGTGGGAATAGGCTGTCAGGGGATTGTTGGGAACCTGCCGGCCACCGCCGGCACCGCGCAGCTGCACGACGTTCTCATAGACCTGCCGCAGCCCCGATGCACCGATTGGTTCACCGCAGGCGAGGCAGCCGCCGTCGGTATTGACCGGCAGGGTACCGTTGATTTCGGTCCGCCCTTCGGCCAGCCACTGCTCCTGGTCGCCGTCCTCGCAGAAGCCGTTTTCGGCCATGTGCATCAGTTCGGCCCCGGCTTCGGTATCCTGCAGCTGCGCTACGTCGATATCGCCCGGACCGATCCCGGCGGTTTCAAAAGCCGCCGCTGCCGCCAGCCGGGTGGCCGTCGCCGTGCCGCCGCCGATGTCGATGCTGGCGGCATAGACCTCGAACGAAGCGGGCGGGCGGGTCCGCATGGCTGCGGCTTTCAGGCGAATCATGGGCTTGCCAAGCTCGCGGGCCTTCTTCTCGCTGGCGAGGACCAAGGCTACGCCGCCTTCGGCGGGCGAGCAGAACATGAACTTGGTATAGGGATCCGAAACTAGCGGGGCATCGAGTATGGTCTGGAGGTCGACCGGCTCCCGCCGCCAGGCGTGCGGCGCATGCACAGCGTTGCGAAACGCCTTTTCGGCCACCCGGCCAAGGGTGGTCTGGCTGATCCCGTGCAGGTGCATGTAGCGGTTGATCTTGTTGGCGAAGAACTGCGTGGTCACCATGAAGCCGGCATCACCATACCATTCGGGCATGTTGTATTCCGCCGGCAAGGCATTGAAGGCGCCGCGCGGGTGCTTGTCGAAGCCGACTGCCAGGCCCAGCTCGAACTCGCCCGACTTGATTGCCATCTTGGCCGAGGCCAGCGCCGATCCACCCGCCGCACAGCCATTGCGGACATTGATGAACTGCGCCCCTGTAAGCCCCAGGCGCTCGACCATGGTGTCGGGATTGCCGGCCGCGTCCGAGCCGCCATAGGCGAACTGGATCTCGGGCCAGGCCACGCCGGCATCGGCCAAAGCCTGCTGGACGGCATAGACCCCCTGATCCAGGCCCGATCGCCCGTCGGTGCGGCCGAACGGGTGGATGCCGATGCCGATAATGCAAACGTCACTCATGCGGCCAGCTCCTCGGCAGCGGTCGGCTCGAAGGCGTAAAGCATGACAGGTTCGTCAGCTTCCGGGTCGAGCGGGATGAAGGTCAGGCGCAGCGGGATGCCGATGCGGATCTGGTCGAGCGGCACGTTAGTCAGCCGGGCCTCGACAATGGTTTCGCCGGGCAATTCGACATAGCCGATGGCCCAGGGACTGAAGGCTTCCGGCCCGGCATAGGGTGGCGTTTTGGGGCGGAACCGCTGGACCGTGAAGGACCAGAGCGTGCCCTGCCGGCCAAGCGGGATGGCTTCGAACTGCGCATCATTGGGGCATGGGAAGACGATCCGGCCGGTGGTGCGGTTGCGCCCTCCGATCAGCCGTGGTTCAGCCTCGTCCGTGTAAAGGCCCTCTGCAATCGGAATCATGCCATGTGCCCCAATCCTGTCTGCACCGTAGCCTGCACTATGCCAGAAGCAGCCGTACGGACGATCCACCAAAAGTTTAGTCGGCCATTGGCGGCGGCAATCAGGTGCGGGCCGTAAGGTAGCCGAGCTGCGTGGCCTTGAAGACGGTCTGGCTGCGGTTGACGGCATTGAGCTTGTCGGCCGCATTCTTGAGGTGGTAGCGGATCGTCGCCCGGCTGCGCGACATGATCATGCAGATGTCTTCATCGGTCTTGCCGATTGCTGCCCAGCGCAGGCACTCCACTTCGTGGCGGGTAAGGGCATGGTCGGCCGACAGCCGGGGCGGTTCGGCAACGATGCGGGCGTAGCTGGTGATGAAGGTGCGGCCATAAATGCCCAGCACATCGCCATACTGCGCAAAATCGGCGGCCAGATCCGTCTTCCCTTCATCCAAGGGCACGAAGCTGACTGCGCCGATCTGCCCGAGCGCCATGTGCACCGGGACCAGTATGGCGGCACGGGCAAAGGCGCGGGCCTCGAAGTTTTCGAGGTCGATCTTGTCCAGTTCGGGATTGGGCAGGCGTGGGTGGATCCCCTCGCTGTTCGCCCAGAAAGGTTCGTTCTCGAGCCGGCAGGCCATTGTCAGCGGCGAGCTGAGGGCGAGCCGCGATTGCCGCCACCAGACGCCCGGCCGGTCTTCCCAGCCGAATACGACCTGGGCGAGGATGTGGCCCTGCTCGTCGACTGGCGAGCGCCGCTCGGCAATGTTGTGCGTGGGTGCCGCCCGGAACCCGCAGGCTGTGGAGATATTGCGCAGTGCTTCGGCCGCCCGGCGGATATCGCCTGCGTCAGTAATCTTCACGGCTTCGATACGCTCGGCAGACAGCAGTTCTCATCTCCTTCGCCGCAAATTTGTCCTGCTAGCGCTATCTAGCCGGATCGCGGGCTGACGCACTAACCTTTTGTCGGAGATATGCCGCCGTCTTTTCATGCTAGCGATCTCTGCAATAGGAGCGCGCGATGAATTTCGACCTGTCTGAAAACGAGGAAATGCTCAAGGCCCTGGCGGAACGCTTTGCGCTGGATCACTATGATCTGGACCGCCGGCGCGCCTATCAGCGGGAGCCGGACGGCTTTTCACGCGACAACTGGCGATTGATGGCTGAACTCGGCCTGCTGGCAGCACCGCTGCCCGAGAGCTGTGGTGGCCTCGGTCTGGACGGGACGAGCCTCGCCGTGCTGTGCGAAGCGCTTGGCGCCGGGCTGGTGGTTGAACCGCTGACCGAAAACATCGTGCTGGCTGGCGGGCTGCTTGTCGCAACGGCGGTTGAAGGTTCCGCAGCGGCGGAGTTTCTCATCGACCTGGCAACGGGTGAAACCCGCGTGGCCCTGGCCCATGCCGAGGCTGGCGGTCGCGGCGGACTGAACTGGGTCGAAACCACGGCAACCGCCGCGGGCGACGGATGGCGCCTGTCGGGTACAAAGGCTTGTGTGCCCTGCGGCAGCGGCGTTGCGGCCTACATTGTCAGCGCCCGGATCGAGGGTGCACCGCAGGATCGGGACGGTATCGGGCTCTGGCTGGTGCAGGCAGACGCCCCGGGCCTCGCGGTGCGCAACTGGCGGATGGTCGATGGCAGCCTCGCGGTCAGCCTCGAATTGCGCGATGTGCCGGTGGCGGGTGGTCTGCGGCTCGGCGGCGGCCTTGCTGAGCTTGACCACGCGCAAGCGGTGGCGCAACTGGCCCGCGCTGCCGAAGCGCTTGGCATCATCGACCGGATGCTGGCCGAAACCACGGAGTACCTGCGCACCCGCGAGCAGTTCGGCGCGCGGCTTAGCAGCTTCCAGGCGATCCAGCACCGCATGGTCGCGCAATATGCCGTGCGCGAGCAGGCGCGCGGCTTGCTCAACCGGGCAATCGTAACCTGGGCAACGCCGGACTTCGATCTCGCGGTCGCGGCGGTCACCGCCTACATCGCCTCTGCTGCGCTGACTTTCGGTCACGAGATGATCCAGTTCCACGGCGGGATGGGCGTGACCGAGGAACTGGCGATCGGCCATGCACACAAGCGGCTGATGATGCTGACGCGCTGGCCGCTGTCGCCCGAGGTGGCGATGGAGCGATACGCAGCAATGCTGGCTGCCTAGTGCGGGCAGGGCCGGCAAGAGCGATCCTGGCCGGTGCCGTGTTGGCGCTCGGCGTGCCGAACCCTGCGGCAGCACAGGTTGACACTGCTGCCGCGCCTGCTTCGCAATCGCTGACCGCGGCGCAGTGGCGCGCTGTCAACGATCGCCTGTTCAACCGGCCCTCTGCGGATCTGCAGACCCTGGCCGCGCGCGCCTATGTCTGGGGCATGCCGCTGATGCACGCCGCGAACATCCGCGAGAAATTCGTCGAGGGCGTGGGAGACCGGCCGGGCAGTCCGCTGAACCGGTTTGTGCACAGCCGCAGTCTGGCTGGCCCGGACACGCGGATCGGTGTCGGCCTCAACAACGATACCGTCTATTCGCTATCCTGGGTTGATCTGGCCAAAGGGCCACTGGTGCTGACGGCACCGGACTTCGGCCAGCGATACTATACCTTCTCGATGAACTTTGCCGACACCTCGGCAAACCAGTCGATGGGGCAGCGAACCCACGGCGGCCAATTGCCACCGGTCTTCATCCACGGCCCCGGCTTTCGCGGCAACCTGCCAAAGGGCATGGTGATCGTGCCGAGCAGGACCCGGTTCATGAACATCGCCGGCCGGATCCTTGTCCGCGGGCCTGACGATTACCCGGCGGTGCACGCCTTGCAGGACGGCATTGTCCTGACCGACTGGGCTGACTGGAAGCGCGGCCTGCGCCGCCCGGCTGCGCCTGTTCTGGCACAGCCGTTAACCGTGGCGGGCGAGGATCCGGCCAGCAACCTCACCTTCCTTGCGCGGCTCAACCGCATCCTCCAGCAGTGGCACGTCCAGCCGCAGGACCGCGCGGTGATTGCCTCATTCAGGGCGCTGGGCATCGGTCCGGGCCAGTCGTTCAGCCCGGACCTGCTGTCAGCGAAGCAGCGTGCCCGGATCGAAGCGGGGATCGAAGAGGGGCGCAGGCTGGTCCTCGCCCGGTCGCTCCAGCTCGGGGTTCGTCCCAACGGCTGGATGATCAATTACGGCGGTCCGCGCTTTGGCAGCGACTTCCTCCTGCGCGCCGGCGTGGCCAAGGACCAGCCCAATGTCGCCATTCCGAAGGAGGCGCTTTACCCGCTTGCCCGGGTCGACTCCTCGGGCCGGCCGCTGACCGGTCGCCACCGCTATCGCATTCGCTTTGCACCGGGACAGCTGCCGCCGGTTGGCGCGTTCTGGTCGATCACGGCCTATGACGACGCTGGCAACATGGTCCACAACCCGGCCAACCGGTACTCGCTCGGTGATCGTTCGCCTGGGCTGGCGACAGACCGGGGCGGGGGGCTAACAATCCTGCTCTCGGCCGCGCCGGACGAGGCCGGAAGCCCGCCTAACTGGCTGCCGGTGCCGGCGGATGCGCCCTTCTATCTGATGCTCCGGCTTTACCAGCCCCGCAAGGCAGTCCTCGAACAGCGCTGGCTGCCACCGGCAATCGAACGGATTGAATAGCGCTCAGGGAAGGGGCGCCTGCACCCGCTCGACCGGATTGGGCGCCCATTTCCCTTCGGTCACCTCGGGCGTCGGCCCATAGGCGCGCAGCCCGAGGTAGAACGGACCGGCCGGGACCGGCAGCCAGTTCGCCGCCGCCGCGCCGGCCGGCTGGGCCGTTTGCAGGTTGATCACCACCGAACCATCGGGCTGGTAAGCCAGGCCCGGTGTCCGGTCGTTGATGAGGTAGCGACCGATCGGGTTGGGATGCAGCTCTTTCGTGCGCGCGTCATAAACCGTCACCGACCAGAAGAACCGGACCGGCGGCGGTGGGCTCAGCACCAGCCGGTATTGACCCGTTGCCCCGTCAAGCGGCTGGCCCGATGCATCGGCGAAGGTCGTGAACGAGGTGCTTTCGTCACTGACATTGGACCCCGTGCCAAGCGTGGTGATGACGCTCCGGTACAGGAAGTTGGCGCCATAGCGCCCCTTGTCGCCAGTTTCGCGCCACCCATTGACCATTCGCCCGCCCTGGCTCAGCGAAGCCTTGATGACCTGCTGGGCTTCGGCAAAGCCGGCTTCCAGACCGGCGCGGATTTCCGGATCCTTTGCGGCATCGGCAAAGGCGGCCGCCCCGGCGATGCCAATGCCGCGATAGCGCGCCACCAGCGCCTGCTCGCTCGCCGGATAGCCGTTGGTGCGCAGCACGAAGTCGAGGATGCGGAAGAAACCAAGGGCGGTATCGGCATCAGGCGGCGGATAATCGAGCGGGGCGGGCGCAGCCTTGGCCAGCGGAGCCAGCTGGAACCTATCCTGCAAGGCGGTCGCACGGGCAATGTCGGCCTTGTCGGTGGCCAGAATTCGCAACAGGATCCAGGCGTGCGGCGTGCTGACCCGGAACAGCTTTGCGCCCGCCGGCACCTTCCCTTGCCAGTCCGCTGTCGCAATCAGATAGCGCCCGGCGCGCGTGCCGAAGGTCCGCGCGCCGATGTTGCTGGCGTTGGCATACATGTCGATGAAATTGGCGGTGTAATAGCGCCCTTGCGTATCGGGCACCGTGAACAGCATCGGCCCGGCCCGGAGATCGAGCCAGGCATTGGAATAGAGTGTATCGGCATTGGGTGACTTGAACGCCTGATAGCCGGGCGCAGCCAGTTCCCGTCCGTGCGCGAAGCGGTTGAAGCCGGTGTAGTCCGGAGCCTTCGCATCGACGGCCTGCTGATGAAGCTGCACGTACTGGAGCACGCTGGCCGTGCCGTAGACCGTGGCATCGAACGCCAGTGCCTGTGCCCATTTCCGGCGGGCGACGGGATCGCCCGGCACAACGTCCGGCAGACGCGGCTGCTGGAACTGGGTGACCGCATCGGTGGAATAGACCCTGATGCCAAGGCCGTCATCAGCCGCCGCAGGGATCGCGAGGGTCATCATCGCCATCGCGGCCAGCTGCTTGCGGGTCGAACCTGTCACCATGGCGATATCTCCGGATCTGGTGGCTCGGTCGGGCCGGGCAGGCGCGGCAATGGTGCCAGACAGCCTTGTCCGATCCAACCGGAAAAGGTGCGAGGCAGCCAGAAGCTGCCCCGCACAGCGGATGCACCTGGTGGCGGTGCCACGCAAAACACGGAGAGGAGAGTAGGCCATGTTTCGCGAATGGTTCGGTTTCCCGTTGCCGGACCGCAGCCGCCGACGGTGGCGAGACGGCTTCATCCGATCACCGCGCCATTGGCTCTTGCCCTGATCCTAGGTCGCAACGGACGCTGCCGCCATTGATCAAATGTCTGATGCAGGTTGCCGGGCGGCCACAAGTCTGATGCAGCGCGGATCGTGCTCTTTCGCAGCGTGCCCTGGGGTGTGCCGCAGTCAGCGCGTTGATCTGGCCGGACCATCTACCGCGGCATGGATCGCGAGACTCCACGATTCTTACACTTACGTGACGATCTGTGCAGGTAAGTTGACCTTCAATGCCAAGGCTTTAATCAGCGCCGGTTGGGCAGTCTGCCAGATCTCATCATTTGCATTAAGTTTCATACGCCTGGAGTGTGACGCCCAATGCCAATTCAGTCAGGCGAGCCTGGAGAAGCGACAGAGAGAATTCGTCATGCACTTCGACCCAGCGCCAGCAACTCATCGGGTTTGAGAACTGCTCAAACAGAACATTGCCTTCCCAACGGCCTTTGCCCCGATCTGGGAAGACATCGTGATCAGATAGGTATTGGTAGGCCAGCGCCTCTGGGTTTAGGTTGTTTTCCCACTGGGTTTCCCAGGCGTAGCCATCCATTGGCTTGAACAGTTCCTCCTCGGTCCAACCTTCGATGTCACAAAAGGTTTCAATCTGCTGCTGGGTGTCGAGCTTGTGGCCATGCAAGCGCAGGTTTTCGATCAGCAGCTGCGGCTCCGGAATTTCAAACTGTGGCTGGCCTAAATGCAGGCGCCAGTGGTCCTCGACCTGCTCATAGTAAATCGTCTGCGAGGCCATTTCTGGCTTAATCAATAATGGTGACTGCGTGTCGGATACGAAAGCGGTGACGTCCTTCACGAACGATGCAGTAATAAGTGAACCCGCCCCAATTAGAAACGATCTCCGTCCAATGGGCATAGTAGCCTCCTTGCGCTTTACGCATCGCAAGAAGTGCCCGGGCGATGTTGCAGAAGTGCGCTCGTTGGATTGCGTATCCCGCCACATCTCGCTTCAGCGGAACCACCTTACCCGAGTAGGCAGGTTGGTGAAGGTTAGCCCTTCTCTTGATGCTCGCTGTGGATAGCGAACGAAGGGCGCGCCTGTCTACTTGTTATTGTTCACCACCCAGGGACCGGTCGACACATTGAATAAGCGGCGTTGGACTTACACATAACGCCCTACAGACTAGAAGGAATTCCACGACGTCAAGTCGTCTATCGGAGTGCTCGTATTTTGAAACAAAGGATTGCGGACGGCCCAAGCGTTCCGTGAGATCTTGTTGTCGCAGCCCAGCTGTCTTCCGCGCCTCCTCTAGTTGCTGAGCGTGCTGTCTCCGCTATCCTCCACAGCCCGCTGTCCAAGATTCAGCCTGCTAGGTGCAACCTTTAAGTGCGTTGCACGACAATGTTGTAGTTGTTCTCTTCTTCATTCTGTCGGGCGCGCCATTTGCGAATAATGGCGCGGCCAACCGTTATCTAAAGCATTGATGAAAAGAATTCCGCCTCAAGCGGCAGCATGGCGGCGCCAATGGCACAGGCGTCGACGCTCGTCTGTGAAAGCACCAAC
>JACCDU010542883.1_pt1 | contig 97975 bp, 94 predicted proteins | sample 7446081 | NCBI WGS metagenome assembly JACCDU01 (sample SAMN15323447, study PRJNA562643) | freshwater metagenome | isolation source: river surface water | place: USA:Blue River Watershed | collected 2017-08-17
CGTGGCGAAGTATGACCCTGGGCATATTTCAGCGCAATGACCGATGCCGGTTCGCGCGCACCCGCCACCGCGCAAATCAGCGTATCGTATATCGCACGAGCGGCGACATGACGTAACGAAGGCGAAATCACACTCGGATCAAAACTCATCACAAATGAAGCGATCTTTTCACTTGCGCTTTTGTTAGGCGCTCTCATCATTGACGTCTCCATTTTGTAATGAATATCCACATTTATCTCATGGATTTCAGCGTGAAGGATGCATATTCATCATCATTTCCACAACACGGAACCCACGTTCATCACACTAGCGCTCCCAGTTGTTCTTAGGCATACTTTGTCAGGTCAAAAAAAAGACCAACAAACACGAGGCGAAACAGCGTCTTCTGTCTCATGGGGAAATAGATCAAAAATCGGAGCAGACAATGTCATTGATAAAAAAATCAGCCAGTTTCTTGGCCCTTGCACTTTTCGCATTGACCACAACAACTGTCATTGCGCAAACCTACCCTAGCCGCGACATCACCTTTATCGTGCCATATGCACCCGGTGGCTCGACGGACCCGATCTCAAGACAATTTGCTAGCCAATTGGCAAAAGAATTAAATGCGACCGTCAACGTCGAAAACAAACCTGGTGGTTCCGCGACCATTGGCACTGGACAAGTGATCCGGGCAAAACCCGATGGTTATACGATTGGTTTGAGTTCAAACAGCGTTTTGGCCTACCAGCCACTCGTGAATAAGTCGCTGACTTGGAAAAGTCCGGCCGACTACCAATCCATTGTCTCTCTCGTCGATCTGCCCGCGATCATTACTGTTAAAGCGGATTCCCCCTACAAAACGCTCGAAGACCTTTTGAATGCCGCTCGAAAAAATCCGGGCAAAATACGCGTTGCGGTCTCAGGCTATAGAACCGCTCCAGATCTCGTCATCCAGGAACTGAACAAAGTTGCCAAAGTCAGGCTGGCGACTGTACCTTTTACTGGCGGCGGGGGTGAGGCGCTTGTTGCCCTGCTAGGTGGGCGTGTCGAGGCGACCTCTGGCTACGCTCCGACTGTGCGTGCACACGTTGATGCAGGAACGGTCAGGGTACTGGCATCATTTTCAAAAGAAAAATACGCGCTTTTCCCCAATGCTGAATCAGTGGTACAGGCGGGATATAACGTCACATTGCCTGCTGATTATGGCGTCGTGGCACCGAAGGGAATACCTAAAGACGTATTGGACAAACTCGTCGCGGCCTCTCTGCGTGTGGCAAGAAGCAAAGAATTCGCCGACTTTGCGGAAAAAGCAGGTTTGATTCTCGATATCCGTGATCCCAAAGAGATGGACCAAGAGATGATCGAATACAAAAAAACATTCTCTGATCTGATCGAGTTTATGAACAAAAAAGAGTAGTTGATGCAGGATCAGTAAGCGGGAGCGGACAAGGCCAAGCCATCAAAGGCATTGAGCATTTTTGTTCGCCAATGCGCGATGGGATCGTCCGCTGCGAGCAACTCAAAGTCGCTGATGCAGCGGGCCCACTGAAATTGCCCGAAAAGCGCGTAATCCGCATAGAGCGGCTCGTCCCCACCAAAGAAAGGCTGGGTTTTGAGTACGGCTCGCAAGGGAAACAAACTATCCCTGAACACAGGCAACTGTGTGTCACGATTTTGAACAACCTGTTCAAGTGTCATCCCGAAACGTTGCTCCCGAGACTGCCTAAAATACTCTTTATCTTGATCGGCTAAATGTTTGTAAATATCCATCAAGACCAAGCGCACGATCTGTCCGCTGTGAAAATCCCCAAGCGTAGAGTAGATGTAGCTAAGCGCTCTGCCCTCGGCTCCCGCAAAAAGAGAGGGATGACCCGGAAACTGCTCTTCGAGGTAGTTTGCGATGACCCAAGAGTCAGAGAGCCATTTATTGTTATGCACGAGGACTGGCACTTTGCCCTGTCCACTCGGCGCAAGCACAGCCTTGTCACTAAAGCGCCAGGGAATCACCTCAGCCTCGAGCCCTTTGTGGGCTAACGCCATTCGGATTCGCCAGCAGTACGGGCTAAACCGACGTTCCGGCTGAGCTCCAGCCAAATCATATAGTTTCAGGCTCATAGAGGTCTCCACGTTCCGCGTCCCCCTACTTTAGCGCGATTTGGTAAAGTCTGACACTGTCTAAGTATTATTCCTTACTAATTTGGAGCCGCTCTTGACCTCAACCCCTTCCATTCGTCCTGTAGCCGTTGTCACGGGGGGCGCCCGCGGAATTGGCCTAGCAATCGCCAAATGGTTTCTCGCGCATGACTATCGCGTAGCGTTGCTAGACATCGAAGCGGCAACACTCAAGACAACGGAGACAGAGCTCAATGCCCCCGATCGTGTACTCGCCTTGTCTTGCGACATCTCAAAACCTGATCAAGTGCAGACTGCAATCGATCTTATTGCAGCAAAGTTTGGCCGCATCGATGCGCTTGTGAACAATGCGGGCGTCGCGGTATTCAAACCTTTAGGTGAAACGACATTCGAAGAGTTTCGTTACGTGATGGGGACCAATCTTGATGGAGCTTTTTTATGCTCCCAAGCATGCATTCCTTACATGAAAAAAAATGGCAGCGGATCGATCGTCAACATCGCATCAATTTCTGGCTTGCGCGCCAGCACCCTGCGCGTGGCCTATGGAACGAGCAAAGCCGCCATTATCCACCTCACTAAACAACAAGCTGTCGAACTTGGCACGATTGGTATTCGCGCCAACGTTGTCGCACCAGGTCCTGTTGATACGGAAATGGCTAAACTCGTACACAGCGTCGCGATTCGTTCAGACTACTACGACACGATTCCGATGAATCGTTATGGCACACCCGAAGAAATCGCCGAAGCGGTGGGTTTCCTGTGTAGCCCCGCGGCCTCATTTATCAATGGTCAGTGCATCGCGGTCGATGGCGGCTTTGATGCTTCTGGCGTGGGCATTCCGACTCTTCGCAAGAGCCAAACCGGATCTATCTAAGGAGTTCGCGATGAAACAACCTTATATCGTTGGCTGGGGTCATACCCAGTTCGGCAAGCTCGACAATATGGATTTCGATCAACTGATCCGGGAAGCTGCGCTGCCTGCGATTACGAGCGCGGGTCTGGAACCAAGTGATATCGACGGCATCTTTGTCGGCCACTTCAACGCGGGATTTGTACAGCAAGACTTCAGTGGCGCACTCATCGGCGTAGCCATTCCAGAGTTTCGTCACACACCTTCCGTGCGGATGGAAAATGCCTGTGCCACAGGTTCTGCCGCCATCTGGGCGGCACTCGATGCGTTGGCCAGCGGACGGATCAAACGCGCTCTGGTTGTGGGCATGGAGAAAATGAATACCCTGCCTAACAAAGAGATTGGCGACATCTTGCTCAAAGCCTCTTATGTTAAAGAAGAAGGACACACCGAGGGAGGTTTTGCAGGCGTTTTCGGCCAAATCGCCGGCCAGTATTTCGAGCGCTTTGGTGATCAGTCTGATGCCTTAGCTGCTATTTCCGCCAAAAACCATGCCAATGGCATGCACAACCCTTACGCACATATGCGCCGGGATTTGGGTTTTGATTTTTGCCGAAATCCGTCCGAGAAAAATCCCTTCGTCGCAGGTCCGCTCAAGCGCTCGGACTGTTCACTTGTATCGGATGGGGCCGCGGCCCTTGTCTTATCCAACGAGCCCCTTGCTGGAGCAAAGGTTCCCGCAGTTCGCTGGCGTTCACGGACACACGTCAATGAGTATTTACCTCTTTCGCGTCGCGATGCGACACGCTTTGAGGGCGCCGCACTTGCCTGGCAAAAGGGACTGGCTGATGCAGGTGCCACGCTATCCGATTTGAAGTTTGTTGAAACACATGACTGTTTCACAATTGCTGAAATGCTCGAATACGAGGCAATGGGACTGGCAGCTCATGGTCAAGGCGGTCGTGTGATTCTTGATGGCATCACGACAAAGGATGGCAAACTACCCGTCAATCCTTCCGGTGGACTCAAGTCCCGCGGTCATCCCATTGGTGCGACAGGTGTGTCTCAACATGTGATGGCCGCCATGCAACTGTCTGGCACGGCTGGAGAGATGCAAATCACAGGTGCAAATATGGGTGCTGTCTTTAATATGGGTGGTGCCGCGGTTGCCAATTATCTGAGTGTTCTGGAGTCCACGTGAACGCTGCGCAGTCGATGAATCTCGGGCGGTTGCTCACCCATACCGCCCGCCTCTACCCGCAACACCCCGCACTGATTCAAGGTGAAAAAACCTGGACGTGGGCCGAGATCAATGCGCGAGTCAATGCGATGGTCAGCGCCCTGCGCGCGTTGGGCGTCCATAAGGGCGACCGTATTTTGCTTCAGTCGCGAAATAATCTTCAAACCTTCGAAAACAGCTGGACTGCCTTCAAGCTTGGCTGTGTGTGGGTACCGACCAACTTTCGCTTGACACCTCCCGAGGTTGCATACCTGGGAGCCTCGAGTGGCGCGAAAGTCATGATTGTCGAGGATTGTTTTCACGCGCACACCGACGCAGTCAAAGATGCATCCGATTCTTTGCAACACATCGTGGTGATCGGTCAGCCACGTGCCAATGAGCGGTCCTACGAAGCATTGATTGCCGAACATTTAGGGGCGATCGATGCGGAAGAAACAGTTTCTTACGATGATCCGCTTTGGTTTTTTTATACCTCCGGCACGACTGGCAAACCCAAAGCAGGTATTTTGACGCATGGACAAATGGCATTTGTCGTCAACAACCATTTGGCTGATCTGATACCCGGCACAACTGAGCAAGATTGCTCAATCGCCGTGGCTCCGCTTTCACATGGCGCAGGCGTCCATGCACTCCTGAATGTGGCGCGAGGTGCCGCCACGGTTTTAATGCCTAGCGAAAAGCTTGATCCAGCCGTGTTTTGGCAAGCCGTCGAGCGATATCGCGTCACCAATATGTTCACAGTGCCTACCATCATTAAAATGCTGGTCGAACACCCTGCTGTTGATCAGTATGATCACAGCTCTCTGCGTTATGTGATTTACGCAGGCGCCCCCATGTATCGGGCCGATCAAAAGCTTGCCCTGCACAAGCTTGGCAAAGTCTTGGTGCAATATTTCGGACTGGGTGAAGTCACAGGCAATATCACCGTCCTGCCACGCGAAATGCACAGCGCGGACGACACGGATCCGAATGCCAACATCGGCTCTTGCGGCAGACCTCGCGTCGGAATGGAGGTCGCCGTCCTCAATGACAAGCTCGAGCCAGTTCCCGTAGGCGAAATCGGTGAAATTTGTTGTCGAGGTCCCGCGGTATTCGCTGGTTATCACGGCAATCCCGAGGCGACAGCCAAGGCATTACGTGGTGGGTGGTTCCATACCGGCGACCTGGGTCGGATGGACGAACGCGGATTGCTTTACATCACTGGACGCGAATCCGATATGTACATTTCAGGGGGGTCGAATGTCTACCCGCGAGAAGTCGAAGAAGTTTTGCTGACACATCCCGGTGTCGCTGAAATCGCAATCCTGGGTGTACCCGATGAAAAATGGGGAGAAATCGGTGTGGCGGTTGTTGTGCGTCGCGATGGATATTCTGCTCTGGAAACTGCTGAATTACTCGGCCATCTTGAAGGTCGCTGTGCGAAATATCGCTGGCCGAGACAGTTTATCTTTTGGGATACGATGCCCAAGTCGGGGTATGGAAAGATTGTCAAAAAAGACATCAAGGCGTTATTGATCGAACGCGGCGAAATCGCGATCACCCAAACCTAGTTTTTCATCTCACGTATGCATCCTCATATCGTCTTTCTGACCCCCATGGCCCAACCGACCATCGAGGTCATTCGCGGGTTGACACCACCGCATTACACCATCAGTTTTGCGAAAACAAATGATCAGGCAGAGCATCTTGAGCTGGTGCACCAGGCTGAGGTCATCATGGCTGCAGGCACTTTTGTGACAGACCAGATGATTCGTCAGGCACCTCGCCTAAAGATGATCCAAAAATGGGGAATCGGCGTAGACAAGATTGATCTGGAAGCTGCCCGCCGTGCGGGTGTGACGGTAGCCATCACGGCTGGTGCCACTTCTATCCCTGTCTCCGAGCACACCTTGATGCTGATCCTTGCGACCTCGCGTCGATTACCCCTTGCGCATCGCAGTCTTCAGGAAGGCAAATGGATCGCCGCAGAGTTGCGCACCGTATGCGCAAAACTTGACGGTAAAACAGTGGGTTTATTTGGTTTTGGCAATATCGCGCGCTTTGTCGCCAAGCGGCTGAGCGGGTTTAATGTGAACCTCATCACCCACAGCCGCACAAGACTTGATCCCGCAACAGAAAAAGAATTCAATGTGCGGCATGTGGATTTTGATACGCTGCTAGCGCAAAGCGATATTTTGAGTCTGCACGCCCCTCTTACTGAACAAACCAAACATCTCTTTAACGCGCAAACATTCAACAAAATGAAACGTGGCGCAATGTTGATCAACACCGCTCGAGGCGAACTCATCCATGAGGGCGATCTGATCGATGCCTTGCGCTCCGGACAGCTCTCGAGTGCAGGCTTAGATACCTTTGAGGGTGAGCCACCACGCGCCGACCATCCATTACTCCATATGGATCAAGTCGTAGCCACTCCGCATTCTGCCGGTGGTGTCTATGACAACGTACCGCATATCGTCGGACATATGTTTCGTAACATTGAGTTATTTTTCAATAAACAACCGCTGGATGCCGCCGATATCATTGTCGCGCAGCCCGGCTAAGAACATTCCAATAAAAACCCAGGAGATCATCATGAGCGGTAAATTTTCAACGAATTTCGAATCCCTGAAAGGCAAAGTCAGTCCCGAAGAGTGGGAAACACGCGTCACATTAGCGGCATGCTATCGCTTGATGGACAAGTACGGGATGACCGATATGATTTACAACCACATCACAGCTCGCATCCCGGGCACCGAGGATTTGCTGATCAATTTGTATGGCTTGCTCTACAAAGAAATCACAGCTTCCAGTCTTGTTCGCATCACCGTCGAGGGCGAAATTGTTCGCAAGCCTGACACCGATTACGGCATCAACAAAAGCGGCTATGTCATCCATGGTTGCATCCACACCGCTCGCCCAGACATCAGCTGCGTGATTCATACTCACACGCGCGCAGGCATGGCGGTTTCCTCAATGGACTGCGGTCTACTGCCTATGACTCAGACGGCCAGCCGCTTTAACAACCATATTGGTTATCACGACTTTAATGGTCCGGCAATTGATCTGGCTGAACGCGAAAGTCTGGTCAGGGATCTGGGTCAACACAATGCGATGATCTTACGAAATCACGGATTATTGACCAGTGGTGCTTCAGTCCCTCAGGCCTTTAATTTGATGTATCAGCTCGAAATGTCTTGTCGTGCGCAAGTCGATGCGATGGCAGCAGGCGCCGCACTCTGCATTCCACCAAAGGAAATTCTGGAAAAGTCCGCACACCTATATCAGCCAGGTGTACGTCGCCCTTATGGTGAACTGGAATGGCACGCCATGCTCAGACTTCTGGATGCCGAGCCTGGTGGCTACCCGCTGTACACATCTTGATCAAAACCTAAAAAGGAGCGCCCGCGCGACGTTACTTTTATCGAGCGTCGTGCGAGTGGATTTGTAAGGCCTCGAGGAAACGCGAAACCATGTTGTAGGCGCCGATCGTTGCCGTCAACTCCACAATGAGTCGCTCACTGAGCAAGGCTTTGACGCCGGCAAAGACCTCGGCAGAAACGTGAATTTCTTTAGTCATGGCATCGGCATACGCCAGGACAGCACGTTGTGTCGGATCGAATTGCTTGGACTGCTTCCAATCAGCCAAATCATCTAATTGAGCTTGGGTCACGCCTTCACGCAAGGCGATCGGCGCGTGTTGTTCTGCCTCGTAAGGGGCACCATTCACAATCGCAATCCGCATAATGACCAGCTCTCGTAAAGCACCTGGCAAGGAGCTTTGTTGACGAATCGCGGTCAGGTAATTTAACCAGCCGCTCGCCACTGGTGGACTGTGCAAGAGCATTTGATAAAGATGCAAGACACTGCCGCGTTCAGCGGTAATGCGCTCCACCAATGGTTTGGCTTCGGGGTTGTTCAAGTCTGCGTAGGAAATGCGTGCCATTTAGATGATCTCGATCAATTTAAAAAGAGAGTTTAATCGCAGAGCGTGGGCGAAAAGCTCATGACTGCGACGTGTTCTTGTCAGCCATCGCTCGCTCATGCGCCGCCAAACGCGCGGCAGCTTTAGCTTCGTGCTTGGCCTGACGCTTTTCTACCCAGGTCTGAATCTCGACATAAAACACAGGCACCAGCGCGACCGCTAAACACGTAGAGGCAATCATCCCGCTGAATACTGTGATGCCAATCGAGACCCGGGCGGCAGCACCCGCGCCTGAGGCCGTCAGCAACGGGACGACCCCCAAGATAAACGCGATCGATGTCATCACAATCGGTCGGAACCGCTCATGAGAGGCCTTCAGAGCAGCTTCGACTGGAGACAAACCCTTTTTGCGCTCTTCGAGTGCGACTTCGACAATCAAAATTGCATTTTTGGAGGCGAGCGCAATCATTAGAACCAAACCGATCTGAACATAAATATTGTTGGCAAGTCCTGTCGCAGATAATGCGATGACCGTGCCGACAAGCGCAAGAGGAACAGCCAGAATCACCGAAATCGGAGCTGACCAAGACTCATACTGTGCCGCAAGGACTAAGTAGACCAGCAAGATAGAGAGCGCAAAAACTAATACAACCGTATTTCCAACCAACTTCTCCTGATAGGACATCGCTGTCCACTCAAAGCTTGCCGACTCGGGTAACGTTGTCCGTGCCAACTCCTCAAGCGCGGTGATGACCTGACCTGAGCTATAACCGTCGGCTGCGGCACCGAGTATGGCGGCAGTTGGATAAATATTGTATTGCGAAGCAATCGCAGGACCGGTCGTTTCCGTGATCTCAATAAATGATCCCAGCGGCACCATGTTGCCCGACTTGTTTTTCACATAGAGGCGATTGATCTGATCGGGGCTCACTCGACTTTTGCCATCAGCCTGAAGGAAAACCTGATAAGTCTGGCCGTACTTGAAGAACTGGTTGACGTAGGTTGAACCAATCGAAGACTGCAGAACATCATAGGCATCACCGAGTGACACGCCTAGCGTTTCAGCCCTGGAGGGATTAAACGTCAATTTGAGCTGTGGGACGTTATTTCTGAACGGCGTAAAAATCGCCATGATTTCTGGCCGAGCGCGCGCCTGCTGAAGGAATTCCTCGGTAATTTGTTCGAGCTTTTTAAAATCGTTGCTGCCATCTATCAGTTGCAACTGCATTTGAAAACCACCCGACAAACCCAGCCCGGGAATCGCGGGAGGCAGTAATACGTTTGCACTGACCTCCTGGATGGATTTTATAGCTTCGCTCATTCCGGCATAGATCGACTTGAGATCCTCACCCTTGACCTTGCCACGCGCCTCCCAGGGTTTCAAAATGACATACATCACACCAGTGTTGGATTGGGAGCTGTTGTTGCTGAGCGCATTGACACCACCAATCGACACAACTTGCTGTACACCCGGGACTTTTTCAATCGCGGTGACAACTTTAGCCATCCCCGCCTGTGTACGGGTGAGTGACGCAGCATCGGGTAACTGAACAGAAACCACGAGATACCCCTGATCTTCGTTCGGTATGAAACCTGTCGGCAAACGGATCAATCCGATAATCGCGCCAATAATCAACACAATTCCCACCAGGGACGTGATCTTTCTGTTGTCCATCAGATGGTGCATCAGATTGGCGTACCAGTCAGAGATCCTTTCAAAAACCTGATCGAATTTGACGAAAAACCAATTCTTTTTCGCGCCAGGCAATTTAGGCGTGATGAACTGGGCGGCTTGCGTGGGTTTAAGCGTCACGGCGTTAATACCGCTGATCAACGCAGTGGCGGCAATCACAAGCGCAAACTGCCGATACATCTGGCCTGTAATTCCCGCAATGAAGGAGGCGGGTAAAAATACAGCCATGAGCACCAACGTAATACCGATGATCGGACCAAGAAGTTCATTCATCGCACTGATGGCACCTTGGCGCGGAGTCTGACCAAGCTCGACTTTCTTGGCGACCCCCTCCACTACCACAATCGCATCGTCCACCACAATACCAATACACAAGACGATCGCGAACAGCGTTAATAAATTGATCGAAAAGCCCATCGCCGCCATACAAGCGAATGCACCAATGATCGTGACGGGCACGGTCGTTGCGGGCACCAGCGTCGCGCGCCAATCCTGCAAAAACAACATAATGACCAATAGCACCAAAATGCCTGCTTCAAACAGCGTGTGATAGACCTCGGTGATGGAAGCCGTCACGAACATCGTGGTGTCAAAAGGAATTTCCCATTTGATTTCTTTGGGGAAAGTCTTGGAGATCTTGTCCATCTCGGCTCTGACCGCCTTGGCGACATCAATCGCGTTGGCTGCAGGCAGCTGGTAGATCGCGATACCACCAGCCGGTTTATCCCCTAGACGAAAAAACTGGCTGTAGTTCTGGCTACCCATCTCCACACGTGCAACGTCCTTGAGACGGGTCAACTCGCCTTGATCATTTGTTTTAAGCAAAATTTGCTCGAACTGCTCAGGCGTTTCAAGCGCACTCGTGACATTCAACGTCAGCTGAAAATCCTGCCCCATCGGAACAGGTGGGGCTCCAACCTGCCCCGCAGCCAACATGACGTTCTGACGGCTGATGGCTGTCGCGACATCAGTGGGTGTCAAATTACGCATCTTGAGCTGTGCTGGATCCAACCAGATCCGCATACTGTAATTGCCCACACCAAAAACGTTCGCGGCCGCAACACCCGGTATCCGTGCCAGCCGGTTTTGCAATTGCAAGTTGGCAAAGTTACTCAGAAACAGTGCATCATGCTCTGGGTTACTGGAGGTCAGCGTCACGAACTGCAAAATGGATGTCGACTGAACTTTGGTGGTCACACCTTGCTTTTGCACGGCCTGAGGCAATGAGGCCAATGCGATCGCCACCCGGTTCTGAACCGTGACCTGCGCCATGTTTGGGTCCGTTCCCACCTCGAAGGTCACTGTCAAGGTGTAGCGGCCGTCGTTTGTGGAATCCGACTGCATGTAGAGCATATTCTCTACACCGTTGACCTGATTCTCGATGTTACTGGCAACTAACTGCTGAACCAGACTAGCGCTCGCACCAGGCCACATGGTCGTGACCTGCACCGTTGGCGGCGTCATGGGCGGGTATTGGGCAATCGGCAAACCGAGAATGGAGACAGCTCCAATCAACATTGTGATCAATGCGATCACATTGCCAAGAACCGGACGTTCGATGAAAAATTTAGAAAGCATGGATGATCCTGTTGCCTGGCTGATTTAACGTGCAGGCAAGGGTGCAACGCTCGAGAGCTCGGGTTTCACAACCAGACCATCCCTGACGTTGATAAAACCGTTGATGATCACCGTATCGGCAGCACTAAGACCACTCGTGACCTCGACGAGCGGTCCAAACTTTTGACCACGTTTGATATTGCGACGCAAAGCCTTTTGCGTGTCGTCAACGACAAAAACGTAATCACCCTGTTGATCCGTCAACACACTGCTGTTGGGAATCAGGACCGCCAGTCTGGGCTCACCGTATTCGACCCGGACTTTGGCGTACAGACCTGGCAATAGATTGAACTTGTTATTGGGGAGTTCTGCACGCAGCTGAAGAGAACCCGTGCTGGTGCTCAACAGGTTAGCGGCAAAGTCCAGAGTCCCCGTATGCGGAAAGCCCTCTTCCCCCTGAAGCTGAACATGCACAGGGAGTTTGTTGACTTGCGACTTACGCTCGTTCTCATTGACAAAACGTTTTTGATATTTCAACAAATCGCGTTCGTTGATAGAAAAATAGACATAGATCGGATCAATTTTTTGAATCGTTGCAAGCTTGACACCTTGCGGACTCGAACCCAAGTAGTTGCCAACATCGATCAAATGTCGGCCCATCAACCCATCAAAAGGCGCGCGAACTTCGGTATAGCCGAAATTGATTTCGGCCAGCTTGAGGTTGGCTTCGGCCTGGAGGTACTGCGACATCGCCTTGTCGACAGCAGCTTGCGACGTGGCGTTGTCTTTCAAAAGCGCTTTTTGACGTGTGATTTCGATTTTCGCTTCTTCGAATACCGCACGCGTGAGGTTCACCTGCTGCGCATATTGATCTTGTTCAATGACGAAAAGCAATTGATCTTTTTTGACATATGCGCCGTCATCAAAAGCAATTTTGGTCAGAAAGCCGGGAACACGTGCCTCGAGATCGACGGACAAATAGGCCGCAACGTTGCCATCAAAAATCTCAAAACTTCGTACATCCTGAGAAACGGGCTTCGCAACGGTGACTGCAGGAGGTGGACTGACTTTTGAAGGCGCCTTTTTGTCGCAGGCTGTTAAGAAGAAAACAGACAATAACGCCGCCCCCACGCCAAGCAGTCTTCTCGAAATATGGTTGTTTATCATCGTGCTCATTGAATCGTCTCACTAGACTTCACTAGGCGTGGCTCGGCAGGATTCGCCAAGGCATCGCCCCAATTTGTTCTCTCCTGCATCTGCTTGACCATGGCGGGGGGCAAGGCAGGCACAGCGAACTCACCTGACCAGCCTCCTCCAAGCGCCTTGAAAGCGGCAACGTAGCCAAGAAGATTGTTTGTTTGTGTCTGGACCAAACTGTTTTGCACTTGCAAAAGTTGCTGCTGGGCCACGATCACAGTGTTGTAGTCATTTTGTCCCGCTTTGTAACGGTCCAAGGCCAGCGTGGCGGCGCGCTGCGCTGCGGCGACCGATTTTTTAAGGTCTTCAGTCGAACTACGTGTCGTAGAAATCGCAGTGAGTGCTTGTTCAACTTCTTTTTGAGCTTGTAAAACCTGATTTTGATAAGCTAATACGCTACTTTGGAACACCGCATCCTGGACGCGGATCTGGTCAATGATGGCGCCGCGATAAAAAAGCGGGAACATAAAGCTCCCTCCAATCGAAGCCGTCCGGTTGTCCCAGGAGAATAAGCTGGATTGACTGACGTTATTCACCGAGACATTTTGGAAACCGAAATATCCGCTCAACGAGAAGCTTGGGTATAACGCTGCGGTATTGACCCCAATCAATGCGGACTGGGCGGCCGCTGCGTACTCGGCTTGCAACACATCCGGACGACGACGCAACAGATCCTTCGGGATCCCGACTTGCAACGACTTGGGAGGCTGCAAAGTACCCGTTGTTTTGCCATAGGTTTTTTCATAAAAATCCGGAGTCTCGCCAAGCAAAATACTCATGGCATATTCAGCATTTTTCAGCGCTGAAATCAAAGTCGGAATCTCAGATTTAGTCTGCTCGTACTGCGACTCGGCCTGACTGAGATCCAGTAAGGAAGTCGCACCATTTTTAAACCGGGATGAGGCGATACGCAAACTTTCTGCCTGCAAGGCAAGGTTGGCGCGCGCCACGCGGATCAGAGACTGGTAATTGCGAATCGTGATGTAGGTATTTGCCACATCCGCGGCGAGCGAAACGTCCGCGGCATAGTAGGCCGCGGTGGTCGAAAACAGTGAGGAAGCTGTACTTTCAATGCCGCGACGATATTTACCCCAAAAATCAATTTCCCAATTCGCCTGAACGACTAAATTTTGCGTAGTGGAAACAGAGGAAATATTGAGAAACTGCGTCAAGGCATTGGGCTGATCGCTACGCGCAGCGCCGCCACTCAGTCCCACGGTTGGTAACAAGCTGGCATCTGCTACGCCGAGCTGGGAACGCGCCTGATAAATCCGTATGGCCGCACGCTGAAGGGACAAGTTGTCTCTCGCGGCGCGAGCCAGCAAATCTGTCAAAGTTGGATCATTAAATCCTGCCCACCATCGCACAGGGTTGGGCGCCCCTTCCAGAGAGGTCGGAATCGGTTCCGTGAATTCAGTCTTTTGGGGATCACTGAACTGGGCTTGCAGTTTAGTCTCAGGAGCCTGAAAGTCAGGTCCCACCATGCAGCCGGAAACAGAAATGGCTCCAAAGACTAGGAAAATACGTCTGAGGAGCCACAATTTTAAGAAAACGGTGTGAGATGAAAGCATCGTCGGATTCTAAAGCACTTTTACCTCGCCCGTCGATGCCAAATACTCACAAACTCAGTCGACCTGCGCGCCTGAAATTTTCACGATTTCCGCCCATTTCTTGAGATCTTCTTTGTGGATACGGGCAAAAGCAGCCGGACTTGGATCAGCGGCAGGCGTGATGCCCTGGGTGTCTGTCAACCATGCTTTAAACTCAGGCGTCGAGACGATTTTTACAATTTCAGCACTCATCTTTGCCGAAATATCTGCTGGCAACTTGGCCGGACCGAACAAACCATACCATGTTGTGCTCACAAAACCTGGCAAATTACATGCCTCGGCAACTGTCGGCACATCTGGCAAGGCGCTGAGCCTGGTTGGGCTCGTGACCGCCAAAGCGATTGTCCGCCCTCCCTTGACTGAGGCGATGGCAGGCGCGCTTTGATTAAAAAACATATCCACATCCCCACCCAGTAAAGCCGTCATGGCGGGACCTTGTCCACGGTAAGGCACATGGACCATATCGACTTTAGCTGCACTGGCAAACTGCGCGCCAGCCAAATGCGTTGAAGCGCCGTTGCCCGTGGAGCCGTAATTCAAAGTGCCGGGTTTATCTCGCATCAGTTTGAGCAAATCAGCACATGTTTTGATGTCAGGATGCTTTTTTGGATTAATCAACAGGACATTCGGCACATCGCCCAAAATGGCAATCCGGGTAAAGTCATTTTCAACGTCAAAACTGAGTTTCTTGTACAACGCAGGGTTAATGGCATGCGTACCTGCTGTGCCAAACAAATACGTATAACCATCAGGCTGGGCGCGTGCCACCATATCCGACGCGATATTCCCACCCGCACCTGTTTTCGCATCCACGACGACCGGAACATTCCAGGCGGCAGTCAGAGCCTCACCAATTTTGCGCGCGTAAATATCCACGCCAGAACCATTGGGAAATCCTCCGACGATCGTAATTGAACGCGAAGGCCATTTATCAGCCTGTGCGATCGCAACCGAACAGGCCGCGGAAGCTACCAGTGCGAGAGTGACTTTTTTGAGTACCTGGCGCATAAAGATCTCCTTAACGCTGTGTGCCCTGCCCCGAAATTCGGCGACAGTGGTTTAAAGATGCTTCGATCAAGTTGTCACTCGCCTCGGGCGTTCTAAAGGCAGAATGCGCTGAAAGTGTGACATTTTCAATCTTGGTGAAGGGATGGTCCTTTGGCAAGGGCTCGATTTCAAAAACATCGAGCCCGGCATGCGCAATCTTGCCCGAACGTAAGGCATCGATCATGGCTTGTTCGTCGATGACGGCACCACGGGCTGTATTGACCAAAATCACGCCATCTTTCATTTGAGCAATACGCGCGCGGGAGATGAATCCTCTCGTCTCGTCATTGAGCAACAAATGCAAGGAAATCACCTGACTCTGCGCCAGCAACTCTTCAAGCGACACGAAAGAGACACCAGGGTAGGTCTTGGGTGTTCGATTCCAAGCAAGCACCTTCATGCCGGCGCCCAGCGCCAATCGTGCCATTTCGGCTGCAATTCCGCCAAAGCCTATCAATCCTAGCGTTTTACCTGTGAGCTGAACCGCCTCGGTACGCAACCAGTTACCCGCGCGCATTTCACGGTCCATGCGGGCAAAGCCCTTGGCGCTGGCCCACATCAGCGCAAACGCGCATTCGGCTACCGCTGTATCGCCGTAACCTTTGATAATGTGCACTTCAATGCCTATTTCAGCCAGTTCCTCCGGATTCATATAGGACCTGGCACCAGTACCCAGGAATACGACATGCTTGAGACCCTTGCACTGCTTGGCGATCGCGGTGGGGACGGCAGTGTGGTCGACGATCAAGATCTCGGCATCCCCCATCACTGCGGGAATCTGCTCAGGAGTGATATCCACCTGGCGGTTCACGAGCAGTGGGATGTCGTCGGCTTGGTGCAAACGTTCAGCTACATCACCCAGAGTGGCACTTGCATCAATAAAAACAGCTTTCATGATTATCAGATCCCGGGCTGGTGCCCACAAAAGCCCTCAAAGACAAAGCTCGGGGCGAAAATAGAAAATCAGATCATACCGGAGTGCGCACTGACGCGAACAGCCCTTGATGCTACGATGTTTTCTCTTTAAAACACAAATAACTTTGCGCTATTTACTTCAATCTTTATTTAAAGTTCACCATGAATCGCAAAGACCACGTTGTCATCATAGGTGCTGGCATTATCGGGGCGGCGAGCGCTTATCAATGCCTCAATGCCGGTCTGCGGGTCACGCTGATTGAGCCAGAGCGTCCCGGTGATCAGCAAGCCGCAAGCTTTGGCAATGCAGGTTGGCTGTCTTCTCATTCTGTCCTGCCTCCTGCCACGCCCGGTGCATGGAAAAGTGTCCCCAAATGGCTGGCAGATCCGCTTGGACCACTCGCGATCCGATGGAAGTATTTCCCTCGCGCACTTCCCTGGCTGACGCGGTATTTGAGTGCGGCCTCCAACTACACAAAAATCGAACGTACCGCTGTTGCCTTGCGCAGTCTATTAGCCGGAGCTCCGGGTTTGCATCAAGAAATGGCCAACCAAGCAGGCCTTGGTCATCTGATTGTCCGAACGGGTCTATTACACGCCTATCTATCTAAGGATCACTTTAAACAGGATGAGAAAGCCTGGGAGATCCGCAAAAAAGAAGGTATTCAATGGCAAGAACTTGATGCCTCGGAACTCGCTGCGCTTGAGCCTGATCTTGACCGACGCTATACCTTTGGCGTGTTAGTTCCGGAAACGGGCAGCTGTCGCAACCCAGGGGCTTATACAGCCGGGCTCATCGAGCATGCTCTCTCGCGGGGCGCGCAGCTCATCCGAGCCCGTGCGACTGGATTCCGGATCGAGCGCGGTCAGCTCAAAAGTGTTCTCACCGACGCGGGTGAAGTCACCTGTGACAAGTCTGTCATCGCCAGTGGGATACGCTCAAAAGAACTGGCGCGTCTTGCCGGTGACCGGGTCCCGCTTGAGTCCGAGCGTGGCTACCATGCCGTGATCCAGTCACCCGAAGCCGGTCCCAGGACGCCCACCATGTTTGCGGACCGAAAAGTGATTGTCACCAGTATGGAGCAAGGACTGCGAGTCGCGGGTCAGGTCGAGATCGCCGAGACCGATGACGTTCCCGATTGGCGACGTGCGGAGATTTTGCGCAAACACCTCGCCGCACTCTATCCAAAACTACCAACCGATCTGGACGATGCGCGCATCACGATCTGGATGGGTCGTCGCCCCAGCACACCTGACGGTCTGCCATGCATTGGACTGGCCTCTGGTTGCGCAGACATCATTCATGCCTACGGACATGGTCACATCGGACTCGTGAGCTCCGCCCGGACAGGTCGATTAGTCGCACAACTGGCAACCCATGCAACCCCTGAAATTTCGCTCGCACCTTTTAGTGCGCAACGTTTTTAATGCACGCGTTCACCCAAACAGACACATTGAGACCACAACATGAACCCATCCGACCTCCACGATGACAGTGAGGACACCGCGTTTACCGTTGAAGAACGGGCTGCAGCGGCCAAACGAAGCACCTGGGTCAGTGTATTTGTAAACATTGCCCTTTCCTCGGCTCAAATCGTAGTAGGTATCTTCGCGAAGTCGCAAGCGCTGATTGCGGACGGCATCCACTCGCTCTCAGACCTTGTGAGTGACTTTGTCGTTCTATTCGCCAGCCATCACAGCAAAAAAGACGCCGATCAAGATCATCCTTACGGGCATCAACGCTTCGAAACTGCAGCGTCAATGGTGATTGGTGTTCTGTTAATCATGGTGGCCGTTGGAATGCTGTGGGCTGCGTTTGAAAAACTCAACCATCCTGAAGATATTCCGACTGTGCATGGTGCCGCACTCTGGCTTGTAGGTTTAGCACTGATATCGAAAGAGCTTTTGTTCCGTTACATGCTCAAAATCGCCAAGCAAGTGAAATCCAGCATGCTGGTGGCCAATGCATGGCACGCACGCTCGGATGCAGCATCCTCGTTGGTGGTCGCGGTCGGTATTATCGGCAACCTTGCGGGGTATCCCCTGCTCGATCCGATCGCAGCGCTCATTGTCGCCCTGATGGTTGGAAAAATGGGCTGGAGTTTCGGCTCAACGGCCTTCCACGATTTAATGGATCGCTCTGCAGACGAGCAAGAGGTCTCGGCCATTTCAGCCACGCTTCTACAAACTCCGGGCGTCCTCGGCGTGCATGATGTTCGGACTCGGAAAATGGGGGATATGATTCTGGTGGATGCCCACATCGAAGTCGATGCCTATATTTCTGTAGAGGCCGGTCACGACATTGGTTTAGCCGCCCGTCAAGCCGTGATGCAGCGTCATCGTGTATTGAATCTTTTGACTCACATCGATCCAGTGCCATCTCGCACGGACAAAAATATCACAGCGGTATCGCCTGCCGGCCATGAAAAAGCTTGACGACCCAACAACGATTTACATGAATGCCCAGGATTTCTGACATGGTCTCACCAACAGATTCACCACTCTCTTTATTTGAGAAAATTTGGCGTAAACATTTAATTGTGGAACGTGAATCCGGTCCTTCTTTGATTTACATAGACCGGCACATGATCCACGAGGGATCATTTCACGCTTTCAGCGCTCTAAAAGATCGAGGGTTGACCGTGCGTCATCCACATCAAATTTTCGGTGTGGCAGACCACTACGTTCCAACAATCAGTCGCGACCCAGAAGATGCCTCCACGCCTGAAATCACGGAAATGATCACGCGTTTCGAAAGCAACATGCAATGGAGTGGTGCCAACTATTTTCCCATCCACGATGCCCGGCAGGGCATTGTTCATGTGATGGGGCCTGAACAAGGCATCACGCTCCCGGGCGCGACGCTGACCTGCAGCGATAGCCATACCTCCACGCATGGCGCATTCGGCGCGCTGGCCTTTGGCATTGGGCAGTCCGAGAGCACGCATGTGCTGGCGACCCAGTCTCTCTGGCAAACCAAGCCACTAGGCTTACGGGTATGGCTGACAGGCGCCCCTCAAGCAGGTGTGACAGGTAAAGACATTATCCTGGCGATCATCGCCCAGATTGGATCCTCCGGCGCAACTGGGCATGCTATTGAATATGCGGGTCCCGGCCTGAGCACCCTAACGCTTGAAGATCGTCTAACAATGTGCAACATGTCTATTGAGGCTGGCGCGCGTTTTGGTCTCATGGCTCCTGATGATCTGGTATTTGAATATCTGCACGGACGCCCTTTCGCTCCAAAGGAGCACGAATGGGATCAGGCGCTTGCGCAATGGCGTGCGCTGCAATCTGATCCGGCTTGCACCTGGGACAGAGAGATCGAAGTTGACCTTGGATCCCTGAGTCCAATGGTGACATGGGGGACGAGTCCGGAAGCAGCCCTTCCCATCACATCTTTTGTGCCCGATCCAGAAAAAGCAAAAAATCCTGCGATGCGTCAGTCAATGATAGACGCACTGGACTATATGGCACTCACACCAGGTACCCCACTGAGCACGATCAAAATCGACAGGATCTTTATCGGATCATGCACAAACGCAAGACTTGCAGACTTGCGCAGCGCCGCTCAAGTGCTCAAAGGCGCGCGCGCGCAGGTTCCTGGAATCGTTGTCGCGGGATCGATGGAGGTCAAACGCGCAGCGGAACAAGAAGGACTGGACAAAATATTCAAACAAGCAGGACTTGAGTGGAGAGAACCTGGCTGTTCAATGTGCGTGGGCGTCAATGGTGACACCGCACCAGCAGGCGAGCGGATTGCTTCGACATCGAATAGAAACTTTGTCGGTCGTCAAGGTCCAAATGTCAAAACACATCTCATGAGCCCTGCCATGGTCGCGGCTGCCGCCATCACCGGACATCTGACTGATGTGCGTCCAATGCTCTCAAGGATATCCTCATGAAACCATTGCTTGAACTCAACGGCATTGCCATCCCGCTTGAGGGCCGTAATATCGATACAGATCAAATTATTCCCGCGCGCTTTCTCAAAAAGAAACGGGGTGAATATGCCGATTACCTTTTTTACGACTTGCGCTTTGACAACGCGCATCAGCCTCGACGAGACTTCATTCTGAATCAACCCGTTTTTGAGCACGCGAGCATTTTGGTGTGCGATGAAAATTTTGGCTGCGGGTCCTCGCGCGAGGCTGCGGTGTATGCGATGGTTGACTTTGGCATACAAGCCATCCTGGCACCCAGTTTTGGCGATATTTTTTACAATAATTGTCTAAAAAATGGTGTGTTGCCTATCGTATTACCTGCCGATACGCTTAAGTCTTTACGCCATGGACTTTTACATTCTTCTCAAACTCATGCGCAAAAACTCGACAGTTCCGCGGATCTTCATATCGCGATCGACCTGAAAAATCGGCAAATATCCAGTACACATTTCAAAGAAGCACTTCAGTTTGAAATTGATGCCTTCTGGCAAGAGTGCCTGATAAAAGGAGTCGATGAAATTGCACTCACCCTTGGTTACAGCGATCAGATTCGGGCCTTTGAAGATCAACACAAGAAGCAGCAGCCCTGGCTTGCACCCTGACCAGAATATCCTGACGACATTTTTTAATTTTAAAACCTCATCATGTCACTCCCCTTAAGCGGCCTGCGGGTCATCGAACTGGGCCAACTGATTGCCGGCCCCTTTGCCTCCAAAATCCTGGCTGAATTTGGAGCCGATGTCATTAAAATCGAGCCTCCTAAAACTGGCGATCCTCTGCGAACCTGGCGTTTGCTTCATGAGGGCACGTCCGTCTGGTGGGCGGCGCATGCGCGTAACAAACGCTCGGTGACGCTTGACTTGCGTCAACCCGAGGGCCAAGAAGTGATCCGCAAGCTTGCTGCAGACGCTGACATCCTGATTGAAAACTTCCGTCCGGGCGCAATGGAAAAGTGGGGACTCGGATTCAAGGACTTGCATGCGATTAATCCTAAACTGATTATGTTGCGTGTATCAGGTTATGGACAATCCGGACCTTATCGTGACAGGCCGGGTTTTGGCGTCATTGGCGAGGCGATGGGTGGCCTGCGATATCTGAGCGGAGAGCCCGGTCGTCCCCCCGTGCGCGTGGGCGTATCAATTGGTGACACGCTTTCAGGTCTGCATGGGGTGATTGGCGTCATGATGGCACTGCGTCATCGCGAGCAACAAGGTGGCGTGGGTCAGGAAGTCGATGTCGCCCTGTATGAATCTGTTTTCAACATGATGGAAAGTCTGTTGCCTGAGTATTCAAAATTTGGCGTGATTCGACAGCCGTCTGGCGCAAGCATGCCAGGGATTGTTCCCACGAATGCTTACCTGTGTAAAGATGGACGCTACGCCCTGATCGCTGGCAATGGCGACAGTATTTACAAACGCCTGATGGAGGCCATTGGACGAACAGATCTTGCCTCCGATCCGAATCTGGCCAATAACGTTGGACGAGCCGCCAACGCCGAGATGATCGACGCCGCGATATCGGCTTATACCGAACAACACAGTCTGGATGACGTACTTGAGAAAATGAATCAAGCAGGTGTTCCCGCAGGCAAAAGCTACGATGCGGCCGATATCGCCCACGATCCTCATTATCAAGCTCGCGACATGATTCTTGATGCAACCTTGCCTGATGGCTCGACCGTACAAGTCCCCGGGATTGTGCCAAAATTGAGTCAAACCCCTGGACAGATTACACGTCCGGCTCCCGAGCTCGGTCAGCACACTGCGGAGGTCTTGACTGGTCTAGGGATCGATGCAGCACAACAGGCTCAATGGAAAGAGCGCGGCATCATTTAAGCCCGCCTAAACACTCTTTTAGCGACATAAAACCATGCCAAACACACGCCCAAGAATTTATATGCAGGAAGTCGCGACTCGCGATGGTTTTCAAAACGAGTCACAGTTTATTGAGACTGAAGACAAAGTCCGCGTGATTGACGCGCTGAGCCTCTGCGGCTTTGCCAAAATCGAAGTCACCTCGTTCACTTCACCGAAAGCCATTCCAGCTCTTCGGGACGCAGAACGCGTGATGCACGAGATCACCCGCCAGCCCGGCGTCGAGTACACCGTTCTGGTACCAAACGTTCGTGGCGCGGAGCGTGCGCTCTCCTGTGGCATCGATGAAGCCAACCTGGTGATGTCCATGAGCGAAACACACAATCGCTCAAACTTACGTATGACGCGTGAGCAATCATTTGCTCAACTGGAGCAAGTCGTCTCGGCGATCTCGGGGAGCTCGGTCGCAATCAATATCTCGCTTTCGACAAGCTTTGGCTGTCCGATGGAAGGCGATGTGAGCGAAGACGAAGTCCTGCGCTGGATTGAACGTTTCGCAAACCTTGGCGTCACCCGTGCGACGCTTTGCGATACAACCGGTATGGCTTACCCCTCTCAGGTTCGATCACTATCTGCGCGCGCCAAAGCACTCTTTCCGGAAATGGTATTTACCCTGCACTTTCACAACACGCGATCAATGGCTCAGGCGAACGCACTTGCCGCGATCAGTGCGGGGATCGATCGCTTTGATGCTTCTTTGGGTGGAATCGGAGGATGCCCCTATGCACCGGGCGCAAGTGGTAACGCCTGCACGGAAGACATGGTACATATGCTGGAACTGGAAGGCTTTGACACCAACATCGATCTGGAGCGGCTGCTGAAGGTATCAGCGATGCTCCCCGGCCTGATCGGTCATGACGTGCCCAGTCAGTTACTGAAGGCAGGCGGGCGCAATACTCTGCATCCCGCCCCGGCCTATGTCGCTGAAATTGGCCTAAAGCCCTAAACGGTCATCAACGGGCTTAGACGATGTGAACCTCAAATTCACCCAAGCCTGCAATCTGACCCACCAATTTGTCACCCTTGACCACGGCCCCAACGCCCTCTGGGGTGCCAGTGAAAATCAGATCGCCCGCTTTGAGCTCAAACAACCCCGAGAGATATGAAATGCTCTCGGGAATATTCCAGATCATTTGGGATAAATCGCTAGTCTGCTTTTGCTGACCATTCACGTGCAATGAAATGTTGCCTTGGGCCAAAATTCCAGTTGCGGACTTGGGATGAATGGGACCAATCGGACCGGACTGATCAAAACCTTTACCGACTTCCCATGGACGACCTTGCTTTTTAGCCTCACCTTGCAAGTCACGACGCGTCATGTCCAGCCCAAGTGCGTAACCGAAAATACAGTCGTTAGCCTTTTCAACCGGGATATCTCGACCACCTCGGTCAAGTGCCACCACCAGTTCCATCTCATAATGCAGATTTGATGTCTTGACTGGATAAGGCATTTTGCCAGCCTGACCTGCAGGAATCGGAATCAAGGCATCTGCGGGTTTGCAAAAAAAGAAAGGGTCTTCGCGGCCCGTAAAGCCCATTTCCTTGGCGTGTTCAGCATAATTACGTCCCACGCAGTAGACGCGTCTTACTGGAAAAAGCTTATTGCTGCCAACAATTGGCAAACCAACGGTTGCCTGCGGTTCGAATACAAAATCAGACATTTGATTAAGACCCTGAAAAAGTGATTATTAGAATTTATACTTTTTTAACTGGTAATGGCGGTAGAGTTGTGACTGGTGCAGGTTCGCCAAGCCCGACCACAGGAGCGCTATCAAAATACTCATCGAAGTTTCTGCCGGTCGGATCATTGACATCCGAAACAGTTGAAACAGTACGATGAATGTCCTGGGCCATCGTCCCCGCTCTCTCACCAGAGATCGGTCCTCCTGTATCCTGATCCCAACTGGCAGGGAATCCAGTGTCCGAGAGGTAAGAAAGACCTTCTGCGTGCAGCACGCCTGGGTCGGCAGCGGTATCGGCCACCGGCAAGAGAGAATCCGCTGCGAGAACAGGCAATGCGGCCCCGACAGCGGTAGCCATTCGCCATTGAGCCGCAGCATCCTGAGGACGGTTAAGCTTGTCGTACAGACTGCCCAGTAGGACGTGCACACGAGCGTCCGCGCGCTTGGCCAAGCTTCGCGACAAATAATTTTCAGCCTGTCCCCAAATCTGACCGATCAGGCAAAGATTCCCCACCGATGCCAACAACTCAGCGTCGTGGGGTCGGGACTGTACCCATGCCTCGGCTTTTTCCAGACGGCGTTTAACTTGGGAGGGCTCTGCGCGAGAATAAGCGGCCAGTAAACGAGGATCAAACGCGGGCGGAATCGCTTGCTCAAGCGCACGCGAAGCCTCATCAAGCAGTCCATTTGCTTCGAATGCAGCCGCGCCAGCCAACGCCACATCGGTCAAGGTACGCTCTTCGGTCTTTAAACCTTTCCAGAAAGATTGCCATCCTCCCGTATGCGTTGTTTCTCGTAAATACGCAGCCGCAGCGATTTCAATAATCTGACGCGCCTCTGTATCGTGCAACGCACCTCGACGATTCAGCGTGCGAGCAAGGCCAAAGACCTGCTCATGACGATTTAACTGACGATAGGCTCTGAGTAATAATCTCAGTGTGTGGATATGTCTTGCGCCGCTCTCTTGTAAAGGCAAGAGCTCATCAAGAGCTTGTTGAGCCAAACCTTGATCCAAATATAAATCTGCCGCTGCAGTGGCGATCGCTTCTTTCAAAGCACTATCGTCTGAGGATTTTTCTTTGGCAAGATGGATGAGGTGATTGCGTCGGTCAAACTCGCCCAAGGCATGAGCAGCTCTTGCAGCTGAAAGTGCAGCGAGCACTTGTCGACTGGAGTCCTTGCTCCGGTCAAAAAGCTTGGTGAGATCTTTTTCTGCGTGGGAGTAGCGACCCTCCAGCAACTCGGTCCATCCCTGCTCTAAAAGCTCCTGGTCGCGTTTGACCTGACGACGGCTGTTCCAACCGCGCACGCGCATGGGAATACCCGTCAACCACGAAGAAAAACGCAATGCCCAATGCATGCAAATAAACAAACCCAGCAAGGACACCACAGCGAACGCAAGTGACACTTGCAAGCGCCAATCATTCACTAAAATCAGGACATGCCCGCTATTCTCTCTGAGGACAACCGCAAGGACAACCGCAGCCGTCAGTAAAACGAGTGTCCATAGCCAAGTCCGCATGATCACTGTCCGCCTGTCGGTGTGGGCTCGGAAGTTCTAACAGACTCTAGCGCGGCGAAACTGTCATTGATATCCGGCAGGGGTACTGCAATCTGAAGCGCTGCCAATTCTTTGGTTAACCGAATGGCTGCAAGCGTATCCGCTGATTTAGGGTCATATCGCGAAGCCAGGCTTTGTTCAATCTGGGCAAGTTCAGCCTTCCAGACAGGAGCCTGATGCATCAAGAGCGCCATTTGCGCAGTCAGCACGCGCGTACGGAGGTTGGCACGCAACAGCGCGCCCTGTTCCGGTGACATCAGGAGCGCATTCGAGTCACTGACACGCTGGATGCTCACAACTTCGGCAAACTCTCGGGTAATGACTGTCGCGACAGTCTTTGACCAGGCAAGCGCTCGATCAAGCGCGACTTCCCACCAGGAGGCGTTTGTTGCCGGCGCGATGGCGGCAGAGTCCTTCACACCATTCGCGCCCGAAGGTTTCAGGCCCGATGAAGACTGTGTATCCACTAATCGTGGTGAGGCAGCATCAGGCAACAACAAAGGCGCGCGAGAAACCAATACGCTCAGGGAATCCAGCCGGCCCGAGAGCTGAGGAACATCCACCAGTGGAACCGTCCGCAAGCGCTCGAGGTCGAGGTTGATCGCTTTCTGGAGAGCTGAAAAGCGTGCTCGGTCAGCTCGAATCAATAATGACTGGGCAGCCTCGAGGGTCACAATCGCGTTATTGACATTACCAGCCAAACGCAATTGTTGGTTAGCCGTTGTGAGCAACCGATCAATATCATTGGCCAGCATGGCATCTTCCATGCCCTTGTTGGCACCGTTCCAAAGCTGTTCAAGCGCGGCATATTGATTTTTAGCCTCAAGCTGAGCCTGTTCGAGCTGTGCAATGCGACTGGAATGAGATTGGGCAAGACCGAGCGCTTGTGCAGTATCGCGCCGTGCCTCACCGACTTGCGTCGTGAGCGCCTGAACCTGAGTGGCGACCTCGCGGCCGATGCTGTCAAAACGTTTTTGTTGAAACCACGCGATGCCTGCAGCGACCAGTGCGACCAAGAAAAACATGATCGCAAGCAAGATCGGCCATGAGGGACCGCTTGAGCGCTTTTTACCCTTCAGTAAAGCAGCACTGGAAGGAGGATGGCTAGGTGTATGGGTTTCAGTCATTCGCCAATTGTAGCCGCAGATTTAGCGCTCTGGGGCATCAGCTTTGGATGGGAAATACCTGCTCAAAGGCTGCCAAAATGACTTCGTCTTCGGGACTGGCCATAAAGATACTCAAGTTCTCCGGGGGCCGATCGAGCAACTTCGCCAGAAGAGGCTTGAGCCGCTCGTGGGTCAGCACAAAGCGACTTCCGGCAAACCAATCCTTGAGCCCAAGCGCTTCTATATTATTGAAAATGGCCTCGACACCATGAGGACTGGTAAAGAGCCAAGTCGGTGAGATCCCATGTTGCTCAAGCAACAACAGTCGCCCACGCAACTCCTGTGGCCATTGCGCAGCAGACCTTTGATAGGCCTGATGCAATGTCACATTCAAGCCCTTCTCTCTGAGTCGTTGGCTGAGCCACTCCCGTCCATCTTGACCGCGCACAATCAACACGTTTTGGATGGGTTGATCCAAACTCATCAGTACAGGCCATAGAGCTTCTGAGTCCTGCGCGTGATCAGGCTCCGGATGCAAAACGGATACTGACGCGCCGAATTCCCTGCGTATAGCTGCCGCAGTCACGGGCCCCATGCAGGCCGCCTGAGTCTCTGAAGGCCAAATGAACGAGTGATCCACACCAAGCTGGCGTCGATAGCCCGCGACGGCGGCGCGACTCACAAATACAATCAGATCGAATGACTCTGGGCGGGGAACCTCTGTCACCACGACAGCCTCGCGAATATCAAGCGCAGGACACTCCTCTACCCGCCAACCGCGACGCTCAAGTGCATGCCGCACATTGGTGTTACGCCCCTCCGGACGCGTCAACATCGCGATTGGTGACGGCTTGCTCATCGAGCGTCAGCTTTTATCAGAAAGGCTGGCAAGAATTTGACTCGCACCCTGTCCCATCAAATCCTGCGCAATCTGAAGACCGATCTGCTCGGCTTCTGCGGCAGGTCCTTTGAGCGCAGCACGATAGATCGTCTTTCCATCGGGGGTTGCCACTAAAGCATGGACGTTGAGCTGAGTGCCTTCAAGCTTTGCGTAGGCCGCGAGGGGCACCTGACATGACCCCCCTAAGGCACGCGATACCGCTCGCTCGGCTAAAGTACAAACCGTTGTCTCGGGACAGGAGAGAGGCGCGAGAAGTTCTCGCAAATCAGAGCGTGTCTGCAAAATCTCGATTCCTAGAGCCCCCTGACCTGCGGCTGGCAGCGAATCTTCAGTAGTCATCCTTGCGCGAATACGACTTGCCAGACCGAGCCTCTCCAATCCTGCCGCAGCCAGGATGATCGCCGCATATTGTCCGCTATCGAGTTTGCCCAAGCGCGTATCAAGATTGCCTCTCAAGGGTTGTATCTGCAGATGTGGAAACCGCGATTTCAGTTGGGCCTCTCGACGTAAACTGGATGTCCCGACAACCGCACCCGATGGCAAGTCTGACAAACTTGAGAAATCATTTGATACAAACGCATCCCGGCAATCCGCACGTGCCAGCACCGTCGAGAGCTCAAAAGGCGCCTCCATATCGACAGGTACATCCTTGAGCGAATGAACGGCCAAATCGGCTCGACCATCCAGCAAGGCATACTCGAGCTCCTTGATAAACAGACCTTTTCCACCTACTTTAGATAAGCTTCGGTCAAGTATTTCATCGCCACGGGTACTGAGTTTGAGCAGCTCAACCTGGGCATCCGGATATAACGCCAGCAGGCGTGCCTGGACATGCTCTGCTTGCCAAAGCGCCAGTCGGCTGGCGCGGGTCGCGATCACTAATCTTCTGGCGGTCACTCGGTTTGCCTCAGCGCAGATAATTCAAAGCAATCGTCAAGACGATTCCAATCACACCGAGCAATGAGAGCCATTGCAATATCGTCAAGCTACGTTTCGGCTTCTTGTTTTCCATCTTGTGTCCTATCTCTATTAAATGCAGAAACTGATTAAGAGCTTCCATCAAGCCCTGATTTGAACACGGGAGAAGAATTTCTTCACCCACACAGCTCATTGAACTTGATCTGGAATAAATCTTTTCCGAAAAAAAACGCCGGCACGTCAGAGACAAGCCGGCGCCTTAAGATCTAGCAATTGACAATCAAGTCATGAAGCTTAGAGCACTGATTTAAGCAACTTACCCATTTCGGAGGGGTTTTTAGTTGTGCGAATACCGCAAGCTTCCATAATTTCAAGTTTTGCGTCAGCAGTATCTGCGCCGCCCGAAATCAGCGCACCCGCATGTCCCATGCGCTTGCCTGCAGGTGCAGTCACACCAGCGATAAAGCCAACCATCGGCTTTTTCATGTTCTCTTTTGCCCAGAGAGCCGCATTAACCTCGTCAGGGCCTCCGATTTCACCGATCATGATCACTGCATCAGTGTCTGGATCTTCATTAAACATTTTGAGCACATCGATGTGCTTCATCCCGTTGATTGGATCGCCACCGATTCCCACCGCGCTGGATTGTCCGAGGCCAAGCTCAGTCACTTGCGCAACGGCTTCGTATGTCAACGTGCCTGAACGGCTCACAATACCGATACGACCTTTGCGATGAATATGACCCGGCATGATGCCAATTTTGATTTCATCTGGCGTAATCAGGCCAGGGCAATTAGGTCCAAGCAGCAAAGTTTTGCTGTTCATCTTTGCCATGCGGTCCTTGATTTCGAGCATATCGCGAACGGGAATACCCTCGGTGATACAAATCACCAGGTCCAATTCTGCCTCGATGCCTTCCCAAATCGCTGCAGCCGCGCCTGCGGGCGGTACATAGATCACGGAAACGTTCGCGCCTGTTTCAGCCTTTGCATCTTTGACTGATGCAAAAATTGGAATACCTTCGAAATCTTCACCCGCCTTTTTGGGATGGACGCCTGCAACAAATGCTGCCTGACCGTTGGCATAGGCACGTGAGGTCCGGGTATGGAACTGACCGGTTTTACCGGTAATACCCTGTGTAATGACTTTTGTATCTTTATTGATAAGAATCGACATATCAGAATCCCTGGCAGAATTATTTGGCTGCTGCGACAACTCGGGTGGCCGCATCGGCCATCGTGTCAGCGCTGATGATGGGCAGGCCAGATTCGGCCAACATTTTCTTGCCCAACTCTTCGTTGGTACCCTTCATGCGGACCACGAGTGGCACATTGAGGTTGACTGCTTTACACGCAGTGATGATGCCCTGAGCAATCACGTCACAACGCATAATGCCGCCGAAAATATTCACCAGAATGGCTTTGGTGCCCTTGTTCGCAAGCATGATCTTGAACGCTTCGGTCACACGCTCGGCTGTGGCGCTACCACCCACATCCAAGAAGTTCGCGGGCTCGCCGCCAAACAGCTTGATCGTGTCCATTGTGGCCATCGCAAGACCTGCACCGTTCACCAGACACCCAATGTTGCCATCAAGCTGGATGTAGGCAAGCTCGTGCTTGCTGGCTTCGATCTCGGCTGGATCCTCTTCATCCAGATCGCGATAAGCCACGATTTCAGGATGACGGAACATTGCATTGGGATCGAAGTTGAACTTGGCGTCCAGTGCAATGATGTCGCCTGAACCGGTCAAAATCAAAGGGTTGATTTCAGCCAGGGATGCATCCGTATCCCAGTAAGCTTTGTAAAGCTTTTGGAATTCGGCGCACGCTTTTTGCACGGACGCCTCGGGCACACCGATGCCACGTGCGAGACCGGCAGCCTGCTCATCAGTTAAACCTTTGCCAGGATCCACAAAAACCTTGAGGATTTTCTCAGGATGTTTTTCTGCAACTTCTTCGACATCCATGCCACCTTCGCTCGAGGCCATAACACACACGCGCTGTGTGCCGCGATCAGTCACGATACCGACGTAGTATTCTTTTTTGATGTCGGCGCCCTCTTCGACCAATAGTCGACGCACTTTTTGACCCTCGGGACCAGTCTGATGCGTGATCAGCTGCATGCCAAGGATCTCAGATGAAAGTTTACGCACCTCGTCGATCGAACGAGCCAGCTTCACACCGCCGCCTTTACCGCGACCGCCTGCATGAATCTGTGCCTTGACAACCCAAACCGGGCCACCGAGTTTTTTAGCTGCCTCGACGGCCTCATCCACGGTAAACGCGGGAAAGCCTTTCGGTACGACTACGCCAAACTTTCGAAGCAATTCTTTGCCTTGATACTCATGGATTTTCATGGGAATCCTGTCCGTCCAAAAAAACTAAAAAAACGATTGCCTGGAGTACTAAGTACCAGGGGCCGGGGGTGCTGCCTTTGAATCTACGTACCACTGCGGATAATGTTCTTTTGTGACTTCGCCATCAGGTCGCCAGGCGTAACATCCACCCATCTGAAAAGGACGGCGACCTGCCGACTCAGCCTCTGCGCGTTTTCGACCTGCCATGCTCTGCACGGCTGCAGTCGGCAACACCGTGGCAAGCTCAGTCATGTGCGTACATCCGGCTGTTCGGCCAAAACGCTCCTTGATCTGCTGGCGAAAACTCTTCAACAAATTCATGCCAACCAGATCCTGGTATGCATCAGAAATCGCAGTGCAAGAAACACCAAAAGGCGAAGCATCATACAACGCTATCGCCTCTTTGATCTCAAAAGAGGTATCGATCGTGATCCTCAAATGCATGTGATGAAAAGGCTGACCTGCGGGCTGAACCGTTCCGTTACGCTTGGTATATGAGTAGGATTTGTTGTCGATCAGCTCAGCCTCGATATCCCAGAGGCCGTCTTCACGCTCGAAGGAGTGAACCTGAATCGAACGATTGTGCATCGGTTTGCGAGGACAGACAGGCGCTGGAAGCGGCATACGGGGTAAATGGTCAAATGACACATTGCAACAGAGACCAAAAGTATAGCTCAGCACAGGCGTTATGACCTAGCTCTCGTGATCACTGGTCCCTTTTAAAACTCGATGGATGATGTCCATTGAAAAACCACGAGATGCGAGGAACCTGCCTTGTTTGGCGTACTCTGAGGTGCTCAAAGGAGTCTCTCGCTGGGAAAATTTTTTACTCCAGACTGCTTTTGCCCTCTCGAACTCAGAGTTTTTTAGCTCAGCTTGCACCTTGGCGATCTCTTCAGAACCAACCCCTTGAAGCCGAAGATCCTGAGAGATTCGGGCGAGCCCGTGAGCAGGCGCTTTACGATGCACCCAGCCCTGAACAAACCGTACATCAGACTGCCAGCCCGCCTGAGCGAGCTCATCCAAGACCTTTGCTAATGCCTCAGCGCTTTCTGCATGCGGTGCGAGCTTGCGCTCAAGCTCCGCACGACTGTGCTCTCGACGGGACAGCAAACCCACGGCTCTGGCCTTAAGCGAAAGACCAGGCCGTGGTGCTGCAGGCTTGGGACCTACTTCAAACTCATCGTCTTGTGCATCGTTGGGCACGGAAGCTCTGCTTACGATTGAACTATTTTGTGGTTAAAGGTCGTCATCAAGACTTGGCTCGGATGCGACAAGCTTGCTTGCCTTGGACGATCCGCTTTTGGAGGATGACGCTGACACAGTAGCACCCGCAGCCGAGGCACTTGCGGAAGATGCGCTTGTAGCAGAGGCTCCACCGACACGTGGGACAACACCTAATTGCTCACGTACCCGATTTTCGATTTCGATCGCCATCGCTGGATGTTCGCGCAAATAATCGCGGACGTTGTCACGACCTTGACCAATACGCTCGCCGTTATAGCTAAACCAGGCTCCGGCCTTGTCAACAATGCCCGCCGTCACACCCAGATCCAGAATCTCACCTTCACGGGAGATACCTGCACCATACATAATGTCAAACTCAGCCTGCTTGAATGGCGGTGCGATTTTATTTTTAACGACTTTCACGCGCGTTTCGTTGCCGACTACCTCGTCACCTTTTTTAATGGCACCAATACGTCGAATATCCAAACGAACGGATGAGTAAAACTTAAGGGCATTACCACCTGTCGTTGTCTCGGGATTACCGAACATGACGCCAATTTTCATGCGGATCTGGTTAATAAAGATCACCATGCAATTCGTTCGCTTGATACTGGCGGTGAGCTTACGAAGTGCCTGGCTCATCAGTCGAGCCTGGAGGCCGGGTAAGGAATCCCCCATCTCGCCTTCAATTTCAGCCTTAGGGACAAGTGCCGCAACCGAGTCGATCACAATCAAGTCGACGGAGCCTGAACGCACCAGAGCATCCGTAATTTCGAGGGCCTGCTCACCGGTATCAGGCTGTGAAATCAACAAATCCGTCAGATTGACGCCAAGTTTGGAGGCATATTGCACATCCAGCGCATGTTCCGCGTCGATAAAAGCGCAGGTGCCGCCGACTTTTTGCATTTCAGCGATCACTTGTAGCGTCAATGTCGTCTTGCCGGATGACTCTGGACCATAGATTTCAACTACGCGGCCGCGTGGCAAACCACCTACGCCCAAGGCAATATCCAACCCTAACGAGCCCGTAGAGACAACCTGAATGTCGTGTTCGACCTCATTGTCGCCATATCGCATGATCGAGCCCTTGCCGAATTGCTTCTCGATCTGGGAGAGCGCGGCAGCCAGAGCCTTGCCTTTTTCAGAAGAGCCGGCCTTGAGGGTTTTGTCATCCATGGAAGTTCCTTGAGTTGAATGGGGGCTAATTTCTAGACGCAGTATTTCGAGACTTAGTATTTGGCTCTCAGTATTTGAAACTCGATACCTAGCACTAAGTGAGAAATCCTAAATGAGAAATTATTACACTCAATTATACTGTACAAATAAACAGTATGACAATATCTTCATGTGAAACCTTTTTATTTTTCCCTCTAATTAGGGTTTATACGGGTTTCAAGTCTGGAGCATAGGCAGGAATCAAGGGCTGTGCAAGAATGGATTGGAATTCTCCTTACACAGACTTCATGCATTCACTCCTTTGTATCCACGTTCTGCAAAGCTCTCGATAAATATCCATGCGTATCCTGATCGCCGAAGATGACAGCATTCTGGCCGATGGCCTCACTCGTTCACTACGTTTAAACGGCTATGCGGTCGATGCCGTGAGCGACGGACTCGCGGCCGACTCGGCTCTACGTTCGCAAGAGTTTGATCTGTTGATACTGGATCTGGGGTTGCCGCGCATGTCTGGTCTGGAGGTCTTGAGTAACCTGCGCAGCAAAAACTCGCACTTGCCTGTGCTGATTCTGACGGCCGCGGACAGCGTCGAGCAGCGTGTCAAAGGACTAGACCTCGGCGCGGACGATTACATGGCCAAACCCTTCTCTCTTTCCGAACTTGAAGCTCGGGTCAGGGCACTGACCCGCAGAGGCGTTGGCGGTGGCTCGACAATATTGCGTCATGGCCGTCTGGAGTTTGATCAGACCGGTCGTGTGGCGCTTGTGGATCAACATCCTCTCGAGCTGTCTGCGCGCGAGGTCAGTCTGTTAGAAATTTTATTGACTCGCAGCGGTCGGATGGTTAGCAAAACTCAAATCGTCGACCATCTGTGCGAATGGGGTGAAGAGGTCAGCTCGAACGCGATCGAAGTCTATGTTCACCGTCTGCGCAAAAAACTGGAACCGAGCGGTGTCAAAATCGCGACAGTCCGAGGACTAGGTTATTGCTTAGAGCGTGACTCGAGCACCACATGAGCGGTTTAATCAACCGCGAGGCACTGGCTGTGATTCAAGCGGGAGAAAGCGCGCCAAGCGCAGAGTCCTCCCGTCGATCCCTTCTGGGTGAGATTCTGGACTGGATGCTTGCGCCGCTCTTCTTGCTTTGGCCAATGAGCATTGCGATCACTTATGTCGTCGCCCAAAACTTAGCCAATGTCCCATACGACCTCGGTCTGGCTAACGCCTTGCAGGTCTTGGGGCAGCAAGTAGAAGTCAATGAAGATGTGGTGTCATTGCGAATGTCGGCACCCGCACGCTTGGCGTTGCGAATCAGAGAAAATGATGGCGTTTTTTGGAAAGCGATCGGCCCAAATGGCGATCTTCTCGGTGGTGACGGTGAGCTCCCCACGCCCGAGAGAACGCCTGCTGATCTGCCGAATACGACATACTATGAAAACCACACACTGCGAGACTTTGAAATCCGTATCGCTTACACCTGGATGGATTTGAGCGCGCGCGGCTCCGGCCCTGTCCTCTTGGTTGCGGCCGAGTCTGTCGATCGACGCACCCAGTTGGCCAACGACATTATCAAGGGCGTGATCATCCCTCAATTTATCGTATTGCCGATTGCCGTGGTGCTTGTATGGTTTGGATTGTCGCGCGGTGTCGCACCGATCAACGCGCTCCAGCGCAGGCTACGGGCCCGCCGCCCGGACGACCTGTCTCCTATTGATGAGCGGTTGGCACCCTCTGAGATTGGCCCCTTGATTACCGCGATGAACGACCTCCTCAGTCGCCTTGAGGCGACACTGCTTGCCCAAAGACGATTTGTCGCGGATGCTGCGCACCAGCTCAAAACACCTCTAGCGGGATTGCGAACACAAGCAGAGCTGGCGATGCGAAGTGAACCTGCCTCCAATACGCAAGCAAGCCTGGAGCAAATCATTGCCGGGACAACTCGGGCAACCCGATTAGTCAATCAACTTTTACTCATGGCAAATGCGGAAAATCCAAACACGATGGAAATGCCGCCAATGGATTTAACCCACCTCGCAAAAGAACATCTTCAAAAATGGGTTCATGTCGCGTTGAACAAAGGGATCGATCTCGGTTTTGAGGGACCCGATCAGCCGATTTACATTCAAGGTCAGAGTCTTTTGCTCGGTGAGGCGCTCAACAATTTGATCGATAACGCCATCCGCTACACGCCCGGTCCAGGTCATATCACCGTCAGCCTGCACCAAGAGTCAGGCTGGGTTGTTCTCGCTGTCGAAGACTCTGGCCCTGGCATTGCACCTGAAGAGCGCGAACGCGTTTTTGACAGGTTTTATCGCGTTCTGGGCTCTGGTGTAGATGGAAGCGGTCTCGGTCTGGCAATCGTTCGTGAAATTGCACAGCGACATCACGCCAAAGTCGTGGTGACTGATACACACCTTCGGCAAACCATACCCGATGCAACCGGTGCACGCATCGAATTACATTTTCACGCCATGCTGCAGCGCACACTCAGAGATTAGATCAGAGCGGGTTAACCCTCTGTTTTAGTTGGTGAAATGGCCGATTTTGATCGATCCGCAACAGATACGACGATCCATGCATATTTGTCAGAAAGCTGTCAGAAATCCGCCTTACAGTGCGTGCATTAAAACGCGACTATAAATTCGCTGGTTGGCGAAAATAAAGTTGGGAGACACAGGTTGCTGCTTTTTCTTAATATTTTCCAGTTGTTGCTTTACATCGGAATACTCGCGCTTCTTGGCCAGGGACTCTTATTCCTGATCGCTGGTGCTAAACGTGACACGAATTTGTTTTATCAACTTTTCCAAGTCGTCAACAAACCCTGGCTTTCCCTAGCGGCATTAATCTCCCCGAAACAAATCGCGACACGCCATCATGCCTTTGTTGCTTTTTGTTTAGTGTCAGCGCTCTACCTTGCGGTAACGGTCGCAAAAATCGAACACTGTGTTTCAGTTGGAATGGTGGGCTGTAAATGAAACTGGACCTGAACTGGCAAAAATTCAAATGGTGTGCGGTGACCTTGATTGTCTTTGGTCAACGTGCACGGGCAGTCGGCATGTTTGAGGACATGCTCAAAGAATATCCCGATGACAGCTACGCGCTTGGTAGCCTGGCGCACTTAAAGGCTGAGCTGGGCGATAAAAACGGAGCGATTTCCGACTATGAACGACTGGTCCGAAAGCCCGATGCGCCCGTATACGCCTGGTTCAACCTGGGTTTTCTTCAACAGGAGCTCGAGCGCCCGGTAGAGGCTGAACGTTCTTTCAGACGCGCCCTCGAACTTAACTCGAATCTGGATCAAGCTTGGTACGGACTCGGACTGACCTTGATACAACAAGGCAGACTGGATGAGGCAGTCGATGCGCTCGAGCGCAACACAAAGCTGCAGCCCATGAGTCCCTATGCCTGGTATCAGCTTGCGCGCGTCCATATGGAACGCCAAAAGCCCGATGAAGCGACAAAAATTATTCAGCACCTGAAAAGTTTTGAACCGAAGTTCGCGCGTCAACTCGAGCGCGAAACAGGACTGAATGTTTAAGCAGTTTTATTTGCAGTTTGTTTTATAACGATGAGGAGACTTAACCGTGCAACTGACCGAAAAACATCGGGTGTACTGGCAAAAAAACCTACGCATCACTTCAATACTGTTGCTGATCTGGTTTTTTGTCACTTTTGTAGTGAGCTACTTTGCCCGAGAGCTCGACTTCACCTTTTTTGGATGGCCCTTTAGTTTTTGGATGGGGGCACAAGGCTCTCTGGTGGTGTATTGCCTGATCATCTGGTTTTATGCCTCGTACATGAACAAGCTTGACGAAGAATGCGGCGTCAACGAAGAGGAGGAGGAATAACATGGCCGGAATGACTCCCGACGAAGGCGGAATGTTCGCCTCAAACACCACGAACGCACAATTCAAAAAGTCTCTTAACAAAGTCTACACTTGGTACACCGGTGGTTTTGTCGCTTTCGTGATTGCCCTGGCAATCGCCGAGCAAATGGGTCTGACCCGAGCCTGGATTGGTTACATCTTCCTGGCAGCGACAGTTGCACTCTATGCCGGCATCGGCATTATGAGCCGTACAAACGATGCAGCCGAGTATTACGTTGCAGGAAGACGAGTGCCTGCTTTGTATAACGGTATGGCAACGGGTGCGGACTGGATGTCAGCCGCTTCCTTTATCGGTATGGCAGGTACTTTGTACCTGACAGGCTACAGCGGTTTGGCCTTCATCATGGGCTGGACGGGTGGCTACTGCCTGGTGGCACTGTTCCTCGCACCTTATCTGCGCAAATTTGGTCAATTCACTATTCCAGACTTTCTGGGTGAGCGTTATGACGGTAATTTGCCGCGTCTGCTCGGGATCATCGCCGCAATTCTTTGCTCATTCACGTATGTGGTGGCACAGATTTACGGTGTGGGACTGATCACGACACGTCTGTCGGGTGTGCCTTTTGAGATCGGTATCTTTTTAGGTCTCGGCGGCATTTTGGTGTGTTCTTTCCTCGGTGGTATGCGTGCTGTGACTTGGACTCAAGTGGCTCAGTACATCATCCTGATCATTGCCTACATGATTCCCGTGGTTTGGCTTTCTGTTAAGCAAACAGGTGTGCCGATTCCACAGGCGATCTACGGTTATCAGCTTGAAAAAGTGACCGCCAAAGAAGCTGAGTTGCTCAAGGATCCAAAAGAGCTTGAGGTCATTGCGATCTATAAAAAGCGTGCAGAAGAAGCCGCTGCGAAGCTCAAAGACATCCCTGCTGCGATGGCTGCGGACAAAGCAGCTGCCGAGAAGCGCGTTGCTGACCTGAAAGCATCCAATGCTCCAAAGGCAGAACTCGAAGCGGCTCAAAAGGCTCTGGCAGCAGTCCCCACGACCGAAGCCGCAGCGCAAAAACTGTGGACGCAAGAGCGTAATGCAAACAACGCTCGGGCGGTGCCACTGGCCGGTATGCCTCGTCACGCACAGCAGTTTGCGGGGGATCCGAACGGAACCGATGCACAAAAGGTCGCCTACGACACCTCCCGTCGTAACTTCCTTGCGTTGATTTTCTGCTTGATGGTCGGTACGGCTGCGCTTCCTCACATCCTGATGCGCTACTACACCACGCCTTCGGTCAAACAGGCCCGCGAGTCGGTGACATGGTCCTTGTTCTTTATCTTCTTGCTCTACTTCACGGCCCCCGCATTAGCCGTGCTAGTGAAATATGAAGTCTTCCATGTCCTGGTGGGTACGCCGTTCGACAAACTACCGGGATGGATCGCGCAATGGGCAACTGTTGATCCCTCCTTGTTGTCTGTGGTCGACGTGAACAAAGATGGCATTCTGCAACTAGGCGAAATGCGTATCGGTGGCGACATCGTTGTGTTGGCCACGCCAGAGATCGGTGGTTTGCCTTATGTGATCTCGGGCATGGTGGCAGCGGGCGGCTTGGCTGCAGCGCTCTCAACTGCTGACGGCCTGTTGCTGACAATCGCCAACGCTTTGTCACACGACCTCTACTTCAAGATGATCAACCCCAATGCGCCGACTGCACGTCGCGTATTGATTTCGAAAATCTTGTTGCTGATCGTTGCTCTTGCCGCAGCTTATGTGGCCGCACAAAAACCGGCTGACATCTTGTTCCTGGTTTCTGCTGCGTTCTCCTTTGCCGCGGCGGCGTTCTTCCCTGCCCTGACGTTGGGGATCTTCTGGAAGCGCGCAAACAAGTACGGTGCAGTCGCTGGCATGATTGGCGGTCTGGGTATCACCTTCTACTACATGGTGATGACTCAGCCCTGGCTGCGTGGCGTGTTTGGTGTGACATCACCCGTCGAGCTCTGGTATGGCATTTTGCCGATCTCCGCAGGTGTCTTCGGTGTACCGCTGGGCTTTGCATTGATCATCATTGTGAGCTTGCTGACACCACAGCCTCGCAAAGATATCCAGGAGTTGGTTGATCACGTACGCTACCCCACACTGCGTGGAGATGCCGCACGTTAATTAAAAAGTTCCCCGCCGTCTGAGACTGCTGCGCTCAAACGGCTTTATAGCCCCCTCGGGGGCTTTTTTTTTAGTCGAACGGGGGGATTACTTGTTTTGCAAAGGTAACGAAAGCTTGCGTCTCAGGGCTCTCAAGATCGCACCAAGCAATGGAATCTTTTCATAGACTTGTTGAGCAGCATCCCAATAATCACGATGCAAAACAATCAGCCCCTGTTCGTTTAATTCAAATTGCGTGCAACCTGAAATTTTTTGAGCTTGATTTCTGCACTCAAACAGGAAATCCCAATTCATAAAAGCCTGCCGCTCATCGGACACAATATTTGTGACGACAAAGCGAGGATGCACCAAAGTGTCAAACATGTGCTGGTAGACAGCACGGACGGCTTGAAGGCCGCTAAGATTGTTAAAAGGATCAATGAATACTGCATCTGCAGCATAAATGTCGGACACACTTGCTAGGGAATTGGTAGTCAGGGACTCAAACCATTGCGCAATTTCAATGAAGCGAGCGTGCAAGATCATCTCCCTTAGAGCTTAGTGATTTTATGTAACAGCGGAAACCGGAATCGATCCGCCAAAAAACTGATCCAACGCAAAGAGCCAGCAAACCCGCGGGGAAAGCGAATCTCGAAATCACCGCGCTCAAAACCCGCCACGATGGCTTTGGCGGCGTCAAGGGGTTTCATCAATCCGGGCATTGCAAAGTCGTTCACAGCCGTCATCGGTGTTTCGACAAACCCAGGATTGATCAAATAGACCGACAATCCTTTTGGTTCAAGTTCGAAATAAAGTGTTTGAGCCATATTGTTCAAGGCCGCTTTAGTCGCCCCGTAAATCACAGCTTTAGGCAGTCCGGTATAGGCAGAAATACTTGCAATCACTGCGAGACCACCCTCGCCTCGTTTGAGAAAATAAGGAACCAGTAGGGAAACACCTTGGTAAACAGCAACGACATTCAAATCAAAACTTTTTTGCACCTGATCCAGATTCAACTCCCAGCTATGCGTGGGATCATATCGAGCCGCGCCAAACACAACCAGATCGATATGCCCCATCGCAGCCAAGGTGCGCTCAAACGCCTCAGGCCAGGCATTCAGATCCGCGGCATCAAAAGCGACGACATGTGCATGGGCATACGGCTGTGCAACATGTTGCAAGGTCTCTTGGCGTCGCGCTGACACAGTCACCCACGCACCCGCTTCAAGAAGCGTTTGAGCCAAAGCTGCACCAATACCGCTTGAAGCACCAATCAACCAAACGCGCTTACCATGCCAGTTTGTCACAGGTGGATTCAACGGACCCATCATGAAGGACTGCCAGGCGTGCGTTTGCGGAAAAACAATGTGACTTCGCCTAAATCGATGCCGAATTTGGACATGGTTGAACGATTCATCATTGAGCTCTCGTCCATCTGCCACATCCAGTCATCAAAATTAACCAGATACTCTTTGCCATCAACAGGCAATCGAAGGACATACGTCCAATGGAGTGCATTGCCAGAGACACGTCCAGTCGCGACCCCGACGACATCATCTGCCGTTCCCTGCCAAGTCCCGTCTGCTTGACGCTTGAGTGTCCAGACACGCCGCTGCTTCTCGCCATCGGCGTAGGTGAAACGTTCATCGAGGGTGCCTTCTGAAGGACTGGTCCAATTGGTCAGGATCTCGACGTGAAAACGACGCGCAACTTCGCCATTGCGTTTTTGAAAAATTCCCCAGGCATCAATCGTTCCAGTGAAAAAACTGGACAGTTCAAGTTTCGGGGTTTCTTTGGCGTATTGATCGACATCCACGCTGCCGCAAGCCGTCATCAATGCAGCTGTTGCAGAGGCTATCAGTGCTTTGAATTTCATGTGTGAGACTCCCCGCGGGGTAATGCCCGCAATGTCGAACTTCCACTTATCAGTGGGAGCAGCACCAGGATGGCGATGCCCTTGAAAACGATTGGTAAAAACACATACAGGGCAGTCAACGCACCTGTTGTCTGAAAATCACCCGGTGTGTAGCCGAATATTTTGAGGCTCGGAAGTGCCAAACCTGCGGCCAATGCCAGGGCAAACTTACTGATCAAGACCCATATCCCAAAATACAAACCCGTGCTTTTACGGTTTTCTTCCGGAATCGCGTCGGCGAGCATGGCGGGCGGCAGAGCAACATCCGCGCCAAGAGCAGTACCTGCAAGCAAACAAATCACACTGTAGGCAAACACATCTCCACCCTGGATCCAGCCAGAACCAAGCAGGGATAGCGCGGCCAAAATACTGCCCAGAGTCCAGGTACGCGCCTTGCCAATTCGATCCGACAAAGCGACCCAAACGGGTAGGGTCAACATCCCTGCTAAAAAATATATGCCAAGAAACATTCCCGCTTGTTGAGGTGCACGAACAACGTCGTCAATAAAAAAGAGTACGAGCGTAGCGGGAATTGCGACAGAAATAGCATTGAACAAATAAAACCACATCACACGTTGGACAGCCCATGGCTTGAGGGCCATGCGCCAACCTTGGAGGGTTCCGGCGACTGAAATCTGGGGTTTGGGCGCCCAACGCAGAGTCGTCACCAAACCCAGAAACAAAACGCCTACGAACACCCATGCAAAAAGTTGATAGCCTTGCCTGGGCCCCCAGTCCGCGACCCAAAAAGTAGGCAGAACCGAGGCCAGCACGACCCCAATCAAACCAAATGCCTCTCGCCAAGCTGTCACACGTGAACGCTGCCCCACGTCATCACTCAGTCTGGCTCCCCAGGTTAAATAACAAATATTCAATAAGCTATGAGCAAAATAGACCAGTAACAAACTCAGAGTCAGCCATACCAACAACCCCGATTTGGACCACTCTGGTGGCGTGAACAACAATACAAAACCCAGGGCAAGGATGACACCGGAGACAAGCATGAGCGATAGCCAGCCGTGGCGTTTGCGCTGAAAGGCGTCAACGACTCGTCCTAAAAAAGGATCTTGGACGGTATCAAAAATTCGTGTCAAAAATAAAACTGCCCCCAAAGCAGCCAAATCTATCCCAAGTCCATCACCATAAAATTTAGGCGAAATCATATAAATGGGCAGCATTGCCATCGCCAGAGGCAAACCTAGCGCTGCATAAGCAACGAGGCTCGGGACGTTCACTGGTTCATTCCAAGCAGTGACTGTCGCAGGCTCGGCTCGCTCGTGCGAGGATCGAGCCAAATGGCAAAAAACATACGGGCAAGCGCGTCATCGATGCGTCCTGTTTCTTTGTCTTGCTCATAAAAAACAGCGCCCTCTCCGGGGCGATAGACGCCCGTGAGCGTGACACCTTTGGAAACACTCGGCAGAACTTGAGATAAAGCAGCCGCCCACTCAGGGCGCTCATCAACGGGCGCACCAAGCTTACGCATCTCGTCAAGCGAAGCTTGTACCAACCGATCGCCGGCAATCGTTCGCTCATACGTCAGTGACAAGGCATAAGGCTTTGAAGCGTCAAAGCGTCCGCCTGATGCGTAGAGTCGAGCCTCGTAGATCGACCATCCAAAGCGTTTAAAAACACCTTGACCGACTTGCTGAGCACCCGGTAACAACTGTGTGAAAACTGGAGCCGCCTGAAGACTGGTCAGTCCCAAGGCAAGCAAGAGCACCATCAAGAGTTTGCGCATAGTGTCCATTGTTTGACATCCGTTCGGGTTTGTCGGAAACCAACTTCACAATAAGCAAGATACATTTTCCAAATGCGGATGAATGCATCGTCATAACCAAGTTCGCGAATTTGAGACAATGAAGCTTCAAAGCGTTGTGACCAGCGCTTAAGCGTCTCCGCGTAGTCCTGACCAAAAGAAAGAACCTCCAGCGCCCGCAGTCCGGCAGCCTCGCATTCTTTTCTGAAGCGCGAGGGGCTCGGTAACATGCCGCCGGGAAATATGTATTGCTGAATAAAGTCCGTACCCCTGCGATATGAATCGAATTTATCTTCAGTCATGTCAATGGTTTGGACAACGATGCGACCGCCTGGCTTGAGACAACGGGCAAGCATCTGAAAGTAGCTTGGCCAATGCAACAATCCGACAGCCTCGAACATTTCGATCGAAACAATATGATCAAATTTTTCTGGTACATCGCGATAGTCTTGCAGCCTGAGCGACACGCGATCACTCAAGCCTGCCTGACGCATTCGCTGTGTCGCCCACTCAAGCTGCGCATCCGACAAAGTGATACCAACAACATTTAAACCGCGTCTTGCGGCACGTTCGGCAAACCCACCCCAGCCACAACCCACTTCGAGAATGGTCTGCCCGGGCAAAGCATCAATCTGATCAAGAATACGGTCGTACTTGGCGTCTTGAGCTTGCTCAAGCCCACGCGTCAGATCCCCCTCGAATAATCCAGCGGAATACGTCATCGAGGGATCAAGCCACAATCGATAAAAACTGTTGCCGACATCGTAATGACTCAGAATATTACGGCGACTACCCGCACGGCTGTTGTCTTTGAGCACCCAATGTGACAAACGCTTGAGCAACAAAGCCCACCAGTGACCATCCACGGCTTCGGAAATCTGTTCGTTACGAATCGCTAAAGTGAACAGCGCAACCAGATCTGGTGTGTCAACCCAACCTCTTCGTAAACTCTCGGCAAAACCGATATCACCTTGTCGCAAGATGAGCCCGGCCGCACGCCAGTCATTTATACGCAACTCGGCGTGCGGGACCTCACCAATCGGTGCGGACGCATTTTGCCCCAGCATCAGCTCGATACCCATGGGGTTAATCAGCTTAAGGGAGCCATAAGTAATACGTCCTAATAAACTCACAAGAAGTCTCCCGGCCCAAGGAATATTAGCCATTGAACCTGAGAGACGCTCTTCGTTCGAACTCATGAGGAAACCTTTCCATTGTTAGAGACTTCGTTTTCCGGCAGAGGCGGAACAGGATGATATTGAGCCCCCTGTCGCCATAGCTTGAATGCTTGCCAATGAATGCGCCACATCACTCCGAGGGTCATCATCGGCATAGAGATCAGGCAAGCCAACAGCGCGCGTGTTGAAAAAACTTGAGCCTGAACAACGATCGCGGTTTTGAGCAGTGGCTTGGGTGAAGCTGGATCGTCAAAGTAATCAATGGCCATGCGTTCTTGTTCGCCGCGTCGCGAGCTCTTAAAACGATATAAGCCCTCAACGTCGCAAAAAGGGGAAACATGAAAGATTTTGCGACATTCGAGAACAGAGTTTTCTTCGATCACAGCCATGCCCGGCGCTGTCAGCACATACTGGTGGCGCTGACCGAATGTGTTGTTGACCTCGGCAACTAAAACACGGAGATTTCCTTGCTGGTCATGCACATACCAAAAGCTCACAGGGTTAAAAACATAGCCAAACACGCGTGGGAAGCACTGCAGCCAGACAGCGCCCAATGCCAAAGAAATCTCGCTCGCGTGCAAAGCATCGTTTAACCATGAAATCAGATCTGAGCCATCTCTTGCGCCATGATCACGAGATTGAAAACTGACAATTCGCTTTTTATCAACCCCAAAGAGCCAGCTATTAAAACGACTGAGATTGGAGAGCTGATCCACACGCACACGAATACAAAACACCCGATAGACAAACCTGTGGACGAATGGCTTGAGACGGGCATGCATCACGCGGCCACGACAAAGCTCCAGGAGATGACTATTCATAAACAGGTGTCCAAGGAATGTCCACTCCGAAATCTCTCACGACACGCAGGGCGGACTTGAGACCATCCTCATGAAATCCATAACCAGTCCAGGCACCGCAAAACCAGGCTCGGTTCCGTCCTTGAACAGAAGGCAATAACTTCTGTGCAAGCTCGGCGTCCGTATTCATCACCGGATGCTCGTAATCAAAGGTGCGCAGTACCAGGTCTAGATGAGGTTCGGTGTGAGGATTCAGCGTCACGATCACCGGTGCCTTGAAGGGCAAAGGCTGTAATTGATTGAGCAAGTAACTCACGGCCACGGGGCGTTCGGCCCCATCTCCTGGAGAAGACATGTAATTCCAGGCGGACCAGACTTTTTTTCGACGCGGCAATAATCGCGCATCCAGATGAAGCAATGCTTTGTTCGGTTGATATCGAAAGCCTTGGAGCACACGCTGTTCATCCTCATCGACATCCAGCATGGCTAGGGTTGTCGGTGCGTGACAGGCGAAAATAACCGCATCGAAATACTCTACGCCTTGAGCAGAATGAATCACGACCTGCTCTTGCTTACGATACACGCGATGCACGGGACAATTGAGCCGTGCATCATTGATCTGTGAAACCATGGCTTTCACGTATTCCCGGGAACCACCCAGAACTGTTTTCCACTGAGGCCTGTTCTCAATCTGCAATAACCGGTGGTTCAGACAAAACGTTAAAAATGTTGCGGCAGGGAAACCAAGAATATCCTTGACCGAAGAGGACCAGATCGCAGCAGCCATCGGGAGCAAATACCAATCACGCATTGCCTGTCCGAAGCGTTCACGCTCCAGAAGCTCGCCAAGCGTGAGGGGCGATACACGCATTTGTTCGAGGTACTGCGAAGCCAGTCGATTAAAACGAAGAATCTCCCGCAGCATCACCAGAAACTTGGGCTTGAGTACATTAGTTCGCTGAGCGAAAACCGTATTCAAATTTGTACCTGCCCATTCGATATCTGGTTGGCTGATTGAAACCCCAAACGACATGTCGCTCGAATGTACAGGAATGTTCAAATACGAAAATAACTGAACGAGATTTGGATAAGTCAGGTCATTATGGACGAGGAATCCAGTATCGACCGGATGTGTATGCCCTTCGAGTGAGACATCCACAGTATTGGAATGACCGCCGAAATAAGCGCCTGCCTCGAATAAGGTCACCTTAAATTGCTGTCTGAGCAACCATGCGCATGACAGGCCGGCAATGCCAGAGCCGATGACCGCGATTTTGCTTTGCCGAGGGATGAGGTGCTGACTCGTCATACCCGGACCTCGCCCAAAAGCGCCTCGCGTAATTGTGGACTGCGTGTTTTCTCATCGAGCCATATTGAACTGAACATTCTGACAAACTCAGGATCATTGATTTCACCCAGAGCATCTGTCGATGAGAAAAAATCAACGCGATTGCCGGGTACAAACCATCCCAGCAATCTGTCGCCCAAACATACGTCGGGGATCATCGATTCAAGCGCCGCGGTCCAACGCCTGCGTTGCTCCTCGTTAAGCGAATGAATCCGTGCGATTTCATCCATTGAGGTCGACACGATTTGCTGACCCGTCAACGCCCTCAAGTAATGCAAATCAAGAAGAAAGGGTTTATCAGAATCGAATGTTCCAGTGTGCGTGAGCAACCTTGCACGATAAAAACGAAACACACTCCAGCTAAAGACGCCCTCACCGCATAAACGCCACGTATCCTGACACACACGACTGAACGCCTCTGGATAGCTTGCAGAGCTGGAAGCGTTGCTTTTTTTGTCGTCAGTCTTAAAGGATAGAGGCATAATTGAACTTAATTGGATTAAAAGTAACCGAAACGAGAAATTTTCAACATATTAGTATATTTTTAGACTGAATAGTAATATTATGAACCATTCAGATAAAATTCAACTTCAGACAATGTCCGCCAGCCCACAAACTATCCGCAGCAACAAGCTTACGTTCAAGCAACAACAGCTTAAGTTCCGAGAAAACGCTATCTTGGATGCGGTCAACAGACTTCTGGCTCAAAAAGGCTTCGACCTGATGACAATGGACGAAGTCGCAGCCGATGTCGGTATTGCCAAAGCCAGCCTCTATAAACATTTCGAGTCAAAAGAGGCATTGGCGGCCGCGTCAATGACACGACTCCTTGCGGATGCAATCAGTGTGACCGAAAGCATGTCACACAAAATGACAGCTCTCGATAAACTCAAGGGGCTTGTCAGATGGGCGATCAAACTGCACCTAAGCGGAACAATGCCCTTGCTGCCGTCTACCCGCTCAAGTATCCAGCAATCATTGCTCAACAATCCGCCCTATATCGCCAAGCTCAGTGAGCTGACTGAAACACTCGGAGAATGGATTGGTCAGGCGCAGCAGAATGGAGAACTTTCCCCCTCACTTCCTGGCGAGGTCATTCTGTATACGATTTTCGCGCGCTCCTGCGATCCAGTCGCGGACTTTTTGAAAATGGGCGGCGCCTTTTCTGACGAGGACATCGTTGAATTGTTGATTCATACAACCTTCCAAGGCATGACTGGACGATCATGACACTTAGAAATGAAACAACCGACTCACATCAGCTAGAATGCCTCCCTTTGGCTGGGTGAGTTATGTGGTTTAAAAATCTCAAGTTGTTTCGTCTCTCGACTTCATGGAACTGGACTGCCGAGCAACTCGATGCCTTACTGGCTAAAGAGCAATTCGTTTCGCCCGGTGCCGCGGCACCTGTCGCCTCGGGGTGGACACCTCCCAGAGAAAATGATGTACGCATGGCCTATAGCGTAGATCGACAGATTCTTTGCGCCTTTCGCTCTGAAAAAAAACTTCTCCCCGCCTCGGTGATTAATCAGTTTGTTAAACAGCGCGCAATTGAACTCGAGGAACAACAAGGTTTTAAACCTGGCCGCAAACAACTCAAAGACCTGAAAGAAGAAGTCACCAATGCCCTGATCCCGAGAGCGTTCAGTTTGACCAAAGACACGCGCGTCTGGATTGATCCCGTTCATCACTGGCTTGTCATCGACACCGCTTCAGCTACCAAAGCCGAGGAAATTTTGTCCGCGCTCGGCAAAGCCATTTACCCTTTCCCTGTTGAGCCGATCCAAGTCACCATCAGTCCTGCAGTGGCCATGACACAGTGGCTCACGAGCGGTCAGCCTCCCGCGAACTTTACGATCGATCAGGACGCTGAGTTACGGTCAGGCGGAGACCAAGCTGCCGCAATACGTTATGTGAAACACACGCTAGACAGCGCAGATATCGAAAAACACATCCAGTCAGGCAAACAATGCACAAGGCTTGCCTTGACCTGGAATGACAAGGTGTCATTCGTTCTCACTGAAACCTTGGACATCAAACGTGTCGCACCTCAGGACATCCTTGATGAAGCCGACCATGCGGCTCCCGCCAACGAGGCTGAAAAGTTTGATGGTGAATTCACCCTCATGTGCGCTGAACTCGATCAGCTTCTATCAGGACTTCTAGACTCGCTCGAAGAAAAGAAACTCATTCCTCAGGCAGCCTGACCGCATACCCAAGCTCAAAAAGGGAAAAAATGGACTGGATGATTCAGAGTTGTCTTGTTGAAAACGTCGTTGACGGTGTCCTGCTTGACGTTACCGTCAGCGAGTTGAATGTGCGCGCTTACGTCGTGATCGCTCCGATGGATTTTTCGATCGTTGAAAAACTTGTTCCAATTTCGGTATTTGAAAGTGGCGCTCAGGTCCACGTCGCGGGCATACAGTCGGGTACCGACATTTCCGAGGAAGTCATCCAGATTCTGGAAAACATGTCTGACCAAGACATCGTTGTTTATCTTTGCGAAGATGCACTGGTGTACGGCGAGACACTCGCCGTACTTGGTATCAAGCACTAATTCGATCGACTAGGCAAATACGAACACCCGCCAACGCCTTAACGGGCGATGGCGGGTTTTTTCACGCCACGCATGAATAACAACGCGACGACCCCGATCCCCATAACCACCAATGAAATATGCACAGCCCCCTTGCTGACAGCGTAGGTCACACTCGAGTAAGTGAGGTATGCACAGGTGAGAACAAACAAAATGGGCGTAAACGGATAGAGAGGCACTTTGAACGGTCGATCTGCCTGGGGGTCTCTGACACGCATCACAAATACCGAGATACCCACTAAAAATAAGAAAAACCAGAATACGGGAGCGGTGAATTCGACCATGACGCCAAAGCCATCCGTTTGCCAGATTCCAAAAATCACCAGGGCTAGGCTGATGGCGGACTGAACCATGTATCCACGAATTGGAGAACCACGCCCCCCTTCCCAATGACCCATAAAGCGCAAGGCGGGCCAATCACGCCCTAAAGCATAGTTCGTGCGTGCGCCCACGATCATGGTCGCGTTGATGCTGGTGAGCGCAGCGACTGCGACAAACACACCTAGCGTACGCTCTCCCCACGGACCAAAGGCTTTACCCATCAAATCAGCAGCAACCGCACTACTCTTGGACAAACCATCTAGTCCAAGGCCCGCTAGCAAGGCAATATTCACAAACAGATAGATCAAAGTCAAAATCAGGATACTGATCAGAATCACGGGTACGATCGCTTTGCGACCACCCCGGACTTCGGCCGAGATATAGGCGGCCTCATTCCAGCCGCCATACGTCAGCAGTACGAAAACCATTGCGAGTCCAAACATCCCTAAACTGGGGGTCGTTGAAAAAAGCGCAGGAGAGGCAGGAGCGTCTCCTGAAACGTAAAAACCAGCAATTGCGACAAGAATCAAACCGGTCACTTCGATCAACGTCAAAAGGGTCTGCACCCATGAGGTCGCAGAAATACCGATCAGATTGATCGCCGTCAGGACAACCACCACACCAATTGCCCAGATGGCTGAGGAATACGGTCCGAGATTGATCGCCTTGGTCATGTAGTCGCCAAATACAAAAGCCAACAAAGCAATTGAACCCGTGTTGATGACTGTGGCTTTAGCCCAGGCGTAAAGGAACGAAATATCCTTACCAAAGGCGCGAGCCAGAAAGTGGTAATCACCTCCGGCATGGGGATAGGTCGTGGCAAGCTCGGCATAACACAGCGCGCCAGCCAAAGAAATCAAACCACCCAAAAACCATGCAACCAATAACCAGCCCGCATCCCCGGTCACACCAGCCACCATCGAAGGGGTTTTAAAGATACCTGCACCAATCACAATTCCCACAATAATCGCGATTGCACTGAAAGCAGTCAGACGCTGTGTTGGTTCATTCACGATGGATGTTGGCTGAGTCATAGTCGGTGATGCGGTAGTTGAATTAAAAAACTGCCTTCTGGATACGAAACGACATCAGTGAATAATCACTGATGTCGTTTCATAAACGAAGGGAGAATGGAGCAATGAAATAAATGCTCAGTTGCGGATACCGGAGACTTCGTAGAGTGGGGAGTTTTCTACAACATTACCAGCAAAGGTGTTGCCCTTTAATGTGACGTCGATGATTCTTGACTGACCACTGTGATCAACAAAACTGAATTTCAAACGGTTACCGACCAGGCTTGGTCCAAGAATCGGTTGTGATTTCCCGTCGATCGAAAGTGTCCCGCCCACGCGCTGATAACGCTGCGCGATATCGAGTGTGGCTGACTTGCCGCCCTCAATACCCTTGATCGTCCACTTTCCTGCTGCGTTGCCAGGCACGACCCAGTAGTATCCCTGGGTATAACCATTACCGATCAATGCATCTGGCTCCCAATCGCCCATGTGAAAGGAGTTGGTCACAACACGTGTGCCTGGCGCCATCTTGAGAATAGTTGGACGCAACTTGAGATTCAGGTCAGGCAGAAGATACATGGTGAGTACGTTTGCTTTGGAAAAATCCTCTACAAAAATATCACCATTGATAATTTTGACTTTGTCGGAAACACCCGCGCGTGCCGCGTTACGGGTCGCCAAGTCAGCCATATCTTTATTGAACTCGATACCGACCGCTGTCGCACCAAAGTTTTTTGCAGCAGCAATAGCAATTTTTCCATCACCGGAGCCGAGGTCATAAACCAGATCGCCTGGCTTGACATCGGCCATCTTGAGCATGGCCTCTGCCACGGCGTCATTGGTGGGTACCCAAATCACATCCTTGCCGCTTTGTCCGACGGAAGGCTTGTACTTTTCATCACCGATTTTCGGCGCATCCGTACCTTGCGCAAAAGAGGTTGCAAATGACATACCTGCGACAAGAGTTGCTGCCGTTAGAGCCAGACGAAAACGCATGAGTAACCTCTTCGATGAAATGTGAAAACCAAAAGACACCAAGCAAACCGAATGCAAAAATAATTTCAAAAAGGGTAGCATTCGGCCGCATAAATTCCTAGTGCGATCAAACACAAATTAGTACTTTAGTACTTTTTTCAATGACTGCTGATCAATTTTCCGATCAAACTCTACCCGACCTGGGCAAGTCACCTTTCAAGAAACGTCAGGCTCCTCACCAATCCAGGAAATTCGCAAGAGGTTGGTCGAACCTGGAACGCCGAACGGGGTGCCCGCAATAATCAGAAGTGCCTGGCCAGGGACGCCAAAGCCGTTTTTCTTGGCAGCGAGCGTCGCATGCATGACGATTTCTTCGGTGCTTTCGACATCGACGGCCTGGATAGAATGAACGCCCCAAACCAGTGACAAACGACGCGCCGCCGCAGCAACGGGCGTCATGCTCAGGATAGGTGCCCGAGGCCTTTCATGGGCCACACGCAGAGTCGTCGCTCCCGATGAGGTGTAGGCCACCGTTGCGGCAACTGGCAGAGTTTCCGCAACCGTGCGGATCGCAGCAGAAATCGCATCGCGGGCATCATTTTTACGACGTGAGTGGACGGCATCCATCGTGATCCGTTGCAAAGGATCGCGCTCGGTGCTGAGCAAGATCCTGTCCATCATCGTGACCGCTTCTATCGGATAGGCACCCGAGGCGGACTCTGCGGACAACATCACAGCGTCTACACCGTCATAGACGGCAGTCGCCACATCGCTCACCTCGGCACGCGTCGGTACGGGCGATGTAATCATGGACTCAAGCATCTGGGTCGCGACGATGACGGGTTTACCCGCTTCCCGACAGGCGCGAACGATTCTTTTTTGAAGGACAGGCACTTCTTCGGGTGGGAGCTCTACGCCCAAATCACCGCGCGCCACCATCACACCATCGGAACTGGCCACAATAGCTTCGAGCGAGTCGATCGCCGAAGGCTTTTCAAGCTTGGCCATGATCCAGGCACGATTACCGACGATCTCGCGCAGTTCGATGATGTCCTCTGGACGCTGCACAAAAGACAGCGCGATCCAGTCGACGCCAATACTCAGGCCAAAGTCCAGATCCTCACGATCTTTGGTCGTCAGCGCCGACATAGGCAAAATCGCGCCTGGAACGTTGACGCCTTTACGATCCGAAATCACACCTGCATTCAGGGCCTGGACATCCGCATATTCAGGCGTGCTGGCGAGCACGCGCAAACGAACTTTTCCATCGTCAATCAGCAAATCATCGCCTGGACGAATCGCAGCAAAAATCTCGGGGTGCAAAAGAGGAACCCGATTGATATCACCCGGTGTAGGATCTAAATCCAGACGGATTTTTTGGCCTATTGAAAGCGCTAATTTGCCCTCGGTGATCTTACCGAGACGCAGCTTGGGACCTTGCAAGTCCATCAAAATGCCGACGGGTCGACCGACATCGGCCTCAATCTGGCGTATCGCGTCGTAGCGCAACTTGTGATCCGCGTGGGTCCCGTGGCTAAAATTCAGACGAAAAACATCGACGCCAGCGTCGAAAAGCTGGCGGATCATGGCAGGCTCACTGCTGGAGGGGCCTAGCGTGGCGACAATCTTAGTATTACGGTGACGGTGCGAAATCGCATCAAGTTTCATCTTTTAGCCTTATTTGATTTAAATACGGTCGCGCATTGCACGATCGCATGGCATCATTTAACCTAGTTCTCGCTTTAAGCGCAATAAAACTGTTTAAGTACAGAGTCGCTTTATTGCCACACGATTCACAAAACTTTCATGGAGTTAGATTATGTCCGTCACCGCCCTTGCACCTCTGACTGATTTGCGTGTCAATGGAGAGCGTCTTTGGCGATCCCTGATGGAGCTTGCAAAAATCGGCGCCACCAAAAAAGGCGGGGTTTGTCGCCTTGCCCTGACAGATCTTGATCGGCAAGGCCGCGACTATTTTGTCTCCCAGGCAAAAGCTGCAGGCTGTACGATTCGCATTGACGCAGTAGGCAATATTTTTGCGCGCAGAGCGGGTCGAAACAATCATCTGCCGGCTGTCATGACGGGTAGCCATATTGATACCCAGCCCACAGGCGGAAAGTTTGATGGCAACTATGGCGTCTTGGCGGGTATCGAAGTTTTACACACACTCAATGACGCCGGCATCGAAACCGAAGCACCATTGGAGGTCGTGGTCTGGACCAACGAGGAAGGCTCGCGATTTGTTCCTGTCATGATGGGTTCTGGTGCGTTCATCGGAGAGTTCGAAACGGACTTTATCCTTGCACAAAAAGACCGGGATGGCATTTCAGTCGGGGAAGCGCTTAAATCGATCGGCTATCACGGTCACGACCGGATCGATCCTAAAAATATCGGTGCCTATTTTGAAGCGCATATTGAACAAGGTCCCGTTCTGGAGGCCAACGACATCACGATCGGTGTTGTGACAGGCGCACTCGGACAGCGCTGGTTCGACGTTGTGATTACAGGCTCCGAGGCGCATGCAGGTCCCACACCCATGGCTTTGCGCCAGGATGCGTTGCTCGCCGCCTCGCACATGATCCAGCTCGTTAACCAGACTGCGCTCGATCATGCGCCCAATGCCCGCGGAACGGTCGGTATGCTGGACAACTACCCCAACTCGCGGAATGTGATCCCGGGAACAGTCAAAATGTCTGTGGATTTCCGGGCGGACAGCGATGACATCCTGACGCGCATGGTTGAAAACTTACACGCAAAAGCGCAAGAGATTGCGAAACAAGGCAAAGTCAAAATAGACATCACCCAGGTTGTTTATTTTCCACCCCAAGCCTTTGCTAAAGAACTTGTCAATGCAGTGCGTCATGGTGCGAAAAATATTGGGATGTCCGAGATGAACGTAGTAAGTGGCGCAGGCCATGATGCGGTTTACTTAGCCCGAGTGGCTCCAACTGCGATGATCTTTGTGCCCTGCAAGGATGGAATCAGCCACAATGAAATCGAGGATGCCAAGCCTGAGCATCTTGAAGCTGGTTGCAACGTATTGCTCCATGCGATGCTAGACAGAGCCGGTACTTAAACTTTGATTCGTAACTGATGCATTCATAAGAAAATGGCCCGATTCAAAATCGGGCCATTTTTATTTCACGGAACCGGAAACAAGATTACTTGCTCAGGCGGGACTCAAAGTTAGCTTTGATTTTAAGCAAGTGCTCGGGCAAACCGTAAGAGAGTTTTTCAAACAACTCGTCGTGCAGTTTGAACTCCTGCTCCCAGGCACTCACGTCAATCGAAGTAATCTTGTTGAACAATTCTTGTGAAAAGTTCATGCCTGACCAGTCGATATCTTCAAATCCAGGCGTGATGCCGAATGCATGCTCGCTGCCTTTGGCCTGACCTTCAATCCGACCAAGCATCCACTTGAGCACTCGAGTGTTTTCACTAAAGCCTGGCCAAACAAACTTGCCGTTCTCATCCGTACGGAACCAGTTCACACAGAAAATCTTGGGGAGCTTGGCGCCGGACTTTTGCAGGAAGCTGCCCAACGATAACCAGTGTTCAAAGTACTCGGCCATGTTGTAACCACAAAATGGCAACATCGCAAAAGGATCGCGACGCACAACACCTTGCTGACCAACAGCAGCGGCTGTCGTTTCGGAACCCATGGTGGCAGCCATGTAGACACCCTCAGCCCAGTCACGCGCTTCGGTCACAAGCGGCACTGTCGTCGAGCGACGACCGCCGAAAATGAATGCATCGATTACGACACCTTCAGGGTTATCCCACTCAGAGTCCAGAACAGGGTTTTGAGTCGCTGATACCGTAAAGCGCGCGTTAGGATGGGCGGCTTTGATACCCTTTTCCTTGGCTTGCTCGGGGGTCCAATCACGACCCTGCCAGTCGATGCAATGCGCGGGCGGGACCTTGGTCATGCCCTCCCACCAGACATCACCATCATCAGTGAGTGCCACGTTCGTGAAAATGGTGTCACGCTTGAGCGTGGCCATACAGTTGTAGTTGGACTGCTCGTTTGTACCGGGTGCGACGCCAAAATACCCTGCTTCGGGATTAATCGCGCGCAAATTACCCTGCGCATCAGGCTTGATCCAGGCAATGTCATCACCAATCGTGGTGATTTTCCAACCTTGCTGAGCCAGGCCTGCAGGAGGAATCAACATGGCGAAGTTGGTTTTTCCACACGCAGATGGAAAGGCCGCCGCCACGTGGTATTTTTTGCCCCAGGGTGCTTGCACACCCAAAATCAACATGTGCTCGGCAAGCCAGCCAGGTGATTTTTCACTAGCCTGGCTACGCCCCATCGTCGAAGCAATACGCAAGGCAAAACATTTTTTACCCAGCAAGGCATTGCCACCATAACCTGAGCCATAGGACCAGATTTCACGTGTTTCAGGGAAATGAACAATGTACTTAGTCGCATTGCAAGGCCAGACCGCATCGGCCTGACCTGCGGCCAATGGCGCACCAACGGTGTGCACACAGGGTACATACTCGCCGTCCGTACCCAAGACGTCATAGACCTTTTTACCCATTCTCGTCATCATGCGCATGTTCACGACAACGTAGGGGGAATCGGACAGTTCAATACCAATCTGGGCGATCGGCGATCCGAGCGGACCCATGGAGAAAGGGACGACGTAAAGTGTGCGGCCTGCCATCGAGCCTTCGAACAGCTCGTCGAGCTTGGCACGCATTTCTGCAGGCGCAATCCAGTTGTTGGTCGGACCCGCGTCTTCTTTTTTGGCGCTGCAGATAAAAGTACGGTCTTCGACTCGCGCCACATCATCTGGAGCTGAGCGAGCGAGGTAAGAGTTGGGTCGCTTTTCAGGGTTGAGCTTGATCAGCATTCCGGACTCAACCATTTCGGCACAGAGACGGTCATACTCTTCTTGTGATCCGTCACACCACACGATGCGAGCGGGCTTGACCTTGGCTGCGATGGAGGCGACCCATTTTTTCAGGCCTTCGTGGCGGACATATTCTGGAGCGTTCAGTGGCAGATTCATGTAAATGCTTCTTAAAGACACAGAGTTCAAACTTCGGTAACCTGAAATAGTAGCACCGGATGAGTGCCTGGGAAAATCATTTCCCCTCCCTTAAACGGGGGCTTCGCTCTCGATAGATTGTGTCAATCGATTCAATAGCCCCTAAAATAAAAAGAATATCTTAGTTTTGCTGAATTTTAAGACATGAGTCTTTTCAGACGCATTTCAATCGCAGCTGCGTATGCATGATTGACGAGATGCCGTGGCAGCTCACCTTTTAAAAGCTGTTTAGCCTGCGCAGCCACACTCGCGCCAACCGCGCGAAGGCTATCGTCCGTAATGCCCGCCATGTGGGGCGATAGCAATACATGCTCCAAGCCGTAAAGAGGAGACGACTCAGAAAGTGGCTGATGCGTAAATACGTCAAGCGCCGCGCCCGCGATTTTCCTGCTGACCAGGAGATCAACCAAAGCCCCCTCATCGATGACCGCGCCGCGCGCAACATTAATGAGACATGCGGAGGATTTCATAGACTGCAAAAGTGAACGACTAATCAGTCCACGGGTCTGGTCATTTAACGGACAAGCCACTACGACGAAATCAGACTCGGCAAAAATTTTCTCCAGACTGGAGGGTTCAATGATATCCAGCGCTGGTTTGCCACTTGGCCGATATCCTGTGACGTGCATCCCGAAGCCAAAATGACAAATATTTGCCACAGCCTGCCCGATCGCCCCCACCCCGACTAAACCCACACTTTTGCCAGCCAAATCAAAGCCTTGGTCGGCCAGTACGCGAGCTTGTGCCCAGCCCTGGGTCCTCATTTTGAAATGAATCGCCGCGCTTTTGTGCGCGAGAGCAAGCATCTGACCCACGGCAAACTCTGCGACGGTCCTGGCATTAGCGCCCGGTGCGTTCGCGACAGCAACATCATGCTGCGTCGCAATATCGATTGGAATCATGTCCACACCCGCTCCATGCCTGATCGCACCAACAAGTTGAGTCGCATGGGAAAAAAGCTCAGGTGGCAGAGGATGACGCACGACGATGATGGAGGCCGACTCTGCACCTTCGATAAGATCCCTGGCACTCGTAGATCGAGCGACTTCTACCTGGGCGATTGTTTCGAGCTCCGCATGAATCGCCGGGTGGATCGGATTCGTCAGAAAAACAACTTTTTTAGACATGGCAGCCTGTAGGAAGGTGTGGGGGGAACGTGTATATTGAGGGTCAAATCCTAACTAAAAAAATCAACCTAGCCTACAAATACTTGGTACTGGGAGACAAACGTGAGCCTGAGCTTCGAAAAACTGCATCCAACCTTTATGGCGCAGGCCAGTCCGGTCGACTTGTGTCGCTTGCACGATCAGTCAGTCCTCGAACAGATCCGACAGGCCATGAGTCAGTATGGCGTGCTGGTATTCAGAGGACAACATTTTTCAAATGACGAGCAAGTAGAGTTTGCACGACGTCTGGACGGAGAGCTTCATGCCAAGACTTCGTCTGCCGTGCTGACTAAAAACAGATTTGGCAACGAAGCGCTCACCGATATTTCCAACGTGGGGAGTGATGGCAACATTCTTGAGGCACAAGATCGTCGTCGCATGAATGGCATCAGCAACCGTATCTGGCATACCGATGCATCATTTGAAAACCCATGCGGCCGATACTCAATGTTGTATGCCCGCAATATCCCACCTGTTCGAGCCGATACCGAGTTTGCCGACATGCGTGCAGCCTATGAAGCATTGAGCGACGAGATGAAGAGAACCATCGAGCACTTGCATGCCTACCACTCGATTGTCTACTCCAGACACACTATGGGATTCGACTTTTCACCCGAGGAACAGGCAAAACTGCCTGGAGCCACGCATCCGCTGGTGCGCACCATCGAAGGTTCGGATCGTAAAGCGCTTTATCTCGCCTCACATGCCGCGAGGATCATCGAATGGGAGGTACCGGAGGGCCGCTTATTGCTCAGGGATTTAATCGAGCATGCCACTCAACGGGAGTTTTTAAATTCCCATCAGTGGCAACTGGGTGATCTGGTGATCTGGGACAATCGAACAACCATGCACAGGGCACGGCCGTTCGACGATAAAAAATACAAACGGGAACTTACTCGAGTCACCACCCTGGACCTGCCACGCCAAACTACTTCAGCGGTCGGAATTGCAGCTTAGTTCTTGTATGCGACTTAAGTACCCACCTTGAAACTGGACTTCATTTTGCGCAGCATCGCAATGACGCTTTGAGCAACGATACGCCCTGTCTTGGGATTTTCGGATGGAATGTTTTCCATCGTCATCGTGAACTTGGCAGAATCAGAGTCCACCACGATCGTGTGAGTGTTTCTAACCACGGCTGGATCGGCCCATATTTCAAGTAAAGTATTTTCAGGACCGACACCCGCAAGAGCAAGCGCCACTACCACATTCAAGTTGGCCGGAAAGCCTTTGGCTGCATCACGGGCATTACCTTCAAAGACTTTTTTAGCCTCGGTCAGACCCTCGATATTGATGTTGTGCTCGATCAAATGAGGAGCACCAGCCAATCCCTTGGGAGGCTTACGTGTCACCATGCGAACAGAGTGAATCTTGCCTTCGGCCGCAGCGATCATCGCATCCAGACCAATGAGCGCGCCAGTTGGAACGTGAATCACACCACCCTGCTCTTTCGCCATCGCGATGAGCTCCGGATGAAACAGCAGCGCACCGACTGACAGGACAATGACCTGCTTTTGCGCCTTGAGAAAGGGTGTGGCGATTTCAGGCAAAAGCGCAGCCGGCGCACACTCGATCACGAGATCCGCTTCTTTTTCCAGATCGGCGATATTCAATACTTTAACTGGGCGAGCCAGCGTCGCCACAAATTCCTTAGCCTTGTCGTGATTTTTGGCTGAAACTGCGGTGAGCTCCACGCCTGGGACGCCTCCCTTGGCAAGGGTGGTTGCAATAGACTTTCCAATTGCGCCTAAGCCGGCGATCGCGATACGAAGATTCGGTGTTTGGGCAGCAACTTGCGTCATGAGGATTCACCAACAAGAAAAGAATTAAAAGTGCGTTGATTATAGTTAAATCGAAGCTTGGGGCATTGGTACCTCTCTCATTTTTAATGCTTCATCCACCATCACTTATTTAACCATTGCAGACACCACGAGCTGGCGACCATAAACGACTTGATCACGCATCGCGCTTTTCCAGAGCTCCCGCAAACTTTCGGTCTGCGCCTTTTTTAAGCGTCGCCTGGCATACCCTTTGATGACCCAGCCAAAAATGTGTTCCCAAATGTGCCGAGGTTTTTCCTCGTCCACGTCATGGACCTGCATGTTTTTAAAACCATTGAGACCCAGCAACAGCCACAATTGAAAAACACCCAGTGACAACCAAGGCATATGAGGCTCCATTGTTTCATTTTGCTTGAACCAGGAGTAAGACCTTGGAAAACCTTGAATCAAATGATTGATCCGTGCCCCAACGTAGTTTGGGTTGGGTATGGACAAAATAAAAACACCGCCTTCTTTGAGATGCTTGCGAACGCTTTGCAAAAATAAGCCGGGGTTTTGTAAATAACCCATCGCTTCGCAACAGACGATGGCATCGTACTGCTCGAGTCCATCGGGCAAACCTTGGTTGAAGTCTGCGATGATGAACTTGTGATAGCCAGGAGGTGCTTGCTCAAATAAGTCGACACCATGGAGCTCGACCTCCGAGCCAAGGGCATATGGAAGCCAACCATCCCCACAACAAATATCGAGAACTTTTCGGGGTTGTTGCTCAATCAGCGCACGCGCCACAGAGGCTCGGTATGCTTTGCTTTCTACCATCAAAGGTGGTGACAAGATAAATGACTCGCATTAAGAAAATCAGGGGATGGTAAACGAGGCCACTTTCATTCTGATTTTGCTGCGGCAACGTTCACCGCACACCATATCGTTGATTTTGATCAGGCCTTCGTAACTCGTCTTTTTACCGTCAACCGTGACCACAACGGTATAGGGGATATCCTCACGTTGTGAAATCGGTACATTTGCGCTGAATAGTGCCACATAAACATCGTAGCGACCGGAAGGAGGCTTTTTGTTCCAGGAAATGTTCTCCACTGGTTCAGGTCGAGATGGGCAGCCTGACATTTTTTGACATGCATTGGCATCAATATCGAGACTGCCACCAGACGGCGACTTGCGCACGTCATTGTCGTACATGCTGACGGTGACACCGCTTGGTTCGACCACGATCAGATCCAGATCCGCCTGATTTTTCCAGGCTAGAGTCACGTTCACGAACTGCCCCTGCGTGACTGCGTTTTCTTTGAGTCGTCGATCAATCTCGCTAGTGCTCACCGTTGCAGGGGGTTCCTGAGACGTTGAAACTGGCTGAGTGGGCGTCGCAGGGACAACGGGCTGAATGGGCGCGGGCGGAAAACAGGCCGCCGCCTTTTGTTCAACGTTGACCCATAACTGCGCGATACGTGAGCGCAAAGCCTCTTCCGTTTGAACGGAGGGACCAGGATCAACCACCACGCTCCACTGTTTGTAAAAGAGACCTGCGAGCAACAATGCAACAAGAGCCGCTAACGTCAGCCATTTTGCTAAGCCCGCGAGGCTGAAAGAGTGATCAGGCGGTCCGTCTGTCGTATGAGCCGTCTGAGCAAACGTCCTCTGAGCGGCCTGCTGAGCGGCGATCACTTTCACAGCTGGCTTGAAAGCCTCAGCAAAGCGTGTATCGATGCTGCGATCAACCGACTGGTCTCCATAGGGCACACAACCCCACTGAGCAATAACCAGTTGCTCTCCAACTAGGAAGATCGAAGTCAAAGGGTCAGGTGTCGACAACATGCCACGCAAGGCCTGGGCACCATAGGACGCAGAGGTCCCAGAGCCTGATGCGACTTTATCGGCCAGGCGACGCACCGTCGCGCAAGCTTGGCTAAGCGTCTTGGCAACGTTTAGTTTTTCATCGGGGCTCAGCGTATCAAAAGGGCGAACATGGCCCTCAAGCTTTGTGACCCATGAGACCTCACCGCGCAGAACATTGGTGACAGGCTCCGCGAACAGATGTTGCAAACTCTCATCCTGACCTTCTTTTTTAAGCAAACCAAGAAGCTGTTGGTAATAGCTAAAAATGGGCTGACCGTTGATGCCTTGAACATCAATCTGAGTGCGCTTGGTGATGATCGGCAATGTTTGCATGGCGAGGAGCTCTGTCAGCGCTGGGGGCCGGGTTAATTCTTGGGGTCCGAGGAACAGTCGTTGGGGACTTTTGTATAAGACACCCCACTCTGATCCAGGAAGCTTCGCAACGCATTACCCGACAAGGCATACAACGAACGGTCACTGAATTTGTCAGTTTGCGCACCAATGAAAGTATTCACCCCCACGACGTTTCCACACCGATTCACAAGCGGACCGCCCGAGCTGCCAGTGGCAATCCTGGCGGTATGAAGCACGAGAACCATGTTGTTGGGCTGAGGCTGTAGGACGCTCACCTCCCCCTGGGAAAATACCGTATTGGGCGTCACCAAATTTGCATCAACACGTATTTCGGAACTCGGGAAACCAGAAGCCACCACTGTTTGGAGCAACTGAGGTTGCGTTGAAATCGCAAGCGGACGGATATTCGCAGGCACCTTTTCTGCGCGAAGAACAGCGAAATCTGGATTGGTGTATTCAGAGTCACGGGTGGCCGCGATCAGTCGCGCTGGCAGGGGCTCTTTACCTAAAGTGCTGCTCGTGATTGCAAATTTCTTGCCTGCCTCAATGACGTGTCGATTCGTGACGACTGTATTTTTATCAATAAAAAAACCAGTGCCATGACCGAGGTATTTCATTTGATCGGAAAACACCAGTACACGCACCGTCGCCGATTCAAGTAAGGCGACGAGCTGTTCTTGAGGCAATATTTTTGTGGTCGTCTGACTGGGCGGTGCAGGCGGTGCAGCCGGTGAGGCGGGCGAGCTCGGCAGACTTGACTCGGGGAGACTGCGCTGCAATGGACCAATTTCTCCCCGGCGATAAGCTTGTAACTCAGAGCTGGTGCAGGCACTGTCTAACAGCGCCTGGATCCTGAGACTTTCAGCCTCCAAACCAGAAACGATCTCACGATTGACGTCAGCAGGCCTCAGGACAGCGAAAGGTCTGTTCGCCCACCAAAAGTAGACGAACAGGTTGAGCAAGATCAAAATGATCGAGGCGATTACGAACGTTCGGTTTGAAAGTTTCATAGAAATAGCCGATCGCTGAGCTCACGCGCTTAGCTCAAGCGCTTAGCTCGCGAGCGCCTTCATTTCTGCGTAAAGATCGGCCTTGCCTTCGAAGCCAATTCCCACGAGCTCAGGAAGGGTCACGATGCTATTTTCGACCCGAACACCGTCCGGAAACCCACCATAGGGCTGGAACAGATCGGGATAGCTCTCGTTGCCCCCCAAGCCCAACCCGGCGGCGATTGCGAGCGACATCTGATGTCCGCCATGAGGAATACAACGGCTTGGAGACCAATCGTATTCGCGCAGCATGTCGAGCGTGCGCAAATACTCCACTAAACCGTAACTCAATGCGCAGTCAAACTGTAGCCAGTCACGGTCGCGGCGCATCCCACCATAACGAATCAAGTTACGCGCATCCTGCATGGAGAATAAATTCTCACCTGTGGCCATCGGGTTTTCATAATGATTGGCAAGCTCGGCCTGCAATTCATAATCGAGCGGATCACCCGCTTCTTCATACCAAAACAGGTTGTATTGAGAAAGCTCTTTGGCATAGGCCACGGCAGTCTTTAGATCGAAACGACCATTGGCATCGACGGCCAGGCGCTGACCTGGTCCCAACAGTTTGAGTACCGCTTCAATGCGCTTGCAATCTTCGGCAAGTGAGGCGCCCCCAATTTTTTTCTTGACGACGGAATAGCCGCGATCAAGATAGCTCTGCATTTCTTTTGTGAGTCCCTCAAGTCCCTGGCCGGGCCAGTAATAACCGCCGGCCGCATAGACGAAAACCTGACGATTGGGTTGCCCGTTGCCATAACGATCTGCCAGCATCTGGTATAGAGGCACCCCTTCGATTTTGGCGACCGCATCCCAAATAGCCATGTCGATCGTGCCGATGGCAACCGAACGTTCTCCGTGACCACCAGGCTTTTCGTTGTTCATCATCGTGGCCCAGATTTTGTGCGGACACAAAATCCCGCGATCATCCAGCAAAGAATCAGGAGACGCCTCAAGCACACGCGGAATAAAACGTTCGCGCATCAACGCGCCCTGTCCATAACGGCCATTCGAATTAAAACCATAACCAATCACTGGTTTGCCATCACGTATGACATCCGTGACCACGGCGACCAAACTCAAGGTCATTTTTGAAAAGTCGATATAGGCATTTCGAATATTCGACTTGATGGGGCGTGTCGATTCGCGGATTTCAACGATTTTCATTTTTTGTATCAGTCAATTTCAGGTTTAAAAGCATCAGGCCGAATCAAATTCTCATCGACGTTTAATGTATCAGGTAAATAATTCATCCACCACAATATCGATTTCTTCTTAGTTCAGCATGGATGGATAGGTCTTAATGAGGAATTACTGATTGGGTGCCAAGATAACGTTCTGCTGATCGTCGGCATCGGCACGGACTTCCACAGCAATCACACGTTCATTAGAAACATTGACGGGTTGGTGCCAAACATTGGCAGGAATAAAGATGAAATCCCCAGCTTTATTATCGACTGCGATTTCACCATTCTCGCCAATCAGCGTTCTTGAATTCCCTTCAATAATATAAATGGCAGTCTCCGAATCTTTATGCATATGACGCAAACCTTTCATGCCTGCAGGAAGAATGATGCGGTTCATAGACAGTTGTTTGGAGCCGGCAGATGACGTGGAAATACCTGGAAAAATCTGAACCTGCTGGCGAGTAATGACCGGTGAGTTGGATCGGATCGTTGTGACCCCACCACTGTTTGGAACGACAATCTTCTCATTGATTGTGACCGAAGCCTCTTTCGAATCTACCACGTGAGCATGAGACAAAGTTGTCAAAGCTATCGCAAGACCAACACCAAGAAAGCATCCAGTGCGCGAGATGACGGTCTTCAGGGCCGCGTTGCACATGCTTTGATACTCCTTCAGTGACTGTAAATTGAGAGTTTAGGGATTGATAGTGACTCGGACATCGGCCCTCAGTCAGAGGGTAGACAGTATAAGATGTGCATTCATCATCGTTTAAAAACAGAGCCATGACCACTTCTTTGAATGATAGCAACCCTCATCTCATCAAAATGCACCCCGACGACAATGTCGCGATTGTAGGCAATGATGGAGGTCTGGCTGCGGGCACTATCGTTTTGGACGGGCTGACCCTCAAAGATCGGGTACCCCAGGCACACAAGGTAGCTTTAGTCGACTTCAAGACGAATGAGCCTGTAAAACGCTATGGGGTCACTATCGGCTTTGCCCTCAGAGACATTCCTGCGGGAAGCTGGGTTCATGAGCGCTTACTCAGAATGCCTGAGGCAAGGAATTTTGAAAATTTGCCCACCGCGACCATCAAACCGGATCTTGGTGGCCCTCTCGAGGGCTTTACTTTTGAGGGATACCGTAATGCGGATGGTTCTGTTGGCACACGTAATCTGCTTGGTATCACCACTACGGTGCAATGCGTCGCGGGCGTGGTCGATTTCGCGGTACAGCGTATTAAAAATGAACTTTTGCCCAAATATCCAAACGTAGACGACGTTGTCGGTCTGGAACATTCCTACGGCTGCGGTGTGGCGATCGACGCACCCGAAGCCGTTATTCCTATTCGCACTGTACGCAATATCAGCCTGAATCCAAATTTTGGTGGCGAGGTCATGGTAGTCAGCCTGGGGTGTGAAAAATTGCAACCTGATCGACTCATGCCACCGGGTAGCTTTCCGATCAAAGACGATCGCTCAACAGGAGTGGATACTGTTTGCTTGCAGGACCCTAAACATGTTGGTTTCATGTCGATGATTGACGCCATTATGCAAGAGGCGGCTGTGCATCTGAACAGACTCAATCAACGCAGACGCGAAACCGTACCTGCAAGTGAACTGGTGGTAGGCATGCAGTGCGGAGGGAGCGATGCGCTGAGCGGCGTCACGGCTAATCCCGCGCTTGGGAAAGCCGCTGATTTGCTGGTTCGCGCGGGTGCGACAGTGATGTTTAGTGAAAATACTGAAGTGCGCGATGGCGTCGACCAACTGACTTCGCGCGCGGCGACACCGGAGGTGGCCCACGATATCGTCGCCGAGCTCGACTGGTATGACCGATACTTGGCACGCGGCAAGGTCGACCGGAGCGCGAACACCACCCCTGGCAACAAGGCCGGTGGCTTGGCGAATATTGTTGAAAAAGCGATGGGGTCGATTATCAAAAGTGGAACCGCCCCGATCTCAAGCGTACTTCCCCCCGGTGAAAAGCTCGCCCGCGATCAGCGCGGCCTCGTCTATGCTGCCACGCCTGCCAGTGATTTTATCTGTGGGACCTTGCAACTCGCAGCCGGCATGAATTTGCATATCTTCACCACTGGACGCGGCACCCCTTATGGACTGGCACATTGCCCTGTGATCAAAGTCGCGACACGCACCGACCTTGCCAGAAGATGGCACGATCTGATGGACGTCAATGCGGGACGAGTCGCCGACGGAGAACTCACCCTGGATGAACTTGGCTGGGAAATATTCCATCTAATGCTCGACGTTGCCAGTGGACGCAAAACTTGGGCGGAACACTGGAAAATCCAAAACTCTCTGGTGCTGTTCAATCCGGCTCCGATCACCTGAAAGGTCATCCTCTGACCACGAATATCGCCCACACCATGCCTACACATTCTGCACACGCTTTTCGCGTCGTCCTGCTCGCGGCAGGAAAAGGCTCCAGGCTAGGAGGCATGCCAAAAAGTCTTTTCAAGCTTGATGGTCAGTCCCTACTCGAGCGGCAGATTCAAGGGTTGAATACCGCGGGCGCCACTCATATTGTCGTGGTGACCGGTTTTTATTATTCCGACATCGAGGCTGAACTTGAGCGCATTCGAACAACGTGCAAAGTCCTGATAGAAATCGTTCGACATCCTCACCCTGAGGAGGGTCAGCAAACAACCGTGCGACTTGGGCTGAGAGCGCTCACGGCGCATGGCAACTTCCCTACCCCTGTGATGATCGCTCTGGCTGATCAGCCCTTGATGCAGGCGACAGACTTCCAGGAATGTTTAAACGCATTTCATCAGCGCCCACCGGCATGCACCATTGTCTACCCGGTCTTTAACGGACAGCGTGGCAACCCCGTGATACTGGATGCATCCACTGCGGATCGGGTGTTGGACAGCGGCTTGACTTGTCGTGACTTCATCAACGTACACTCCGATGAGGTCCATCGATTTTCAGCCGCATCCGATCATTTCATTTTTGACATCGATCATCCGCAAGATCTTGAGAAATTTGCGCTACGTACGGGCATTGCGCTTGAACCACCTGCATTCGACCCTCCACACCATAAAGATTAGCAATCGGGCTTTTCCCTAGACCGCGCACCATTTTGAAGCTTTCGGCCGGACACGTGCGTGTTTGAGCCAATCCAGGCGCGCCTTATGGTATTTTTCTCCAAACGTCCAACTTGGAGCTTTCATGCTTAAACTCAATTTTCACCCCACTGGTCGCCATTTCCTTCAGATCCCCGGCCCAAGTCCCGTGCCGGATCGTATTTTGCGTGCGATCAGCCTGCCAACCATCGACCATCGCGGACCAGAGTTTGGCGCCTTGGGTCGCAAGGTTCTGGAAGGGATGAAAACGATTTTCAAGACTGAGCATCCCGTTGTGATCTATCCCGCTTCGGGCACGGGTGCCTGGGAAGCCGCCTTGGTCAATACTCTAAGTGCGGGCGACCACATCCTGATGTTTGAAACGGGTCAGTTTGCCTCTCTCTGGAACAAGCTCGCAACCCGTATTGGCCTGAAGACAGAATTGCTGTCATGGCAGGGCAAAGACGAGCACTTACCCAATGCACCTGGCTGGCGTCGCGGCGTACAGGCCGATATGATCCATGCCCGCTTGCTCGAGGACAAATCACACAGCATCAAGGCGGTCTGTGTCGTCCATAACGAGACATCGACAGGTGTGACCTCGGACATCGCTGCGGTACGCAAAGCCATCGACGATGCCAAGCACCCTGCACTCCTGATGGTTGACACGATTTCCGGCTTGGCCAGCGCGGACTTCAGGCACGATCAATGGGGCATTGATGTGTCGATCAGTGGTTCCCAAAAAGGTTTGATGCTGCCACCTGGCATTAGTTTTAACGCGCTCTCGCCACGCGCGATCGAGGCCTCCAAAAAAGCAAACCTACCCCGTTCCTTCTGGGCATGGGACGAGATCGTCGAGATGAACAAAGACGGCTACTGGCCCTACACCTCAAGCACAAACTTGCTTTATGGTCTTTCGGAAGCGATCGACATGCTGACCGAAGAAGGTATGGAAAATGTGTTCGCGCGCCATCAGCGCTGGGCGGCTGGCGTTCGCGCGGCCGTCACCGCTTGGGGCTTGCCGATTCAATGTGCCGATCCAAGCGTGTACTCCCCCGTATTGACTGGTGTGATTACCCCTGAAAGCGTCGATGCCGATGCCATTCGCAAATTAGTGCAACAGCGTTTTGACCTGTCGCTCGGCACCGGGCTTGGCAAACTCAAGGGCCGCATGTTCCGCATTGGTCACTTGGGGGACAGCAATGACCTGACCTTGCTCGCGACCTTGACGGGTATCGAGATGGGATTGAAACTCTCCGGCGTCAAGCTCGCAGGCAGCGGCGTGGCAGCAGGCATGGATTATTTCGCAAACGCATCATGAGCTCAGTCGCATCACCCGTCATCCCCAAGCCAGTCATCTTTTCACCGACCAAGTCCGGAACCAGTTCTCCGCTTGCGCGACTCCTGTCAAATGAGTTGCGAGGGGATGTGTTGTTTGACAGCGCAAGTCGTGGACGTTATTCGACGGATGCCTCGATCTACCAGATCACGCCAATTGGCGTCGTCGTGCCACATGATCAAGCTGACGTTCTGCGCGCACTCGATATCGCACGCGATCAAAAGGTGGCGGTCTTGTCGCGAGGAGCAGGCACCAGTCAATGCGGTCAGACGGTTGGCGAAGCACTCATCATCGACAACAGCCGTTGGTTGTGCAATGTCGTGGATTTCGATCAGCACGCACGCACTGTCACGGTCGAACCAGGAATTGTTCTGGATCACCTCAATGCCTGGCTCAAGCCTTATGGCCTCTGGTTTCCTGTTGATGTGTCGACGAGTGCTCAGTGCACGATCGGTGGCATGACAGGCAACAACTCCTGTGGTTCACGCTCGATCGAATATGGCAACATGGTTCATAACGTGCTGGGTATTGATGCGGTACTTGCCGATGGAACCCAGGCGCATTTTGGCTCATTGAAAGAGCCTGTACAAGGTACTCGCCTAACTGAGATATTGGAAACGCTCAAAACGATTGCGACGCGTGAGCGCGGTGAGCTCGCCGAACGCATTCCAAAAGTATTACGGCGCGTTGCAGGTTACAACATCGACTTGTTCGACTGCCAAAATCCGCGTGCGTACACGGATGATGGTTTCGCCAACCTTTCTCACTTGCTGGTGGGCTCAGAAGGTACCCTCGCCTATAGTCGCCAAATCACGCTCAAACTTTCTCCATTACCCGAGCACAAAACTCTTGGCGTCGTGAACTTCCAGAGCTTTTACAAAGCCATGGAAACGACTCAACATATCGTCAAGCTCAAACCCACGGCTGTCGAACTCGTGGACCGGACGATGATCGATCTCGCGATGGAAAATCCATCTTTCAGGCCCGTGATCGAAAAAGCCCTCGTCGGATCACCCGCTGCGATTTTATTGGTGGAGTTCGCCGGCCAAGACCAAGCGGCGCTCATTCAAAAACTGGATGAGCTTGACGCCCTGATGAGCGATCTGGGACTGCCAAACTGTGTCGTCAAAATGCCTGAAGCCAAAGCGCAAAAGGCACTTTGGGATGTGCGCAAAGCCGGTCTGAACATCATGATGAGCATGAAAGGAGACGGCAAACCCGTTTCTTTCGTCGAAGACTGCGCGGTCCCGCTCGAACATCTTGCAGACTACACAAGTCGGTTGACCGAAGTCTTTAATCGCTACGGCACCGAGGGTACGTGGTACGCCCATGCGAGCGTGGGTACGCTGCACGTCAGACCGATTCTGGACATGCGCCGCGAGGGTGCCGCTCAAATGCGCGCGATCGCCGAAGAAACTGCGGCGCTGGTCCGAGAATACAAAGGCGCGCTGTCGGGTGAGCACGGTGATGGTCTTTGTCGAGGCGAATGGGTGTCCTGGCAATACGGGCCGCGCATCCATCAGGCTTTTGCCGAGATCAAGAATCTGTTCGACCCAGAAAACAGATTCAGCCCAAACAAGATGATTCATCCACCCAAGATGGATGATCGCAGTAATTTCCGTTTTGCACCCGGCTACACAGTCGCCTCTACACCGACCGCACTGGACTGGTCCGCCTGGAACGTCCTGCGTGATCCAATGACCGGCGTGGAGACAGCACCTGGCACCGGAGTAGATGCCAGCGGTGGACTGGCCTCAGCCATCGAGATGTGCAACAACAACGGGCATTGCCGCAAGTTCGATGCGGGTACGATGTGCCCCAGTTACCGCATCACTAAAGATGAACAACATCTTACCCGGGGCCGAGCCAACACCTTGCGTCTTGCACTCTCCGGACAACTGGGAACCGAAGGTCTGGCCAGCCCCGAGGTCAAAGAAACACTCGATCTATGTGTCTCTTGCAAAGGCTGCAAGCGTGATTGCCCGACAGGTGTCGACATGGCCAAGATGAAGATCGAAGCCCGTGCAGCCTGGGCCGGGCGCCACGGGACAAGCCTACGGGAAAAGCTGGTCGCTTACATGCCCCGATACGCCGGCTTGGCGAGTCGTGTCGGCGGTCTGTTGAGCGCACTTGAGCACACACCCGTACTGGGCGCCATGACCAAGCGCGCACTTGGTCTGGCCACAGAACGTTCTCTGCCACGTTTCAAAACCAGCTTTCTGGGGCAACATAGTGAAAAGACGCCAACACCCTCGGTTTCTGGACGTGATGTGTTGCTATTTGTCGATACATTCAACAACTACATCGATACGCAAAACGCCCTGGCAGCCCAGCAGGTGTTGCAAGCAGTGGGTTACACCGTTCATCTGAATCAACGTCCTGGCGAGCGCCCATTGTGTTGCGGTCGTACCTTTCTCTCGGCCGGTTTAGTCGACCAGGCCAAAGCTGAAGCACGACGCACACTTGACGCCCTCGTACCCTTCGTCAAACGCGGCGTAGCCATTGTGGGACTTGAACCATCCTGTCTGCTCACCCTGCGCGACGAGTTTCTTGACTACGGCTATGGCGAAGAAGCCAAACTCCTCGCCCAGCACGCGTATCTGTTCGAAGAGTTTTTAGTCAAAGAACATAAAGCCGGACGGTGCACCCTGAATCTCAAGCCCATTGAGACAAATACCGCCATGCTTCATGGTCACTGCCATCAAAAAGCGTTTGATGCGTTGACGCCTGTTCAAACTGTGTTGAGCTGGATTCCTGATCTAAAGGTTTCAACGATTGAGTCTTCTTGTTGCGGGATGGCGGGCAGTTTTGGATACGAGGCAGAGCATCACGCAGCCTCCATGGCGATGGCTGAAATGTCGTTGCTTCCAGCCATTCGTCAACGAGCGGCTGGCACGGTGGTTGTCGCGGATGGCACAAGCTGTCGACACCAAATTCAGGATGGAGCCGATACTGAAGCCACTCATACCGCAGTGCTGCTTGCGCAAGCCTTGAAATAAAACAACCCCACTTTTTAAAAGCTCACGTATCAATATGACACTCACAATCAAAGAAGCGATCGAACAACGTATCTCCGCCAATATGTTCGATCCGACCAAGAGCCTGACGACTGCACAGATCGAAGAACTGGTTCGTTTAGCCACATGCGCGCCAACGGCTTTCAATTTTCAAAACTGGAAATTCATCGCAGTCCAATCCAAGGAAGCGAAAGAGCGCCTCAAAGCAGTTGCCTATGGTCAGCAGAAAATTGTTGATGCCGCTGTCACCTTCATTGTCTGCGGAAAGCTTGAAGCGCATACAGGTTTGGCGCATGCGTTAAAGCCTTCGGTTGCTTCAGGTTTGCTGGAACAATCCATGGCAGATGCGTGGGTGCAAATGGCCCATGACGGTCACGAAGGCAATCCTGTCAGGCAGCGTGACGAGGCGATCCGTTCCGCATCCATGGGCGCGATGACGCTGATGCTTGCCGCTCAGAGCATGGGTTTGGTCAGTGGTCCGATGATTGGCTTTGATCCCGCCGGCGTAGCCAAAGAATTCAAGCTCTCTGAAAAAGAAGTTCCTGCCATGCTGGTCGCAGTCGGTGTTGCCGCAGCGGGCAATTGGCCGCAAAAACCGCGACTTCCTGTCCAGGAAGTACTTACCATCGTTTGATCCATCAAGGCGAGTCTGTGCTCGCCTTGTATTCGACTAATGCTCAAGGACCGAGCGTGCCAGGCGAGACGCCTGGGCAAGCTCGACTTTTGTGTGCTGATTGATCCACTGCTTGTTTAGCGCGAAAGCATGATTTGGAATCGCGGCCAGTGCCAATGCGCGTGTCTGGGTAACTTGCCTTAATTGCTCAGAGGGCGCGACGAGTGTCGCCAAACCTTCGGTCAAACACTCTGAGGCATTAACACGCTCACCGAGCTGAACCAGCCGATGCATGAGACGTCGGCTCACTCTTGGTGCAACGATCGCCGCGCCGATCGGCGTGGGCATATCAAAGAGCACTTCAGGCAATGAGACCCAAGTATGCTCTGCCATCACGATTTCATCGCAGAGCGCAGCCAGCATCAAACCCGCGCCCACGGCAGCAGCCTGCACGCATGCCACAACTGGCTTGCCGCAATCCAGGACATCCTCGAAACATCTGTCCAGCAAATCAAGATGGCGAAGCTCTGCTTGCTCGCGCCCGAGCTCGGCAAACGCTTTTAAATCAGCCCCCGCACAAAAGGCCTTTTGTCCCTCTCCAGTCAGGACGATACATTTGACCTCCGGATCCGCGACGGCCTGCCGCAGCGCCAAATGCAAAGCATCGTAGAGCGCCTGATTGAGAGCGTTAGCGGCCCCCGCGCGATTAAGCGTCAGCCAGAGCACGCCCTGGTCGAGATTTGAAATAATCATATTGAAATGCCCAGGCCTTAGTGCATGAAGGAATCAATCACATGACCAGGACCTTCGGCGAGTTTGACGTAGTCCTTACCGTCGTGAACCATGCAGCCGTTCACCCACACGCCATGAATGCCTGTACCGGAACGAACCTTGCGGGCACCACCACCTGGCAAATCATGCAAGGTTTCAAGTTTGGTCATACCGACTTCTTGAGGATCGAACAACAGCATGTCAGCGGGCGCGCCCTTGATCAAACGACCCCGATTCGGAATTTTGAAACGGTCGGCGGCATGACTCGTGATGCGGCGAATCCCCTCCTCGAGTGAAAACTCCCCCGTCTTGCGCACCCAGTGTCCCAGGAAATGCAAACCAAAGGCAGCATCACACATGTAGATCAGATGCGCCCCGGCGTCTGACAGCGTCACGACCGAGGAGGAGTGCTTGAGCAAAGGTGCGACTCCGGCATCAATATGATTAAAGAATTTACCGATCACATGGTTTTTCAAATTTTCTTTGATCGCGAGCTCGAAAAAGGCATCAAGAGGATCCATCCCCCACTTCTTGCCGAGTTCGACATAAGTCATCCCTTCAAGTTCGGCATGTTCCGGCCGGGAAACCTCCCCAACTTCAAGATAATTCCAATCGCCGAGGAACAAAATGCCTGGTTTGAGGTTTTTAAGATCCTCTCTAAACTGCTGACGGAAAGCAGGATCTTTGTAGGCACTCAAAATCTCTTCTGCAGGTCTGTTTTTAACCCGGTCAAATGCGGAGTGACTAAACAGCGGATAAGGCTCTTCGAGCGTGAAGTCAAAGGACAGCGGCTGACAGCTCGTCAAGATATAGACCTCATGACCACGCGCGCGCGCCTGCTCGGCTTTTTCATAGTAGGTGATCGCCAGATCAGGTGTTGCAGGGTTGTACATCGACAAAACTGTCGAGATAAAAGCAGGACGACCGCTGTTGGCGGCGACCTTCTCAATCACCTCAGGCGTGGCGCGTGCACCCGTGGCCATCATGAAGACACCCTTATCGAACTCTTTCATCACGCCCGACAGGGCAAGAAGCTCTTCTTCGGTCGCGATTGTCGATGGCATGGGTATACCGCCATAGCCACTGTGGTTGGGTGAGAATGAGGAAGCAAAACCAATCGCGCCAGCCTGCATGGCCTCGCGTACCAGCTGACACATGGCCTCAAGCTCTTGGCGTGAAGGCTCCACCTTTTGTGATCCGGCCTCGCCCATCACCGCGGTACGCACCACAGAGTGACCGACAAAGAGCGCAGTATTCAAATACGGCTTAGTTGCACGCAATTGATCCATGTACTCTTTGAAGGTTTCAAAATTCCAGTTGATGCCATTGAGCAAAGCATTGAGATCCATACCCTCGACGACGGAGAGATTTTTCATCATCGTCTCGCGATGCTCGGCAGGGCAAGGGGTAATGCCAAAACCGCAGTTTCCCATCACCACTGTCGTGACACCCAAAGCCGGCGAAGGCGAAAGCGTCGGATCCCAGGTGACCTGGGCGTCGAAATGCGTGTGCAAATCCACAATACCCGGCATCAAGGCTAAACCCTTTGCATCGACCTCATTTTTTGTCGGCCCCGTGACGGTACCGATTTCAGCCACAATGCCATTTTGCACGGCAACGTCTGCAATTTTTCCGGGATTGCCCAGTCCGTCAAACACACGGGCCTGTCTGATAATCAAGTCGTACATATGTCTCCCCTTATATTTTTAAATGTAGCTCTTACATTCAGCTCTTCATTAGACGATGCCCTTCGTCTTGAGCGAAGTGACTTCGTCTTGCGATTTTTTTAACACGGACATCAAAATTTCGTCTGTGTGCTGCCCCAGCGCAGGGGGTGGAATTTCATGCTTGATGGGTGTGTCGGAAAACTTCATTGGACTTCCCACCAGAGGAACCTTTCCAGCGACTGCATGAGGCAGTTCGATCTTCATCCCGCGCGCCAACACCTGGGGTTCTTCGAAGACCTGAGCAACATTGTTGATCGGACCATTTGCCACACCCGCCTCATCCAGTAACTTGACCCATTCGCGGGTTGTTTTCTTGAGGAAAATTTCATTCAAAATATTGGTAATGGCTTCGCGATTTTTAACGCGAGCACCATTTGTTGAATAGAGCGGATCCTTTGATAAATGGACACAATCCGCGATCTCGCAAAACTTGTTGAACAGGTTGTCATTCCCGCAGGCAAGAATCAACGCGCCATCGGCAGTTTTGAATGTCTGGTATGGAACGATGTTCGGGTGAGCATTACCAATTGCCTTGGGTGACTCGCCAGTTGCAAAATAATTCATCGCCTGATTCGCGAGAAATGCAACGCAAGAGTCGAGCAACGAAACATCAATCCACTGGCCCTTGCCGGTGACCGCGCGATGCGCGATCGCCGCACAAATCGCAATGCTTGCATACATTCCTGTCGTCAAGTCGATAATTGGCACACCGACACGCTGGGGGCCGCCACCTGGCAAGTCATCACGCTCGCCTGTGATACTCATCAGTCCGCCCATGCCCTGGGCCATAAAGTCGTAACCTGGGCGATCCTTTTCAGGACCGGTCTGGCCAAATCCTGTCACGGAACAATAAATCACTGAGGGATTGATTTTCTTGATGTCCTCGTAACCAAGTCCGTAGCGCGCAAGGTCACCCACTTTATAGTTTTCAAGGATGACGTCCACGTTTTTGGACAGTTCACGAACGAGCTCTTGACCTTCGGGCTTGGAGATATCGATTGTGATCGAACGCTTACCGCGATTAGCCGCACAAAAATATGCGGATTCACGCGTGGTATTACCCTGCTCGTCTTTCAAAAAAGGGGGTGCAAAAGCCCGGGAATCGTCGCCTTTGACAGGGCGTTCAACCTTGATGACATCCGCACCTAAATCGGCGAGGTTTTGAGCAGCCCAGGGGGCCGCCAACACGCGGGACAAATCGAGAACTTTGATGTGCGAAAGTGGACCTGACATGGTGGGATTCCAATTCATTTAAACATTGTCATTGATCAAGCTTAATGTCGAATTCTTTAGCGACGCGTTGCCATTTTTCAATTTCGGCGCGCCGGAAATCCTCAAGCTGTTGTGGGGATGAGGCGATAATCTCTCCACTGAATGCATCAATGCCGGCTTTGACCGACGGCTGCTGCATCACCTTGACCAACGCTTTGTTCAAACGATCGATGACAGCGGGTGGAGTCCCTGCAGGAGCAAAAATAGCGTTCCACTCGTAGCTCGAATAGCCCTTGACCCCACTCTCGGCGATCGTTGGAACATCCGGCAACACTGCGGATCGTTTTTCGCCACCCGAGGCAATCACATTGAGCTTGCCGGACTTGATCTGTGGAAGCGCGGTCCCCACCGTGGCAAATGCAAGCGGAACCTGACCAGACATCACATCGGTGATCGCCAAACCACCACCTTTGTAATGCACGGACTCAAGATGGGTACCCGCCAGCGCATTGAATAACGCCCCCGCCAAATGCTGGGCGCTACCCGCTCCGGATGTGGCGTAATGCACAACCGGCGTCTTGGGGGTCGCAACCTTGATCAGCTCTTGTACCGTTTTGACGGGATAGGCGGGGTTTGACACCAATATATTTGGGACACGCTGCAACAACATGACAGAAGAAAAGTCTTTGAGCGTATCGAACTGCATCTTGCGTAAGGCAGGATTTTGCGTGTGGTTGGCAGCGTCCAGCATGATGGTGTAACCATCTGGCGCCGCTTTGGCGACATATGCTGCGCCGATCATGCCGCCGGCACCACCGCGATTATCCACAATCACGTTTTGACCAAGTTCTTTTGCCAACTCGGGGGCAATCAAACGCGCGACACGGTCCGCTGTCCCGCCAGGCGGATACGTCACGACCAATGTAATGTTGCGGTCTGGATAGGCCGCATGCGCCAAGGTGGTGCCCAGCAAAGCGACGGCTGCCAGCACAGCGCGGGAAAATGGAAAACGCATTTTAAGTCTCCAAAAATCAAAATATCACGCGTTACTTTAAACCATCGCTACAATCGCCGCAGAAAAAAAATTTGGAGACTCTAAGATGGACTTGCTGCAGGGAATCAATTCGCGTCAAAGTATTCGTGGCTTTACACAGACCCCCGTACCTGAGACTCTTTTACGAGAGGTGTTACAAGCAGCGGGCCGCAGCCCCTCTTACAAAAACACGCAACCCTGGGAAGTCTCCATCGTGACGGGAAAAACGCGTGAGACACTTTCCGACATACTCTTCAAACTTGCAAGCAATAACACGCCACCGAATTACGACTTTGCAGCGCCTGAGTCCTGGCCTCCTGCCCTGGATTTTCGTTCGAGAGACCACGGAACACGCCGATTCAACGCTTTAGGGATTGGCCGGGACGACAGCAAGCTGCGTAATGAATTACGGTTGCAAAACTTCAAGTTTTTTGGCGCTCCGTGCGCGGTGTTTTTCTTTATGGACGAGGCGCTCGGTCACTGGTCAGCGCTGGACATGGGATTATTTCTGCAGTCCTTCACACTTGCCGCACACGGCGCGGGCTTGGGTACCTGCATGCAAGCCTCCGTTTCGGGCTACCCCGATGCCATCCGGGAATGTCTGGGGCTGCCCTCCACCAAAAAACTCATCGTCTCGATGTCACTGGGCTACCCCGACTTGAGCGCTCCGATCAACAGTTACCACAGCACGCGCATGGCGATTGACGAATTCACGACTTGGCATCGTTGAAGACAACAACAATCGCCTGCAGACTTCACGCGAACTTCGCTTCGAGCTGTTCTTGCACATAAGCAAGAGACTCGACATCCGCTGATTTCATGTCCATGTCGAAGAGATTCGCCTTGTGAGCCTGAGGGCTGCGGTCTCCACAGGCCTCTTCGACGACGATGACACGGAAGTTATGCGCAAAAGCGTCTGACACCGCGCCGCGCACGCATCCCGAAGTGGAAATGCCACACACGACGATCGTGTCGATACCGTCATAACGCAAAAATGATTCGAGCGGAGTGCCAAAAAAACAGGATGGTTTGTTTTTTAGAACAATACGATCAATCGGTCGGGGCGCATACGCCTCTGGCCACTGATCAGCACGCGGATCACTGTGGTACTGGAAAGCGTCTGGTGCGGCAAGCTTGTAATTCCAGACGCCCCGATAAGTGGGATGGCTTCTATCGTCGCGTCGGCTGTAATAGATAGGTAAATCCAATAGTCGAAACTGTTCGGTCAATGCTGTCACCGCATCTGTCACAGACGTCATATCCCTGCCGCACATTGAATACGCAGGATCGACAAACATGAAAGTGGTGTCAACGTTGAGCAAAGCCACGCGCGCGCCCATGCCGATCCGTTCGCCAAACCCTCCCTTTTTATAAGTCTGCAGTTCCTCATCAGGAATGTATCCACGCCATTTTTCTAGCTTGTCCATGCCACGATCCTTTTAGCAACAAAATCTTACTGAGCCATTCCGCCAAGATTGAACTTAACATCTATTTAAAATGAACGAAGTGCTTTACCATCGCAAAAATCAATCATAAAAGAAAAGACAAACGCATATGACAACGCTCAAACCCAACGCACTCAAAGCGGCCTTGTACAACAGAAAAATTCAACTCGGACTGTGGTGTGCGCTCTCCAGCAGCTACTCCACCGAGATTGTCGCAGGCTCTGGCTACGACTGGCTCACGCTCGATATGGAGCACTCGCCCAACGATATGCACACCGTATTGACGCAGCTGCAAATGCTGGGCGCCTACAATCTCGAGCCCGCAGTTCGTTTGGTGAAGTTCGACAAAGATCTGGTCAAACAGTATCTGGATATGGGCGTGCGGACGTTGATTTTGCCGAATGTGGAATCAGCTGCCCAAGCCGGGGAAATTGTCTTGTCGACACGCTATCCCCATCGTGGCGTTCGTGGAGTCGCTGGCCAGCAACGCGCCAATCGCTGGGGACGCATCGCCAATTATGCTCAAACCGCAGACGAGCAAATCTGTGTACTCGTGCAGATCGAATCCGCGCCGGGCGTGAACCAGTTCGATGCCATCATCGGCACCGAAGGCATCGATGGGGCGTTTGTTGGACCGAACGACTTGGCTGCCAGCATGGGATTTTTAGGTCAGCAACATCATCCGGATGTTCAAAAAACAATTCAATCGCTTCCTGCGGTCGCCGCCAAACATGGCAAGTCGATCGGCATTTTGGCTGCCTCCGAAGCGGATGTGCAACGCTACATCGAATGGGGCTACAAGATGGTCGGTCTAGGCTCAGACCAAGGACTGCTGGCCAAAGCCAGCGATACCTTGCTCTCTAATTGTCGACAGTTTGCGCAACAACACGCTCGCGAATGAGGTCATCGATCTCACCGTCCATGAATCCAAACTCCCTCAGCACCTGAACAGTGTGCTCACCAAGCTCGGGTGCGGGCAGAACTGCGGTGCGGGGTTGTTCGGAAAACTTGATGGGGAAACCCACACCTTTTACAGGACCCGCCTTGGGGTGAACAGATTCGACCACCATCTCGCGGGCAATCGCCTGAGGATGGCTAAAGGCTTGTTCGATTGAATGCACAGGCCCCGCAGGCACACCCGTCGTGTCGAAAATCTCTATCCACTCCTCGGTCGTTTTTTTGGACAACTCAGACTCGATCAACGCCTCAAGTTGCTCGCGATTCGCTAAACGAATGGTGTTAGTTTCGAAACGCGGATCAGTTTTCCATTCGGGATGTCCGAGAGTCTCAGCCACACGCTCCCAATTAGCCTGATTCGCTCCGCCAATATTCAGATATCCATTGGCAGTCTTGAAAGCCTGATAAGGTGCTGTCAAAGGATGCGCTGACCCGCCTGGTCCGGCAGAAATCCCCGTGGCGAAAAACATGGCGGCCTGCCAATACGTTTGCTGCATGGCAGCCTCCATCAAGGAGGTATCCACAATTTGACCCTGTCCGGTCTTTCCGCGATGGACGAGCGCCGCCAAAATGCCCACGCACGCCAAAATCCCCGCATTGATATCCGATACAGGATTACCCGTTTTTGCCGGTGGACTTCCGGGATGCCCCGTAATACTCATCAAGCCACTGAAACCCTGCGCGATAAGATCAAAACCACCCTTATCGGCAAGCGGACCCGTGCGGCCATAGCCAGACACCACGCTGTAAATCAAACCCGGATTGAGAAGTTTGAGCGTGTCATAACCCACTCCCAGCTTTTCAAGCGTCCCGCGACGATAGTTTTCAGTGAGCACATCTGCCCGAGCGACCATGCGCTTGAGTACGTCAGCGCCTTTAGGATTTTTCAGATCCAGAGCAAGTCCGCGTTTATTACGATTCAATACCAAAAAAGGTGCGGATACCCCATTGATCCTGGGATCCTGATAGCCGCGTGAGTCGTCCCCTTTGGGAATTTTTTCAATCTTGATGACATCGGCGCCCATGTCGGCCAACATCATTCCGCAGGTCGGTCCCGCCATGATTTGTGAAAGCTCTAGTACGCAAATCCCGGCCAGAGGACCCGTGGGCGCCTGACGCGGCTGCTCTGTGTGACTCATGTCATACCACCTGTTTATCGACCCACGAACTTTGGAGGCGTCTTGGCCAAAAATGATTTGTAACCAATGCGGAAATCTTCAGTGTCAAAACATTCAAAACACTCTTGACGCTCCTTGTCTGTCAGTGGTGTTGGATCTGCCAGACGACGCGCGAATTTTTTGTGCCAACGTGCAACCAACGGGGCGCCAGAAGCGATGCGCTGCGCCGTGGCCATCGCCTCTGTGGCGACTTGATCATCTGGGACGACACGTGACACCAACCCGATGCTCAAGGCTTCCTGGGCATCAAAAATTCGCCCCTCAAGCAAAATCTCCAATGCTTTTGAAGCACCGATCAAGGAAGCGATCGGTTCCATTTCGTCATAGGCCATCACGAGCCCAAGATTTTTAATCGGGGCGCCAAAACGGCTGGACGTGCCACAGATACGAATATCGGCCAGAGAGGCGATTTCCATCCCCCCACCCACACAAATACCGTGTATTTGCGCGACGATCGGATGACGACAGCTCTTAATTTTCTTGACGGTCTGATGCATGAAGTGACCGTATTCGGTCGCTTGCGCCTGATTGGAACGCTGAGTCTCAAACTCACTGATATCGTTGCCGGGCGAAAATGCCTTTTCCCCTGCTCCGCGCAGAATAATACAGCGCACGTCTTCTTGAGCCGACAACGCCACGATGGTGTCGCCGAGTTCGCCCCAAAGGGGTTTAGTCATCGCATTGAGCTTTTCTGGACGATTGATCGTCAAGGTCACGATATCGTCTACTCGGGATTGCAACAAAATTTCAGACATGATGTTTGAGTCTCCTTGTTATCGTAGTGAATCAGGTGAGCGCGGGATAATCCACGTAGCCTTTGGCGCCACCGCCATAAAAAGTGCTACGGTCATACGGGTTCAATGGCGCATTGGCTAACAATCTCGCCGGAAGATCCGGATTGGAGATAAAGAAACGGCCAAAAGCGATGGCATCTGCTAGACCTTTGCTCACGAACTCCTCCGCGCCCTGACGATCAAAACCTCCGGCGGCGATGATTTTCCCGTTAAACAAGGGACGGAACAATTCAGAGGTACTGGGCTGATCTTCTTTGACCTTGTCCGAACCACCCGCCATGGTTGAGCGCGGTTCGATCAGGTGCAGATAAGCCAATCCAAGCGGATTGAGTCGTCCAATAAGGTCCGTGAACAAGCCCATGGTGTCTTTGTCAGACATATCGTTGAACGTGCCATACGGCGAAAGTCGTACACCCACGCGATCCGCTCCCCAGATACCGATCACGGCGCGCAGGACTTCGAGCAGGAGACGTGAGCGATTTTCAAAGCTGCCGCCATATTGGTCGTTTCGCGTGTTGGATCCATCATGCAAAAACTGATCCAGCAGATAGCCGTTAGCGCCATGCACTTCAACACCGTCAAAACCTGCTGCATGTGCTTGTTTGGCCGCATGAACATAATCTGCGATCAGCGCCGGAATCTCTGTCAGACTCAAAGCGCGAGGCGTCTCATACTCAGCGAGTTGCCATGAGGCGGTGTAAACCTTGCCGCTAGGAGCAATCGCCGAAGGCGCCACAGGCAAACCCTCTTGCGGGTGTAGAGAGGAGTGTGAAATACGACCGACATGCCAGAGCTGGCAAACCATTTTCCCACCCTTGGCATGCACCGCATCAGTCACTTTTTTCCAGCCTGCGACCTGCGCATCGCTGTAAATACCTGGTGTGGCAGGGTAGCCTTTACCCAAATTGGATATTTGAGCCGCCTCGGAAATAATCAATCCGGCGCTGGCTCTCTGACTGTAGTACTCGGCCGCGAGTTCACCCGGCACATCACCATCTGTCGCGCGCATGCGCGTCAAGGGAGCCATGACGACACGGTTATTCAGGGTGAGTGCACCAAGCTGGATCGGTGTGAGAAGTTTCATATGTGGGTAAGCCTGTACAAAGTTAAAAGCAACGCATGGATTCTATACCCACATCAGACCCACTAAAGTTAGATAGTGGAAACCACTAGACAATAGTGTTGTCACCCGTCTGCCCACCCGCTATATTGAAGGACGTTAACACTTTGATCTGGGATCTTTGCCATGACTGCATCAAAATCGCCAAAATTAGGTCTGAATCCTGTTCGCCGATTGTTAGTCGGCGCTTCGCTGGCCGCCTCTGTTGCGCTGACGACGGCATGGCCCACCATGTCCTTCTCGCAAGAGGTCAAAGATCTCGTGATCGCCTTGTCAACACCCGTGACAACGGTTGATCCCCATTTTCACAACCTGACACCCAACAACGGGATGGCCGCGCATGTTTTCGAGACGCTGGTCAAAACCGACCCCGCTCTGAAAACCTATCCCGGACTGGCCGAATCATGGAAAGCCCTGTCAGACACCGAATGGGAATTCAAGCTTCGCAAGGATGTGAAATGGCATAACGGTGAGCCCTTCACTGCCGAGGACGTCGCTGCCACCATCAAACGCATTCCGAATGTCCCGAATAGCCCTGCTTCGTTTGCGGTTTTTGTACGGGCCATTACGGATGTCAATATTGTTGACCCGCACACCATTCGCTTCAAAACAAAAGAGCCTTACCCACTGCTGCCCGCCGACATGGTTTCAGTCGCGATTGTCCCCAAGTCCGTCGCCGAAACGGCAAAAACTGAAGACTTCAATTCAGGCAAAGCCATGATCGGCACCGGCCCCTTCCGCTTTGAGCAGTACGTCTCAGGCGATCGTGTCGTCTTGACCCGTAATAAAGACTACTACGGCAAGCAGCCGGATTGGGACAAAGTCACTTTCCGGATGATCACGAGCGCACCTGCGCGCGTCGCTGCCCTGTTGTCTGGCGATGTGCATATGATCGAGGGCGTACCGACTGCCGATGCCGCCAAACTCAAGAAAGACAAGCGTGTCGAAGTCTCCAATGCGGTCTCTAACCGCATGATCTACTTGCATATGGACAGTAATCGAAAGACCAACTCTCCATTCATTACAGCTGCAGATGGTCAACCCATGGAGGCCAATCCCTTGACTGACGCCCGTGTCCGCCGTGCCCTCAGCAAAATGATCGACCGTAATGCGATCGTCTCTCGCGTCATGGAAGGCCAAGCGATTCCAGCGGGACAATTGCTGGACGAGGCATTTTTTGGCACCAGCAAAAAACTCAAACCTGACGCCTATGATCCCGCAGGTGCTAAAAAGCTATTGGCCGAGGCTGGATATCCAAATGGTTTTGGTGTGACCCTGCACTCCCCCAACAACCGTTACATCAATGATGGCGCCACAGCTCAGGCGGTTGCACAATATCTGTCACGGAATGGTATCCCGACAAAAGTCGACACCATGCCTTCCAACATCTTCTTTTCACGTGCTAGCAAAATGGAGTTTTCCCTGATTCTGGCAGGATGGGGCGCCGCTTCGGGAGACACATCCTCGCCACTGCGTGCCTTGCTTGCTACCAACGATCCCAAAGCCGGGATGGGTGGTGCCAACCGCGGTCGTTTTTCGAGTCCCGAACTTGATGATTTGATCGCCAAGGCCATCGTGATTATCGATGATGAAAAACGTGATGCGGCTCTAGCACTCGCCAGTGAAAAAGCAATCGAGCTCATGGGGCTGATTCCTCTTCACTACGAGGTCAGCACTTGGGCCTCTCGCAAAGGCATTCAATATGGCGGTCGGGCGGATCAGTACACACTCGCCCAATTCGTCACGCGCGCCAAGTAATTCTCTTAGCCTCTTCTTCACACCAGCAAAGGACATGTAACCAGTGACCGCTTTTATCCTTCGTCGTTTGGCACAGTCCTTGTTGGTGTTGTTTGTCACGTCAATTTTGGTTTTTGGTGGGTTGTATCTCGTTGGCGATCCCGTCGAGATATTGGTTCACCCCGAAGCCGATCAAATTGAAAAAGAGCGCGCACGCGTTGCTTTGGGCCTGGACAAACCCGTCGTCGAGCAGTACTTCATCTTTTTAAAGGGTGCAGTCACGGGCAATCTCGGTAACTCTTTTGTGTATGCCAGGCCCGCACTTGACATCATTTTTGAAAGAATGCCCGCCACCATGGAGCTCGCTGTCCTGGCGATGCTGATCTCCGTGCTTCTGGGTATCCCGCTTGGGCTGTATGCGGGGCTTAGGCCCAACTCCCCGTTTTCCCGACTGATCATGACAAGCTCGATCGTGGGCTTTTCCCTGCCGACCTTCTGGGTGGGACTGCTGCTGATTTTGTTTTTCGCGGTCACCATGGGCTGGTTACCCTCTACCGGCAGAGGACCGACCACGGATGTGTTTGGCTTGCAATTGTCGATATTCAGCTGGGAGGGCCTGAAATACGCCCTGCTCCCAGCTCTGAATCTCGCCTTGCTCAAACTGGCACTGATTATCCGTCTGACCCGTGCCCAAACACGGGAACAAGGTTTGCTGGATTACATCAAGTTCGCGCGAGCCAAAGGATTGAAATCCAGCCGCGTCGTGGGTGTGCATCTGCTTAAAAACATCTTGATTCCGCTTGTCACGGTCATCGGACTGGAGCTTGGTTCTGTGATTGCTTACGCCATCGTGACCGAGACAATTTTCGCCTGGCCAGGTATGGGCAAACTCGTGATCGATTCTATTTTCCAGCTGGACCGTCCCGTGGTGGTGGCCTATTTGCTTGTGGTGGTTGCCATGTACATCATGATTAATTTGGTGGTTGATATTCTTTACTCTCTTCTCGACCCAAGAGTCCGTATCGCGGAGCAACACTGATGAGCGAAACCATTACACAGGTCGCCAAGGTGCAAACTCCTTTCAAGCGACTTTGCACACAATTCGCCGAAAGCCCGGTCGCCATGATCGGCCTCGTCATGTTGGTCGTGGTGATGTTCACTGCATTGTTTGCACCCTGGATTTCCCCGCAAAACCCCTATGATCTTGCCGGTCTTGACTTGATGGACGCCCGTCTGGCGCCAGGTGAAAAAGGACTGAACGGCCAGACCTACTTGCTAGGCACGGATGGCCAGGGTCGCGATATGGTTTCCGCCATTTTTTACGGCCTGCGCGTGTCTCTTTATGTTGGCATCACGAGTGGCGTGATCGCCTTGGTGATCGGAAGTGTGTTGGGCGTACTGGCCGCTCACCTGGGTGGTCGATTTGAACAAGTCATCATGCGTCTGGTCGACATCCAGCTTGGTTTTCCAGCGATTCTCGTGGCCTTGGTCCTGCTAGCAGTCCTTGGCAAGGGCGTGGATAAAATCATCATCGCACTTGTCAGTGTCCAATGGGCTTACTACGCACGCACTGCGCGTTCAGCCGCATTAGTCGAACGCGGCAAAGAATATGTCGAAGCCGCACGCTCGCTCGGACTCAAGGGCTCACGCATCGTGTTGCGACACCTCCTACCGAACGCAATGGCCCCTTTGATTGTGGTGGGCACCGTTCAAGTCGCCCATGCGATTGCGTTGGAGGCTACCCTCTCCTTTTTAGGTTTAGGTTTGCCCGCGACCGAGCCTTCGCTTGGACTGTTGATTTCGAATGGTTACGAATATCTCTTGTCAGGCAAGTACTGGATCAGCGTGTACCCCGGTATCGCGCTGCTCCTGACAATTTTGGCGATCAATCTGGTGGGCGATCAAATGCGTGACATCTTGAATCCGAGGTTGTCACGATGAGCGCACTATTAACAGTCAAAGACCTACGCACCGAATTCCTCACCCGTGACGGTGTCTTGCCTGCAGTCGCGGATGTTTCCTTTGATCTCAAGCGGGGCGAAGTGCTCGGATTGGTCGGCGAATCTGGCTCCGGTAAATCGGTGACTGGTTTTTCGATCATGGGGCTCGTGGATGCTCCCGGCAAGATCGCGGGTGGCAGTATTGTTTTTGATGGTCAAGAGCTTGTCGGTGCGGACGAGGAAACGCTGCGCAGACTGCGTGGCCGTCGCATCGCCATGATCTTTCAAGATCCGATGATGACGCTCAATCCTGTGTTGACCGTTGAGACCCAGATGATTGAAACCGTGCTCGCGCACGAGTCTGTCAGCCGAGCCGTTGCACGTGCGCGTTGTGTCGAAGTCTTGGGCAAGGTGGGTATCGCGTCGCCAAGCGAACGGCTCGGTCAGTATCCGCATCAATTTTCCGGTGGCATGCGACAGCGCGTCGCCATCGCGATCGCGATGCTCCATAAACCTGATCTGATCATCGCGGATGAACCCACAACAGCGCTTGATGTCACTGTGCAAGGTCAGATCCTGTACGAAATGCAGCAACTGGTGAGCCAGTCTGGCACCGCATTGATCTGGATCACCCACGACTTGGCAGTGGTGGCAGGACTAGCAGATAAAATTGCCGTGATGTATGCAGGTCGGATTGTCGAACAGGGCCCCGCCGACGATGTCCTGAGCAATCCCACCCACCCTTATACCCGTGGCTTGCTGGACTCTGTGCCGGCCACGACCACACCTGGGCAACGCTTGCGGCAGATTCCCGGCTCAACGCCCTCGATCATGCAACTTGGCGCAGGCTGTGCTTTTGAAGCGCGCTGCACGCGCGCGACGTCTGCTTGTTCACTCATGCCTGACATGGTGACGATCGGCTCGCGCAGTACCCGGTGCTGGAATCCCATCGTTCAGCAGCCTTCCACGGCCTCAACGGAGAGCGTAGCGTGACCGAATTATTAGCCTTTGATCGAGTCTCCAAACGCTTCGGGAAAAAACTCGATATTTTTGAAAAAATCGCCAACGTCTTCGGTTCGAACATCAAGGAGCAAACGGTTCATGCCGTGGATAATGTCTCCTTTACCATTCAACAAGGTGAAGTGGTTGGGTTGGTGGGCGAATCGGGTTGTGGCAAATCCACTCTCGGTCGCTTAGGATGCGGACTGCATACGCCCACGGAAGGTACCGTGCGCTACCGTGGCCAGCCCCTTGAAAGCGAAAGCGGCGTGCGTCGCCCTGTACAACTCATTTTTCAAGATCCTTTCGCTTCGCTTAATCCGCGCATGCGCGTGCTCGACATTGTTGGCGAGGCCCCTCGCGTACACGGTTTGGTCGACGGTGCGCAACAACGCGATTACACCGCCGCGTTACTGACGCGTGTCGGTCTTGATCCTTCTTATATGCAACGCTATCCACATCAGTTCTCAGGTGGGCAGCGTGCCCGGATTGGCATCGCCAGAGCGTTGGCTGTCAAACCTGAATTCCTGGTGTGCGATGAGGCCGTCGCGGCGCTCGACGTCTCAATTCAGGCACAAGTCCTGAACTTGTTCATGGATCTGCGCGATGAACTCGGACTGACTTATCTTTTTATCAGCCACGACTTGGGCGTTGTGCGTCACTTATCCAATCGTGTGGTCGTGATGTATCTTGGACGTGTGGCGGAGATTGCGCCGACCGAAGAGTTGTTTGCGGAACCGAACCATCCCTACACGCAAGCCTTGCTCGAAGAAATACCCAGAATCGACAGGAAGCACCGAACCTTTGTGCCCATCAGGGGTGAAATCCCCTCTCCACTCGCCCCACCACCCGGCTGCCATTTCCACCCACGCTGCCCGAAGGCGATGCCTCGTTGTTCGGTCGAAGTCCCGACTTTAAGAGAAATCGGCCCCGGCAGACTCTCGGCCTGTCACCTGAACGATCCTAATTAATTCCACTCATCCGCAAAAGCAAAAAATGAAACAACCTTACCCGATCGAAATTCAAGCCCCCGACATCAGCGCCTGGGAGCAAGGTAATACAGGCGTTCCTTATGTTTGGAGTTTTGATTCCGGTCGTCCAGGTCCGCACGTCATGGTGCAGGCCCTGACCCACGGGAACGAATTTTGCGGTGCGATTGCTGTTGACTGGTTTTTACGCCAGCAGGTCAAACCTCTGGTCGGTCGCCTCACCATTGCCTTTGCGAACGTGCTTGCCTATTCCCGGTGGGATCCTGAAAAACCAAGTGCGAGTCGTTATATCGACGAAGACTTCAATCGCGTCTGGGGGGATGACGTTTTGTTTGGCTCGCGTGATTCGGCGGAGCTGCGCCGGGCCCGCGTGCTTCAGCCCTTCGTGGATGCCGCGGATTACCTACTCGATATCCACTCGATGTCCGAGCCTTGCGCACCGATCATGGTGTGTGGCGCGACCGGGCAAGGCGGCGAGAAAAGCGCCGCCCTTTCAAAACGTCTCGGGATTCCTGAATACCTGTTGATTGACACAGGACATCCCGCTGGTCTGCGCATGATTGAGCGTGGCGGTTTTGGCAAACCGAATGATCCGCGCACAGGCATTCTGATCGAATGCGGTCAGCATTGGGAAAAGTCCGCCGCGGATGTCGCCAACGACACCTTGTTGAGATTTTTACGTCTGTTCAACATGGTTGACGATGCCTTTGTCAATCCATCGTTAAGATTACCCATCTGTCCCAAGCAGCGTATTGTGCGTGTTACAGAAGCAGTCGTCGCAAAGTCGACAGGCTTTCGCTTTAACAAAGATTACAAAGGCCTCGAAGTCGTTCCCAAGAAGGGAGACATTGTTGCGACAGACGGTGATCACACCATTCGAGTGCCTTACGACAACACCGTATTGGTGATGCCCTCCACATCGAACGTCAAAGTCGGTTCAACCACCGTCCGCTTTGGTCAGTTTGAAGACTAGCTTTCAAACTAGTTATCGATTTTGATATTGCGGTCTTTGACGATTTGGCCCCAAGTCGCTGACTCTTTGGCGATGTACTTGGCCAAATCCTCACGCGTACCGGGTTCGAGCGTCAATCCGTGCGAGAGAAGCGCCTCGGTGACTTCCTTGTCAGTAATCACCTTCACGATTTCCTGATTCCAGCGATCCAGAATCGCGGTTGGAGTCTTGGACGAGGCGACAAACGCGTACCAGTTGCGGGCATCGAAACCTGGGTAACCTGACTCGGCGATGGTCGGTATGTCGGGGAAAATATCAGCCCGTGTATCGCTCGTGACCGCCAAAGGAATTAACTTGCCTGAGCGGATTTGAGGTGCTGCCGAAGGCAGAGCCGAATAATAGACCGTCACACGATTGCCGATCACATCAACCATAGCCGCGCCACCGCCTTTATAGGGGACGTGCACGATATCCACACCTGCGCGCTGGTTGAACAACTCACCTTGCAAATGCGAAGCCGAGCCTGCGCCGGTCGAGGCGTAAGTCAGTTTGCCCGGTTCTTTCTTGGCACGATCCACGAGGTCTTTCAGACTTTTAATCCCGGAATCAGGAGACACAAGCAATACGTTGGGGAAACTCCCTCCCATCGCAAGCGGCGCCAAGTCCTTGACGGGGTCATAAGGCAGTTTCATCAGATAGGATGCGATCGAAAGAGGACCAATCGATCCCAGCAAAATCACCGAACCATCCGCAGGACCGTTTGCCACCATGCCTGTGACAATATTACCGCCCGCACCTGGTTTGTTATCGACCACAATTTTCTGACCAATGTTTTCAGAAAGTTTCTTGCCGATGATGCGTGCAGCGATATCATTGGCTCCACCAGGGGGAAAACCGACGTAAAGGGTGACCGTCTTGGAGGGAGGAAACTCCTGGGCCAGAGCCGTGCCGCCCAGACAGCTGAGTAAGAGAGCGCCGGTGAGCGCTGCGAGTGTTTTTTTGATCATCATGGATTTCTCTGAAAGAAAAGACTTTACTTGTGCGGCGCTATCTTAGCGCCGATATGAAGCTGTCGGCGAGCTTTAGCCAATTCGTACTGTTTTTGCCGTTCACGGGCGCGACGCTTGTGATCTTCATCGCACTTGCTAAAGCAACGCGGGCAACTCACCCCTTTTTCAAACTCCGGAGACTGCATCGCTCCGTCAGGCAAGGGATCCCTGCAGTTATGGCAAAGCTGGCGGCCAGAGCGCTGCAAATGGTGGTCGACCGAGACACGATCGTCAAAGACGAAACACTCACCATTCCATTGACTTTGCTCGGGAGGAATTTCCTCCAGATATTTGAGAATGCCGCCCTCCAGGTGATACACCTCATCAAACCCTTTGGTTCGCATGAGCGCCGTTGACTTCTCGCAACGTATACCACCGGTACAAAACATCGCAACCTTGGGCTTTTTCCCTGTTTTTTCCTCGAGCACCTTGGCCTGATCCACCCACTGTACAAGTTCGGAAAAAGTCTTGATCTTGGGGTCGATCGCGCCTTCGAAGGTACCGAGCTCGACTTCATAATCATTGCGGGTATCTATCAACACAACGGATGGATCGCTGATCAGGGCATTCCAGTCTTTAGGCTTGACATAGGTACCCGCCATAATAGTGGGACTGATTCCGGGTACTCCCATTGTCACGATCTCTTTTTTGAGACGGACTTTCATCCGGTGAAAAGGCGGCAAATCAGACCAGGATTCCTTGTGCTGCAAGGCGGCAAATTTTGGGTCCGAACGGAGATATGCCAAGACCGCGCGCACATCCTCGGGCGCGCCTGCGATCGTGCTGTTGATGCCTTCTCGCGCCAAAAGAATCATGCCTTTGACATGATGCTGTTCACAAAAATCGAGCAAAGGCTGCCTGCGGGCGGTGTAATCGGGTAAATCTACGAATAAGTAGAACGCTGCAGTGAGATAGGGAGGTGTTGACATACAGCAATTGTGCCATTTTTGACGAATGCCAGTAAAGTCCAAGTCCAACCACTGAGCTCAACCAAACCGACGCATCCTAGGGAAGATACTCACTTTTTTGTCGACTCGCGAGGGAGTCATTATGCTAAAAAGTAAGCCCGTCTTAGAGCTTGGATCAAGATCAATGAAGAAGTTCAAAACTCTGCTTGGCATCGCCACTCTGACCCTTTCAGCGAGTGTTTTTGCGCAAGCCTACCCGAACAAGCCCATCACGCTGGTGATTCCTTTTGCTGCAGGAAGCGGTACGGATGGTGTCGCACGTAACGTCGCCCAAAAGTTATCCGAGCGCCTCAAGCAACCTGTGATTGTGGAAAACAAAGCAGGCGCAAGTGCTCAGATCGCTGCCCAATATGTCGCCAAGGCCGCACCCGATGGTTACACGCTGTTTATGACGACCAACACGTCGCATTCAGCCAATCCCTGGATGTTCAAAACACTCAGCTACGATCCAATTAAGGATTTCACGCCAATCACGCGCGTGGGCGAGTTGCCTTTTGCCTTGGCTGTCAATCCAAAGCTGCCAGTCAATACGCTGCCAGAGTTTATTGAATATGCCAAAAAGAACCCTGGCAAGCTGTCTTATGCCACGCCAAACAGTACCTCACTCGTCGCGATGGAAACCATCAAGCGTATTTCCGGTATTGACGTGGTCGGTATCCCCTACAAAGCCAGCCCTCAAGCAATGACCGATTTGATCGCTGGTCAGGTTCAGGTGTATGTGGTGGACTTGGGCTCTGGTATGGGCGCGCTGAAATCAGATCGTGTGCGCACGCTCGCCGTCACAACGGCGAAGGGATCGCAAAGTTTCCCGAATGTGCCCTCCATCGCCAGCACAGTAAAGGGCTTTGACCTCACCTCCTGGAACGGAATTTTCGGACCCGCGAACTTGCCCCGTCCGATTGTCGACAAACTCAATACAGAGCTCCAAGCTGTCTTTGCGGATAAAGACTTCCAACAAAAAATCGCAGCGACTGGCTTTGAACTCGACCCCACCAAAACACCCGAGGAGTTTGCCAAATACGTAGACTTTCAGCTCAAGCACTGGGGTGAAATGCTCCGTGGCGCGGGCGTCAAGCCAGAATAAGGGTTCAAAAGCATCATGGCTTCAAAGTATCTGATCAAAGAAACAAGCGTGGCGCCCTACTCGCCTGCCAACCACCACGGCACGAGTAATCGTCGCTTGATTGGTGCGGATAATGTGGGTGCCAAGCATATCGAGGTCGTTCTTGGCACGATCGCGCGTGGGGGTGGCGCACTGCCTCATGCGCACCCAGGCCTTGAACAAGTCTGCTACCTTCTCTCGGGCACGGCCCACGTAGAGGTAGACGGCGAATCCTTCGAAATGGAGGCCGGCGACACCTGCTTTTTCCCAGCGGACAAAATGCATGTGTTTTCAGTCACCAGCCCGGAGCCCGCCAGAGTACTGGTCATGTATGGACCGCCCTATGGCGAACATCCTGATCGAGTCAGACGATAAGTCCAGGTGTGCAAAGCTCTCAGTGTCAGTCCTCAGTGTCGAAATGAACTGAGGACTTTTTTTATTTAGAAACCGCGCAATGCCCACCGCTGGAGGGTTTGCCTGAGCCTGCAGCAAATAAGGGCGGTTCGTTGCGCAAATCAACGGGCGGAGAAACTGCCGTATCCCAGACTAAAAACGTCATCAGACAGGCCCAAAAGATTGCCTGGAGTTTTTTGGTCGACTGGATCATATGCACCCGATCCTTAAAATTGATAATGACGACGAATACGCACACCGATCATCGTGCCTGCAAAAGCCAAAGGCACCCAGATCCAGCCATGTATGCTGCCGGTTGAAATACCACTGAGCATCGCGCCGATGTTGCAACCAAACGCCAAGCGCGAGCTATACCCCATCAGAAAGCCGGCAATCAGGCCCACCATCCATTGCTTGCCTGTCAAAGGCTTACTGTCTCCTGAAGCACGTGCGGAGATCCACAACGCTCCACCCAGAATACCGATATTGGTGATGGAGGTGATATCCATCAAGACCATTTCATTGAGGCGCTGCGCGTTGCCGGCCTGGCTCCAAAAGGCGTTTGCGGCAGGATCAAACAGGCCTGCCGCATGGACGATCTTGGCTGCCCAGAGACCAAAACCGTAGACCACTCCCCAGGGCTGACCTGCAATAATCAGATTCAGCGCAGCCAAGATCGCCAAGGCCAAGGCACCCACCAGCCATTTCCGATCCCACCAGGTTCGTCCCTTGCCTACCCAGAGACGGGCAGCCAGGCCAAAGATGAATAGCCCGGCCAGGGTGATCCACAATGCATTGACGCTTCCAAACTCCGACACAAGGCCGATGGGGGCAATCTGACCCAGCTTGAGCCAATCGCCCACCTGCACCGAGCCCAGAAAGCTCCCCAGCGCGAACAGGGGCAAAATCCCCATATTCAGAGGGATACCCAATCCAGCTTTGTAAAGAGTCCCTGAACCACAGCCATCCGCAATCTGCATGGTCAGACCGAACACGAACGCACCGATCAGCAAGCTGATACTGGGTGGACCGAGTGCTGCGGTCAGCTCTGGATATTGTCCAAGCAATGTCAAAGAAAACACCGAGGCAAGTGCCAGTAACACTAACTGACCCATGACTCCTCTGGGGTCTCGGTTTTCAATTAACTGTCTCCAGCCGGTCGTGAAACCAAACCGCGCGCCCGCCAGCGCGGCACCCATACCGATACCGACCGCGAATAAAACAGCCTGACGGATAGAAACCGTCCATGCGAGGAAAAGGAAAAACAACAGCAGCAACACGCTCAGGGGAAGACGTTTCATCAGTCAGACCGCTCGATGCTTATTTAGCCAGCCAGAGTTGTGCATCGATGTACAGCTGCTTGAAACGATTGGGCACGTTATCCATGGGTAACGCACCATCAGCTTGCGTCCAGTCCACCATCGAGCCTGAATAGAGCTTGACGTTTTGCTGACCCACAAGTTCTGACAGAACGAACCAGTTTGTCGCGGCCCAGTGGCCGGTATTGCAAAACGACACCGTATCTTGATCCGTATTGACCGAAGTCGATGCCACTAATTTTTTGGCTTCAGACGCAGAAACCACTGCACTGCTGTTGGGCTCAAACCATGTTGAATGCTCGACATTGACGGCACCTTTCAATGTGCCTGGTACCTTGGCGGCGGTATGACGCGTCGAGCCTTCAAAAAATGCGGCAGGACGAGCATCGACGAGCTGGGCCTGACCTGCTTGAACTTTGGCGGCGACCTCGTCACGGGTTGCGATCATGCGTTGATTAATGGTGGGTACAAAGGAACTCGTTTGGACATTCACTGTTTGATTATCTAACGCGTAGCCAGCGGCTTGCCACGCCTTGAGACCGCCATTCAAAATAGACAGCTTTTGCAAACCCAGAACTTTCAGCGTCCAGTACACGCGAGCCGCTGCACCGAAATCTGTATCGTCTTTACCAGAGGAGGTCACGATGATGTGGGTGTCTGGCGTGAGGCCCAGACGCTGGACCAGCTTGGTCAAGTTTTCAATGGAGGGCAACTCTCCAGGATTACTCGCTGGGCCGCGCCAACTGCCATACGGAGCGTTCAATGCACCCGCGATATGACCCGCGGCATAGGACTTAGGATCGCGGATATCGAGCACGACTGTTTGAGGCGAAGCCAAAGAGGCCTGCACAGCCTGCGCAGTCAGCAAAGGCTCTGCCGCATGCGCGCTGAAGACAAACAACAAACCAAGGAAATAGGCAGCAATTTTTTTCATGACGTGAACAACCCAAGATATTCAGAAAACAGAACTTAGATTCTGCTCTTTGATCGCTGAATTCCGAAGAACATATTTTCTATCTCTTTATTACCAAAAGAAATAAAGAAGTGGGATAAATATGAATTCAACCACCTTTGCTACCAAGGGATAGGTTTGCCTTGGTAATCAAGAAAATACGCGCCTTTATACTCAAAGTCCTCGCCAGTGGGTTGAGCACCCAAGGAGTCAAGCGCCTCGAGCAGACCTGCCACCGCGACCTCAGGTGCCAGAGAGTCCTGTTGAGACACAAAGGGTGTTGATAAGGCGGATTGGACCGTACCAGGCTGCAAAGCTGCCACGATTGCAGCGGGTTTCTTGCGATGCAGCTCGATCGCCGCCGTTTGCAACAGCATATTGAGGGCAGCCTTGGAGGCGCGATATCCGTACCATCCCCCTTTCTTGTTGTCAGAAATACTCCCAACGCGGGCTGAAAGTTTGGCGTAGACAGAACGGCCCGATCCCAGCAAAGGCAAAAGATGCTTGAGCAGAAGCGCAGGACCAATCGCATTGACTTGAAAGCTTCGCAGCAAGCGCTCTGCATTGAGTGCGCTCAGACTTTTCTCTGGACCCTGTCCGTCTATCGTCAAGGCACCCGTTGCATCCACAATCAACGCAAAAGGTGCACGATTTTTAAGCACCGAACCAATGTTCTCGATACTCGTCTCGTTTTCCAGGGAAAACTCAGGATAAAGAGCCCTAGATACCTCAACGACCTCAGCGCAGGCGGGGTCAGCTCGCAGGGCTGTCACAAAAGCACCACCAATCGCGCCACTCGCACCCACAATCAAGGCGCGATAGCCTTGTCCGAGTGATTTCATGCCAGAAAATTTGCTTGGATTCACTCTTTAGCCTTCACGTAATACCAGCGACCATTGATTTTAGAGAACTCACTATTTTCATGCATGCGAGTAGCACGTCCCCCGATGCGATAGCGCGCGACAAACTCGACCTCTCCGTGATGTTCATCATGGATTTTTTGATTCTTGACTTCTAGCCCTAACCATTTCGTCTGCGCATCAAACTCAATTGCACTGGGTCGCTGCTCTGCACTCCAGGTGTCCAGAAGATACTGCTCTCTCCCGAGAACAAAAGCACTGTAGCGGGATCGCATCAGACTTTGCGGATCTGGGGCAGGCATGCTGTCAAAATGATCTAGATACTGTCCACAACAATGAGCAAACACGAGAGGCTTGCCCGCACCATCCAATCGGCCACAAGGACATGCGTGGGTGTTGAGCCGTTGCGTGGTGTCACTCAAAACTGACCTTGCCCGAAACGTCAATTGTGACCTGTACCAAACCAGGCTCTAGGGAAAGCTTGATCGGCTCGGGTGCCGGAGCTGACATCGGTGCAGCACTTCGCATCATGACCGGTGCAGCTCCTGCGGCACCAGGTCCGTTGAAATCCAGATTGATTATTTTGTAACGCTCAAATCCAAACGCCGAAGCCGCTGCCTGAGCACGATCTCGAAAAGATTTTGCAACCTCTGTCAGTAAGGCTTTTTCCTCATCTCTGCGTTTGGTGGCTGAGAGTGAAAACTGAATGTTCGCAATGGCAAGTTGTGTACCGAGCACTCCTGCCGCATGTTCAGCCGCAGGCAAATCACTTGAGGTTAACACCAGCTCAGCGCGGCCCTGCCAACCATCGGTGCGCCCCTCTTTGTTATAGGCCGGTGATGTACGGAAACTCCCGTTCGATAGCGTGAAGCCCTTTGTAGGGGTGATCAACGCCCTCGCCTGCTCAATCGCTTGTGCAAGCGCACGATTAACCTCTGCGGCGGTTTTACCTTTCGCTTCGTGGGCAAAAACGATTTTGACTTCGTCTTGCAAAACGGGTTTGCTTGCAGATGCTTGCAGGGAAGCCGTCACGGGTTGCGAGCTTTGCGCCAAACTCAAGCCTGTGGATAGACCCAGAGTGATCAGAGATGCAACAATAAAGTGTGTCATTTTCATGGTTTATCGTCCATACCATTCACGAACTGCGCCGACATAGCGCTCAACGCCCTCCGAGACACTTGCAGACTGAAGCGCGCCATAAGACAAACGCTGATAGTTGGCCTCTTGCGTATTCGTCAAACCAAAAGCAAATCCGGGAATAGACACCACTTTATGCCGCTGCGCCATGGCTCGATTGAATGCCAGGGGATCTTGACCGCTTTCAAGACCGGGCATTTTCATCAACACATAGAAAGCACCCTGAGTCTTTGGGAACTGCACGAGATCTCCCAGCTGACCAAGCGCCTGGTAGACATTTTCCCTGACAGCCGCCAATGCCTCGACTTTAGGCGCGACCCATTCTCGACCGTACTTTAAAACCTGTAGCGCCAGTAACTGCGAAGGTACCGGAGCGCATATCAGGTTAGTATCCTGCACCTTGTTCATGGCATCAAACAAATCTGCCGGAAAAACGACATATCCCAGACGCCAACTCGCCATGCCGTAGTTTTTAGACATGGAATAAAACGAAAAAGTGTGCTGCCCCGCGCCGGGTAACGAAGCTGGAGAAAAATGTTTGACACCTTCATACGTAAAGTATTCGTAGGCCTCATCGCTGAAATGGTAAAGCCCTTTTTCAGCACAAAGTTTATTGACTGCGGTCAAGGAAGCCTCGGAATACACGGCACCAGTAGGATTGTTGGGCGAGACCGTCACAATGGCACGCGTGCGAGGTGTGATGGCCGCAGCAAGCGCCTCGACATTGAGGCTCCAGTCTTCGTTGACAGGTACTGTCACCGGCACACAACCACACATTCTGATGGCCATTTCCTGATTAAAGTAAAACGGCATGGGCAAAATGAATTCATCACCCGGATCGCCAACAGCCATGACGCAATTCAAAAATGCCATATTGCTACCCGCGGTCACCATCACCAGCGAGTCCGGGCCCGGCTTGATATTGTTTTCAACGTCGAGTTTTTGAGTCAGCGCTTCGAGCAGCCCCGCATGACCCAAGACGGCTTGGTATTTGTGGAGCTGCGTATCGCCCATTAAACCGGGAAGTGCTTGGATGGCCTCCTCTGGAGGACCGTAATTGACAACTCCCTGCCCCAGCGAAATCGTACCGGGATTGCTGCGAACGAGTTCAGCGATAGCAGGAATGATGGGAGCATCGACTGCCGCCATCCGAGAAGAAAAGCGTTTCATGGGTGAGCCATTCAAAAAAGATTTTGTATAACAGAAGGTTATAACAAAAATCGAAATGAATGCCTCACCTTGACCGGGTCAGCCAGCATTCGTCAGCCAGCTTTCTTTAGAACCGATAAGACACACCCATACCGACCGAAAGCGGATTCAAATTGACTGTGCCCACTTTGTCACCCTGGACATAGACCTTAGTAGACATCTGGATGTACTTCAAATCGACGTTCAGACCCCAGTTTTTGTCCAGCATGTAATCAAAACCAACCTGACCCACCGCTCCAACACTCGAGCTGCTGACCTTGGCCGCACCGTCAAGAATGTTGTCTCGTTTTGTAAAAATTGTGTAGTTCAAACCAACACCGACATAGGGCTTGAACGCACCCATGTCTGTAAAGTGATACTGCAGCATTAATGAGGGCGGCAAGGCAGAGATTGTGCCGGCCTTGGTGCCGCCAACATTGATATTGATATCTTGTGGGTAGGTCAACACCAACTCAGCAGCAATATTTTTAGTAAAGAAATAGGTGAAATCCACTTCGGGGATCCACAGGCTCTGCGCAGTCACTTTGGTATTGCCGCCAATTGGCAAGCCACCACTCTGGCCATTTTCAAATCCGAGATAAACAGCCCGCGCCCGAACCATAAATGAACCAGGATCGGCAGTTTGAGCCTGAACACTGACAACAGACAACATACCGACAGACATAAGCGCCGCAGCGAATACTTTCTTACACATGATGATTCCTTTTGGTTGATGTGTAAGCTAAGCGTAAGACTTCGATCTTGCTTAGACATTGATCTAAGTCAACCGTGCGCGCAGGTACATTTGAGCTAAATCAAGGGATGATAAAGCTCGGATTTTGGCGAATGAGGAAGAGTTTTGGTGCCCCCCCCGTGAGTCGAACACGGCACCAACGGATTATGAGTCCGCTGCTC